>Ga0302304_10001346_pt1 | contig 12805 bp, 8 predicted proteins | sample III_Palsa_E2_2_FD_198769 | JGI IMG/M metagenome (GOLD analysis project Ga0302304, IMG submission 198769) | Peat permafrost microbial communities from Stordalen Mire near Abisko, Sweden - III_Palsa_E2_2 | ecosystem: Environmental > Terrestrial > Soil > Palsa > Peat permafrost | place: Sweden...
TCGACGCCGACACCAATCAGGCGGCGATCGTGGTAATCAGCGGCGAGCTCAATCGGAAAATGTTCAACGGCCAGAACAGCGTCGGCAAGATGCTGGAGATCGCGGGTAAGGATTACCAGATCGTTGGTGTGCTCGGTAAGTGGGATCCGCAGCCGCGGTTTTATGACGTAGTGGATACCGGTGGTTTCGATACCAACTCGGATGACGTGTTTATCCCCTTTACCCGCGCCATCGCCGTGGGCATGAGCAACGCGGGCAATCTTTCCTGCAACAATAATCCAGCCGAGGCGAGTTTTGCCGGCTTGCAGCGTTCAACTTGCATCTGGATCGAGTACATGGCCGAGCTGGATGATGCGGCAGCGGTACAGAAGTACCGTGAGTATCTGAACGGCTACGCCCTGGCGCAACAGAGCGCGGGGCGCTTCAACTGGGCGCCGAACAATCGGCTGCGAGACGTGCCGGCTTTCCTCGACAACCAGCACGTGGTGCCGAGCGATACCAAGGTATCGCTGATGGTGGCGCTGGGACTGCTGATTGTCTGCCTGGTCAATACCGTCGGTTTGTTGCTGGCCAAGTTTCTTCGACGCAGCAGCGAGATTGGCGTGCGCCGCGCGCTGGGCGCACCGCAGGCGGCGATCTACGCGCAGTTTCTTACCGAGGCCGGCATCGTCGGTCTGGCCGGCGGCGTGGTCGGGCTGGTGCTGACCGGCGTGGGCGTATTCAGCGTCGGCCTGGTGCTGCCGAAAGATATTGCCGCGCTGGCCCACATCAACTTCTCGCTGCTGCTGCTGACCCTGGTCGTCGCGGTGGTTTCGGCGGTACTCGCCGGCCTGTACCCGACCTTCCGAGCGTCACGCGTACAACCTGCGTGGCAGCTGAAAAGCAATTAATCACCTGTCCGGTTCGTACCAGGAAAACGATTTATGAGCACGCATCCAATACTCGCTGCACTGCGCCGCCACAAGGCTGGCGTCGTACTGATTGCCCTGCAGATTGCGCTGACCCTGGCCATTGTCTGCAATGCGATTTTCATCATCGGCCAGCGTATCGATCGCGTTAACCGGCCTACCGGTATCGACGAGGCGAATCTTTTTGTCGTCTCGCAGCAATGGGTGGGTACGCAGGAGAGTGATGGCCCGGGCGCGATCGAGAAAATCGATTCGCTGGTTCGCGCCGATATCGATACCTTGCGCCGCATGCCCGGGGTAGAGTCGGTGGCGCCGGCCAATTCCATGCCGCTGCTCAACAGTTCGCACACCAATGGCATCACGCTGACGCCGGAGCAGAAAACCCCAACGTTAACGGCAACGATTTTTGAGGGTGACGACAAGCTGATTAACACGCTTGGCGTGCAGCTCACCGCTGGGCGCGCGTTCACCGCGGCGGATGTGCAGCCACAGGGATTCCACAACGACAATGTGACGCCTTCGGTGATCGTGAGCCAGGCTGCCGCCGAAAAATTGTTTCCTGGCCAGAGTGCGATCGGCAAGATGATCTACAGCGACGGCAAGGGCACTACGATCATCGGCGTGGTCAAGCTACTGGAGTCGTCCATGGTAAATACTTTCGGCGAGAACTCCGACTATTACACGATCATTGAACCAGTCCGCGTGGACGGCGACACTTCGCGCTATGTGGTGAAAACCAGGCAGGGCCAGCAGGCGGCGGCGATGGCGGCCGCGCGAGATGCGCTTTTTGCCGTCAATCCGCAGCGGGTTATCGATGCGGATCGTGGCGTTCGCAGCTTTGCCGAGATACGTCACGACGCTTATCGATCCGACCGCGGCATGGCCATCTTGATGGCGGTGGTCTGCCTGATCATGCTCTGCGTCACCGCGGCAGGCATTGTCGGTCTGACCAGTTTCTGGGTCGGTCAACGGCATCGGCAGATCGGTGTGCGCCGCGCGCTGGGTGCACGAAAGATCGACATCCTGCATTACTTCCAGATCGAGAACCTGATGATTGCCGGTGGTGGCGTGGTGGTCGGTGTGGTGCTGGCCGTCGGGCTCAACTTGTGGCTGATGAGCCAGTACGAAATGCCGCGCATGCCGGTGATGTATGTACTGATCGGCATGGTCGCATTGCTGGCACTGGGTCAGGCCGCCGTGTTTGTACCAGCACGTCGTGCTTCTCGTGTATCACCGATCGAAGCAACGAGGGCGGTGTGATGGAAAGCAGGGGTGACGGGCTTGCGCGTAGGTTGGCGGTGAGCGTAGCGAACCCCAACATTCCGGTGCCGTGCGACGTTGGGGTTCGCTTGCGCTCACCGCCAACCTACGCGCATCTCGCGAACTTGCGCCCTCATCCCTCGCTTCTTCCGCCACTCGTCTCTCGCCCCTCACTCTCCACTGGAACCTGACCATGCTCGCCTACTACATTGAATTAGCGGTGCGCAGCTTGAAGCGCAGCCCTGGACTCACCATCCTGATGGTGCTCACCATCGGCTTCGGCGTGGCCGCGTCGATGACAACGTATTCGGTTTTTCGCGCGGTGTCGGGTGATCCGATTCCGTGGAAATCGTCGCAGTTGTTTGTGCCGCAGATCGACATGTGGGGTCCCACCGGGCGCGGCGCGGATGGTGAGCCGCCGGATGCGATGGACTACACCGATGCGATGAAACTGGTGCGTGATCACCGCGCCAAACTGCAGTCGGCGATGTACCAGATTTCCCCGTCGATTGTCCCCGCCGATGCCAGCAAGCATCCGATCACGACCAGCGGGCACGCGGTAAACAGCGAGTTTTTCCCCATGCTCGACGTACCGTTTCAGTACGGCAGTGGCTGGGCCGCCGCCGATGATGAACAGCGTGCTGCCGTGGTGGTGATCAGCAGCAAGCTCAACCAGAAGCTGTTCGGCGGCGCCAACAGCGTTGGGAAAACCATCGACATCGAAGGCAAGGATTACCGGGTTGTTGGCGTGCTGAACAACTGGAACCCACAGCCGCGTTTCTACGACGTGGTCAATAGCGGCGGCTTCTCCACTGGCCTGGATGATGTGTTCCTCCCGTTTGATCGCGCCATCGCGCTGGCCATGGCCAATAACGGCAATACCAACTGCAACGAGATTCCGAAGGAGTCCGGCTTCGTCGGGCTGCAGCATTCCAGCTGTGTCTGGATTGCGTACATGGCTGAGCTGGACGACGCCTCAGCCGTAAACACGTATCGCGAATACCTGGATGGCTACGCGCATCAACAGCAGCAAAGCGGGCGGTTTGCATGGGCGCCCAACAACCGCCTACGCAGCCTGCCGGACTGGCTGGACTCCGAACATGTGGTACCCAGCGATACCAAAGTGTCCCTGCTGGTCGCGCTCGGTTTGCTGATTGTCTGCCTGGTCAACACGGCGGGCTTGCTGCTGGCGAAATTTCTGCGCCGTAGCAGCGAGATCGGCGTACGGCGCGCGCTGGGTGCGCAGCGCAACTCGATCTATGCGCAGTTTCTCACCGAGGCAGGCATTGTCGGCGTAGCTGGCGGGGTACTTGGCTTGTTGCTGACGGGCCTGGGCGTGCTGAGCGTGGGCTGGGTGTTGCCCAAGGAGATCGCCACCCTCGCCCGAGTGGACTTTGTGCTGCTGGCGCTCACCCTGCTTATCGCCGTTGTGGCCACGCTGCTTGCCGGTCTTTATCCCACCTTCCGTGCCGCGCGTGTGCAACCCGCGTGGCAGTTGAAATCGAACTGAGGAACGACCCATGAGCACACATCCCATCCTAGCGGCATTGCGCAAACACAAGGCCGGCGTCGTGCTGATCGCGCTGCAGATCGCGCTGACCCTGGCGATCGTCTGCAACGCCATCTTCATCATCGGGCAGCGCATTGAGCGCGTGCATCGCGTCACCGGCATCGATGAAAGCAATCTGTTTCTCGTGACCCAGCAATGGGTTGGTGCACCGGACGCGGATGATCCGGCCGGCATCGAAAAGCTGGACAGCATGCAGCGGGAGGATCTCGCTGCACTGCGGAGCATGTCCGATGTGGCATCGGTCGCCCCGATCAACTCGGTACCCTTGCTCAACTCATCGTGGAATGGATCGCTTTCGCTCAAGGCGGGCAGTGAGCTGAGAAAAGGCGGCACGCGCACGACATTCTATTTTGGCGACGAGAACATGATTTCTACCTTGGGCGTGCGTCTGATCGCCGGGCGTGCTTTCACTGTGGCAGATGTGCAGCATCGAAGCCTGCACGATCAAACAGAACCGAGCGTAGTGATCGTGACCAAGGCGATCGCGGACAAAATGTTTCCCGGCGGTAACGCCGTCGGCAAGGCGATGTATGTGGATGGCAGCACGACGCCAACCACCATCATTGGCGTGGTCGAGCGCTTGCAGGTGCCGGGCACCGGCAGCTGGACCAACACATTCGTCTATAACGCCACGCTCGAACCGCTTCGTATCGATGCAAATTTTGCGCGTTACGTGGTCCGCGCCAAGCCGGGTCGAATGGAAGCGGCGATGCGCCTCATGCCGTCGACGCTGTACAAGGTCAACCCGATGCGGGTGCTGGACGAAGACAGCGTCAAGTCGTTCGCCGACATTCGCGCTGAAGCCTATCGTGCCGACATCGGCATGGCGATTCTGATGGGCGTGGTCTGCCTGGTCCTGCTTGGCGTCACCGCGGCGGGTATCGTCGGTCTCACCAGTTTCTGGGTCGGGCAGCGGCATCGTCAGATCGGCGTGCGGCGCGCGCTTGGTGCCCGCAAGATCGACATCCTGCATTACTTCCAGATCGAAAACCTGATGATCGCCGGTGGCGGCGCGATCGTCGGTGTCGCACTTGCCGTCGGTCTCAACGCGTGGCTGATGAAGCACTTCGAGATGGACCGCATTCCGGTGGCTTATGTGCTGGTCGGGCTGGTCGCCCTGGTAGCGCTGGGGCAAGCCGCGGTCTTTGTGCCCGCGCGGCGTGCCTCCAACGTGTCACCCATCGAAGCCACGCGGGCGGTGTGATGGAAAGTAGGGGTAGGGGATGGACCAGGGGCGGCACGCAAGTGTCGACCTCTATCGCGCGTGCCATTGAGTGTTCTTCATTGCTGTTCACGGGTCTATCCACATCTCTCCAAGGACGTTGACGATGTTTTCCTATTACCTTGAATTGGCGTTGCAGAGCCTCAGGCGCAACAAGGCGCTCACCGCGTTGATGGTGCTGGCGATTGCGCTGGGTATCGGTGCGAGCATGACCACGTTGACGGTGCTGCACGTGCTCTCGGGCGATCCACTGCCCGGGAAAAGTGCGCAGCTTTATTACCCGCAGATCGACCCGCGCGACCTTAGTGGCTATTCGCCCGGCAAGTCGGAGCCGGAGGGGCAGGTGGGCTGGATCGATGGCATGAACCTGCTGCATGCGAAGCGTGGGGATCACCAGGCGCTGATGACGAGCGGCAAGGTAGCGGTGCAGCCGACACAGTCCTCGCTGGATCCGTTTTATGAAAGTGCGCGTTACACCACCACCGATTTCTTTCCCATATTTGGCGTGCCTTTCCTCTACGGCGATGGCTGGAGCGCGACCGATGACGACAACAGTGCCCGTGTGGTGGTGATCAGCAGCCAGCTCAACGACAAACTATTTGGCAGCAAAGACAGCACCGGTCAGATGCTGCAGCTGGGAGATACGTTGTTCCGCATCATTGGTGTGCTGGGCGACTGGCATCCGACGCCATTTTTCTACGATCTCGACAGCACGGACTACGGTGAGAACGAAGGTGTCTACATGCCGCTTACGACGTCACAGGATGTGGGATATGACCATGAAGGCAACGTCGACTGTTGGGGTAATGGTGGTGGTGGCAAGCGTATAAGTCGCACGGATTCGTGTGCTTGGTTGCAGTTCTGGGTGCAACTGGACAGCCCGAACCAGGTGGCTGCGTACAAGTCGTTTCTCGTGCATTACTCGCAGGAGCAAAAAGCGCTTGGCCGTTTCCAGAGGCCGCCAAACGTGCAGTTACGCAACGTCATGCAGTGGCTGGACTACAACATGGTGGTACCGGACGACGTACGCCTGCAGACTTGGTTGGCGTTGGGCTTCTTGCTGGTGTGCCTGGTGAATACGGTGGGCTTGATGCTGGCGAAGTTTCTGCGTCGGGCGAATGAGCTGGGCGTGCGCCGCGCCTTGGGTGCATCAAAACGCGCGCTGTTTGCGCAACTGCTGGTGGAGTCTGGCGTAGTGGGTCTTGCCGGCGGGCTTGGCGGCCTGCTGCTGGCCATGCTCGGCCTGTGGCTGGTGCGCCGACAACCGGCAAGCTATGCAGCGCTGGCCCATCTCGATCCGGCGATGCTGCTGATGACTTTTCTGCTGGCGGTAGGCGCAAGTCTGCTGGCTGGTCTGTTGCCGGCCTGGCGCGCCTGTCAGGTCACCCCGGCCCTGCAACTGAAGAGTAACTGACGTGGACATCCTGCCAATTCTCTCCACGCTACGCCGGCACAAGCTCACCGCATGGTTGCTGATACTGGAAATCGCATTGACCTGTGCGATCGTTTGCAACGCGGTGTTTCTGATTGGCCAGCGCTTGCAGCGCATGGACATGCCTAGCGGCATTGCCGAGCACGAGCTGGTGCAGATCCAGATGGCCTACATCGGTAACCGCCCCGATGCCAATGCGCGTGCGCAAACTGATCTGGCCGCGTTACGGCAGATTCCTGGGGTGCAGCAGGTGGCGCTGAGCATATCGCTACCGTTCTCCATGGGCGGCCCGAACAGCGATGTCATGCTTGCCCCGCAACAACAGCTACGCACCGTCAGCGCCAGCAATTATTTTGGCCAGAACCTGGTGCCTACGCTCGGTCTGAAACTGGTAGCGGGGCGAAACTTTCGGCCCGAAGAGTACATCGATCTGGATACGGCCACCGCGGCGCTGCAAAGCGGTGATCCCAAAGGTTTGCCACAGACGGTGATCATCACAAAGTTAATGGCCGATCGGCTGTGGCCCGGACAGAGCGCGCTGGGAAAAACCATTTATATCGGCAAGAGCATTCCATTTCGCGTGATCGGTGTGTTGGCGCGCCTGACTCGATCGGGCGGCCTGTACGAAGGCGCCGACAACAGCATGATGATGCCCATCTCCATCAACCTGACCTCCGGTGGTAGTTACCTGATTCGTTGCGCGCCCCAGGATCGCGCGAAAGTATTAAAAGCCGCCGTTGCCACACTCAAGAAAATCGATCCCAGGCGTGTGGTGTTGCAGAGACGCAATTACGATGATCTGCGCCGCGCATACTTCGCCAGCGACCGCGCCATGGCCGGCATCCTGGTCGGCGTGTGTATTGCGCTGCTGATTGTCACTGCGCTCGGTATCGTCGGCCTAGCCAGCTTCTGGGTGGCGCAGCGTCGCCGCACCATTGGTGTACGTCGCGCGCTCGGCGCCACTCGTACCGACATCCTGCATTACTTCCAGACCGAAAACTTTCTGCTGGCCACCATCGGCATCGTGATCGGTATGGCGCTGGCCTTCGGCATCAATCTGTTCCTGATGCAGCACTACGAATTGCCCAGACTTCCGGCCATCTATTTCCCGGTCGGCGCGATCGCGCTGTGGTTGATCGGGCAGCTGGCGGTGCTCGGTCCCGCGCTGCGTGCCGCTGCCGTGCCGCCTGTTGTGGCGACGCGGAGTGTGTGATGAGAAACAGGGGCGAGGGACTAGGTGCGAGAGGCGAGTTTGGTCGGCGTGACGATTTGGACTTTCGCGCTAGCTATTCGGCTCTCGTCCCTCGCCGCCTGCGGAAAACAAAAGGAGTGCATTGATGTTTGCCTACTACCTCGACCTCGCACTGCGCAGCCTGAAACGCAACAAAGTACTCACGGCCCTGATGGTACTGGCGATCGCCGTGGGTATCGGCGCCAGCATGACCACGCTGACGGTGATGCATCTGCTCTCCGGCGATCCACTACCAGGGCGCAGCGGGCAGATTTTCTTTCCGCAGCTTAATCCGGACGCCAGCCGGCCGCATGCCAAGGAGCCATCGGCCGTGATGGACTACCACTCGGCCGTCGACCTGTGGAGTGCGCGTCGCGCTGATCGGCAGGCGCTGATCGTGGATAGCATGATCAAGGTGGTTGCACCGGATGCCACGCTGCCGCCGCTGCGGCTGGACATGCTCTCGACCACCGTCGACTTCTTCCCAATGTTCGAGGTGCCGTTTCGCTACGGCAGCAGCTGGAGCGCAGACGACGATGCGAAGCACTCACGGGTGGCGGTGATCTCCGACGACCTCAACGACAAGTTGTTTGGCGGCGTCGATAGCGTGGGTCGCACGCTGCGGCTGGGAGGTAGCGACGTGCGCATCGTCGGCGTGCTCAAACCGTGGCGGCCCGTGCCGTTGTTCTACGAAGCCTGGGGTGCCTATACCAAACCGCAGGACGTGATGACACCATTTTCTACCGGGCTGGAGATCAACGACGGCCATTTCCAGCAATACAATTGCTGGCATATCCCGGACACGCCAGGCCACTTGCAGGATGCGCCTTGCAGTTGGGTCACGTTGTGGGTGCAACTCGACGACGCGGCCAAGGCGGGTGCCTATCAACGTTTCGTCGCCGACTACGCCGCGCAACAAAAATCGACTGGCCGTTTCACCAGCACCGTCACGCGCTTGCGCAATCTGATGCGGTGGCTGGACTACATAGGCGTGGTACCTAGCGACGTGCGTCTGCAAATGTGGCTGGCCTTTGCCTTCCTCGCCATCTGCCTGTTCAACACCGTGGGCCTGCTGCTGGCGAAGTTCCTGCGTCGTGCCGGCGAGCTTGGCGTGCGCCGCGCACTCGGCGCCACGCGTGGTGCGGTGTTTGCGCAGTGCCTGGTGGAAGCTGGCCTGATCGGTCTGCTGGGCGGCGTGGGCGGCTGGCTTCTCACACTGGCCGGCCTGTGGCTAGTGGGCCGGCAACCCACCGATTATGCCGACCTCATCCGTCTCGATTTGCCGATGTTTCTGACCACCTTCGCACTGGCGATTGCCACCAGCCTTCTGGCCGGGTTACTGCCGGCGGTGCGCGCCAGTCGCGTGGTGCCGGCATTGCAGCTGAAGGTTCTTTGAGGAAGCCACGTCATGCAGATACGCCCGATACTCTCCGCGTTGCGTCACCATCGTCTCGCCACCTTGCTGATCGCACTGGAAATCGCGCTGGCTTGCGCGGTGCTGTGCAACGCCTGTTTCCTGATCGCCGTGCGCGTGAGCGCGATGGCCATCCACAGCGGGGTGGACGAAACAGCGCTGGCGCAGATCAAGCTGGACTGCGACGACTGCAACGCAAGCGACCTCAATGCGCGCGTGCTGTCCGGCCTGGGCAAGCTACCCGGCGTACAGTCGGTCAGCGTGATCAATGCGGTGCCGTTTGGCGATCACGCCGGCACGGCCGGCATCACGCTGGATGCGGCTGGCCAGCATTCCGGCGGGGTGGTGGACTTCTATGCCGCCGGGCCGGGCAGCTTCCAGGCGCTGGGCCTTCAGCTGCTGGCCGGTCCGTTGCCCAAGCAGGATGATTTCCGGGCGATAACCAACTTTCTTCCGGCGGATGCGTCGGTCTGGGTGACTCGCGCACTGGCCGATCATCTGTGGCCCGATGCTAATCCGCTGGGCAAAGAATTCTGGATGGACAAGTTCCACTTTCGCGTGGCTGGCGTGTTGGAGCATCTCGCGCGACCGGGCGGTGGCGAGGGTGGACCGCTTACCCGCGAATGGTCGGTCTACGTGCCGACACAGCCGGGAGCGCAATTGTCCGGCAACTATTTGTTGCGTGCGGAGCCTGCGCAGTTGCAGCAGGTGCTGCGCGACGCGCCTGCGGCGCTTGCGAAAATTGCGCCGGATGCGGTTTTCGACAAGATGGCCAGCCGGAGCATCGGCGCGCTGCGCGACGGCTACTTCCAGGCTGACCGCGCGATGGCCGGCATCCTGATCGGCGTGATCGCTGCGCTGTTGCTGGTGACCGCATTGGGCATCGTCGGTCTGGCCAGTTTCTGGGTGGCGCAACGACGCCGGCAGATCGGCATTCGCCGCGCTATCGGTGCCACGCGTGGCGACATCCTGCGCTACTTCCAGATCGAGAATTTTCTGATCGTCACGTTCGGCATCGTGCTGGGCATGCTGCTGGCCTATGCGTTGAACCTGCTGCTGATGATGCAGTACGAGCTGCCGCGTCTGCCGCTGTATTACCTGCCTGTCGGTGCCTTGATCCTGTGGGTGCTCGGCCAGCTCGCGGTGCTGGGGCCCGCGTTGCGTGCTGCCGCAGTACCACCGGTGGTGGCGACACGTTCGGTGTGATGCGTGGGAGGCCTGTAGGGGCGCGCCCTGTGCGCGATGCTTTTGAAGAAGGAGCATCGCGCAAAGGGTGCGCTCTTACAGGGCGGCATGTGATTTCAATCATTGGTGGAGTACACGGAATGTTCGGTTATTACTTCGACCTCGCACTGCGTAGCCTGAAGCGCAACAAGGTGCTGACTGCGCTGATGGTGGTGGCGATCGGGCTAGGCATCGGCGCCTGCATCACCACGCTGACCGTGCTGCACCTGCTGTCCGGCGATCCGCTGCCGGGCAAGAGCGCGCAGCTGTTCTATCCGCAGATCATGCCGGATACGCGTTCGAAGACCGAGCCGGAAGGCGAGTTCACTTACATCGACGCCACCAACCTGCTGCGTGAGCATCGAGCCGACCGCCAGGCGATCGTGGTGAGTGCCAGCGTCAAGGTATTCGGGCCGCAGGCGGGCGCGCGGCCGATGTCGTTGTCCACGGTGGCGACCGGCAACGAGTTCTTCCCGATGTTCGATGTGCCGTTCCTGTACGGCGCGGGCTGGACGCAGGCGGATGATGACGGGCGCGCTCGCGTGGCGGTGATCTCCAAGACGCTCAACGACAAGCTGTTCGGTAATGCATCAGGAGTGGGACGCAGCATCAGGCTGGATCAATGGGATTTTCGCATCGTCGGCGTGCTCAATGCGTGGCGTCCGGCACCGCGTTATTACGATTTGTACGGGCAGGGCGCTTTCGCCAGCGGTGACGACGTGTTTATTCCATTCTCCACCTCGCGCGATCTGGCCCAGCTGTATATCGTCGGTAACGGCATGGATTGTTGGGGCACGCTCACCGATCCGGTGCACCTGGAAAACCAACCCTGCGTGTGGTTGCAGTATTGGGCAGAGCTGGACACGCCGGCGAAGGCAGCAGCCTATCGTGACTATCTCGTGCACTACTCGGAACAGCAGAAGGCGCTGGGCCGCTTCCAGTTCAAGGCGCAGCCGCTTACCGCACTGCCAGATCTGATGCAGTGGCTGGGCAAGAACGGCGTCGTGCCCAGCGACGTGCGCCTGCAGACCTGGGTCGCTTTCGGTTTCCTCGTGGTCTGCCTAATCAACACGCTGGGCTTGTTGTTGGCGAAATTCCTGCGGCGCGCTGGCGAGATCGGCGTACGTCGTGCGCTGGGCGCTTCGCGTCGCGCGGTGTTCGCACAGTTGCTGACCGAGGCGGGGCTGGTCGGCTTGTGCGGGGGCGTACTCGGGCTGTTGCTGGCGCTGGCCGGTTTGTGGGCGGTGCGGCAACAGCCGGCAGCGTATGCGGAGCTGGCCCATCTCGACCTGCGCATGTTCCTGGTCACGTTCGTTCTGGCTGTGCTGGCCAGTGTATTGGCTGGTCTGCTGCCCGCGTGGCGCGCCTGCCGGATCGCCCCCGGCCTGCAATTGAAGAGCAACTGACATGAGCATCCGACCGATTTTCGCCGCGCTACGCAAACACAAGCTGGCTGCCGGACTGCTGGCACTGGAGATTGCCGTGGCTTGCGCGATCCTGTGCAACGCGGTGTTCCTGATCCGTGATCGGTTGGCGCAGATGCAGGTGAATACGGGCATTGCCGAAAACGAGCTGGTGTGGTTCAGTGCCGACGGCACATCCGGTGATGCCGCCACTCCCATCGTCGAACGCAATCTCGCCGCGCTGAAAGGCTTGGCCGAGGTGAAAGCGGTCGCGGTAGTGAAGTCGTTGCCACTATCGAACAACGACATGAACTTCAATGCCACGATGGACGCGGCAGGCAAGGTCAGTACGCCGAACATGCAGATGCTGATCGGCACGTCCGGCTATCTGCAAACGCTGGGCTTGAAATTGGTTGCGGGTCACGACTTCAGCGCTGACGATTACGCGGGCATCGACGCGTGGCAACCGCAGTCGTCGTCAATGATGGTCACTCGTGCCCTGGCCGACCGGTTGTGGCCGGGCAAGTCGGCCCTGGGACAGGGTTTTTACGTGGACAAGAAACGCTACCAGGTGATCGGCGTGGTCGATCAACTGGTGCGCGGCGAGCTGCGCGGCATCGCCTCGGAATATGTGGCGCTGTGTGCTGCGCGGCCCAGTGAAAACCTTTCAAGCCTATACGTGCTGCGGGTCGATCCGGCCGCGCGCGACCGGCTGGTGCGCGAAGGAAGCGATATGCTGATCCGGCTCAACCCAGACATGCTGATCTCGCAACAGGGTACCTATGCTGAGCTGCGTAGCAGTTATTTCGCCAGTGACCGCGCACTGGCATGGTTACTCGGGGTGATCTGCGTCGCCCTGCTGGTGGTAACCGCATTGGGCATTGCCGGGCTAGCCAGTTTCTGGGTAGCGCAGCGACGCCGGCAGATCGGCATTCGCCGTGCTATCGGTGCCACGCGCGGTGACATCCTGCGCTACTTCCAGATCGAGAATTTTCTGATCGTGAGTTTTGGCATCGCGCTTGGCATGCTGCTGGCCTATGTCTTGAACGTCACGCTGATGAAGTTCTACGAGCTGCCAATTTTGCCGCTGTATTACCTGCCGATTGGTGCGGTCGTGCTTTGGCTACTCGGGCAGCTGGCG
>Ga0302304_10001353_pt1 | contig 12776 bp, 10 predicted proteins | sample III_Palsa_E2_2_FD_198769 | JGI IMG/M metagenome (GOLD analysis project Ga0302304, IMG submission 198769) | Peat permafrost microbial communities from Stordalen Mire near Abisko, Sweden - III_Palsa_E2_2 | ecosystem: Environmental > Terrestrial > Soil > Palsa > Peat permafrost | place: Sweden...
ATATTTTCGCTTTCCCTATCATGATCGTGCTCATCTTTATTTTACCACGAATGACCGACTCATTACACCCGGGAAGCGGCGGCAATCCCGCTTTTGGACGATATGACCTTGATAACGGAATGAAAATAGCGTTTTACCCGGCTATGTTAGGCTGGAGCTTCATAGCGCTTTGGATAGCCACCATTCGCTACCGCATCCGTTTGATAGAAAATAAAAGAAACGCTATAAACTAATTATGAAGAAACTAAGCTTTTTATTGCTTTTATTGTTAAGCTGCACCGCCGTTTTTGCACAGGGCGATCCATCTGTTGAAATGGATGACGCGTTGCGCAGTTCCGGCAAAATATATGTGGTAGTAACCACCATCTGCATCATTTTTGTGGGATTGGCTATTTATTTGTTCTCGATAGACCGCCGGTTAAAAAAAATCGAAAAGGGAAAATAGTTCAAAAATATAGTTTAAATAGTTTAAACATAGTTTTTGCCCGGTTGTTGTTAGGTGTATCTGCTACACTATCAATTTTATATTTGCAATATTGATAAAATTTGTCTCAAATTTGCACCGTTTTTTAACAATATAATATTTATCCAACAAAAGTTATGACTACCAATAACACCGCTGCCCTTTCGGAGAATCACTTTTTTAGTGATGTGTGCAAGTTTTTTGATCATGCAGCAACCTTTACAAAACACGATGCCGGTTTACTCGATCAGATCAAATCATGTAACAGTGTTTACCGTTTTCGTTTCCCTATACGCAAGGGAAATGGCTTTGAAGTAATAGATGCCTGGCGCGTGGAGCATTCGCATCACCAATCGCCAACCAAAGGCGGTATACGCTACAGCGAAATGGTTAATGAGGATGAAGTAATGGCATTAGCCGCCCTCATGACCTATAAATGCGCCATTGTTAATGTGCCCTTTGGCGGCGCTAAAGGCGGAATAAAGATCAACCCTAAAAGTTATACCGTAGGCGAACTGGAAAACATTACCCGCCGCTATACTGTTGAGCTGATAAAGAAAAATTTTATAGGCCCCAGCATTGATGTACCCGCGCCGGATTACGGATCGGGCGAGCGCGAAATGAGCTGGATAGCCGATACCTATGCTACCATGAACCCTGGCCAATTAGACGCGATGGGAGCAGTAACAGGTAAACCAATAGCACTACAGGGTATTGCTGGCCGCCGTGAAGCCACGGGCAGGGGTGTAGCCATCGCCATCCGCGAATGTGTGAGTGTGGGCGAGGATATGCAAAAGATAGGCCTTACAGCAGGTATATCAGGCAAAAAAGTTATTGTACAAGGCTTGGGTAATGTGGGTTTCCACTCCGCTAAGTTCCTTACAGAATTTGGTGCCCTGGTAGTTGGCTTATGCGAATATGAAGGTGCTATTTACAACGAAGATGGCCTTGATGTGGAAGCAGTTTTTCAGCACCGTAAGGAAACCGGATCGATATTAGGTTATGCAGGTGCTAAAGTTGAATTTAAAGATTCGATGGAAGGTTTGGAACAGCCTTGCGATATTTTGGTACCGGCAGCATTAGAAAACCAGATCACTATTAAAAACATCAAAAACATAAAGGCAAAAATTATAGCCGAAGGCGCTAACGGACCCACAACTCCTGATGCGGAAGCCATATTTTACCAAAACGGTGGAATGATCATCCCGGATATGTATGCCAACGCCGGAGGTGTAACCGTATCGTACTTCGAGTGGTTAAAAAACCTGTCGCACGTGGCATTTGGCCGCATGAACCGCCGCTTTGAAGAAAACTCCAACCTTAACCTGGTTAATATGGTGGAGGGGCTTACAGGCGTCGCTTTAAACAGCATGCAGCGTTCAACCATTATCAAAGGCGCGTCGGAGTTGGAACTGGTAAACTCCGGTCTGGAAGATACCATGATCCGTTCATACCACGAGATACGGGAAACCTTTATGAACACCGATAGGATAGATACCCTGCGCACAGCGGCATTCGTAGGCGCCATCAACAAGATCGCGGTATCGTACCAGAACCTGGGCGTTTGGCCATGATTTGATTTCTTATTTCGGATTTTCAATTTCGGATTTATTTATTTGAAGCTGGCAGTTATCCGCCGGCTTTTCTTTTTTATAAAATTCGAAATTGAAAATTCGAAATTGAAAATCCGAAATAAGAAATCAATTTTCGCCGGCTTTTCTTTTTTTTTCAAATTCGAAATTGAAAATCCGACATTCGAAATCAATAATGATTCTAAATAAGATTAATATCTTGTAATAAACTTTATTAACTTTGCGTTTCGTATTTTTGCATTCAATTACAGCAGATAAACCGTTAATGAAAAAAAGTTCAATATTTGGTATAGTTGTTATTGCCGTTGCCATAGCAATAATTGTATGTACTTACGGCTCTTCAAGCAGTTACGGCACTTTTGCCGATGCGCAAAAGAATGGCGGCCAGTTACACATCATCGGCTATTTGGATAAGCAAAAAGGCATGGTTTATGATGCCGCCAAGGATGCCAATTACTTTTCGTTTTACATGAAGGATACCTTAGGCAAAGAGTGTAAAGTGGTATACACAAGTACAAAACCCGAAGATTTTGAACGTTCGGATAAAATTGTGTTAACTGGTCAAATGGCCGGTAACGAGTTTCATGCATCGCATATACTGCTAAAATGCCCGTCTAAATACACAAAGGATAAAGTTGAAGTATCAGCTAAACAAAGCTCCATATAAAATTATTTAATGAATATAGCTTACCAGGGCGAACACCTTTTACCAGGGCAATTAGGCCAATTTTTTATTATTCTCGCGTTTGGCTCGGCCCTTTTTTCAACCATAAGTTACTACTTCGCAACTACCGAAGCCAATAAGTTCGATACTTCATGGCTATGGATGGGCCGTATAGGCTATTTTTTAAATAGTATATCGGTAATAGGTATCGGTAGCTGCCTTTTTTATATCATCTACAACAATCTTTTCGAATATCATTATGCCTGGGAGCATTCATCCCGCACTTTACCGGTATATTATATCATTTCCAGCTTTTGGGAAGGGCAGGAGGGTAGTTTCTGGCTTTGGGGCTTTTGGCAGGCCGTATTGGGTAATATACTGATATGGAAGGCAAAATCATGGGAAAAACCGGTATTAACCATTGTAGCGCTGGCGCAAACGCTTTTATCATCCATGCTGTTAGGTATCGAGATATTTGGCGCCCGCATAGGCAGTTCGCCGTTTATTTTACTGCGCCAGGCATTGGAGGCACCTATTTTTAGCCAGCCCGATTACCTGTCGTTCATCAGGGATGGTAACGGCCTGAACCCTTTGCTGCAAAATTACTGGATGGTGATACACCCGCCTATCTTATTCCTCGGTTTCGCGTCGATGGTAGTGCCGTTTGCTTATGCCGCTTCGGGTTTGTGGCAAAAACGCTATAAAGAATGGGTACAGCCCGCTATATCCTACTCGCTGTTCGCGGTTATGGTATTGGGCACAGGCGTAATTATGGGTTCACGCTGGGCCTATGAATCGCTTAACTTTGGTGGTTTTTGGGCATGGGACCCGGTAGAAAACGCCGCGCTGATCCCCTGGCTCACGCTTATTGGTGCGGTACACGTCATGATCGTGTATAAAAATACCGGGCATGCTTATTTCACGGCTACTTTTTTAACACTTGTTAGCTTTATACTGGTTTTATATGCCTCGTTCCTTACCCGTAGCGGTGTTTTGGGCGATACATCAGTCCACGCTTTTACCGACTTGGGTATGTTCTGGCATCTGGTGGTGGATGCCGTGGTATTCCTGATAATTGCCGTAGTGTTATTGGTATGGCGATGGAAGGAACTACCCATCAGCAAAAAGGAAGAAGAAACCTACTCCCGCGAATTCTGGATGTTTGTGGGTGCCGTATTCCTGGCCTTATCCTGTTTGCAGCTGATAGTAGTAACCTCCATCCCGGTATGGAACGATATTTTTAAAACGCATATAGCGCCGCCATCAAACCCGGTTACCTTGTATAACGTTTTCCAGGCCGGTTTCGCGGTTGTGGTAACACTGCTGGCGGGGGTTACCCAGTTTTTAAAATACAAAAAGACCGATACTACCCGGTTTTTTATCATCAGTTTAATATATCTGGTTTTTGCGGCTGTAATAACCGGGTTAATAGTTTATATCACCGGCGTATATCACCTGCGTTTTGTGTTTGTACTGGTAATGTTTGGTGCAGTTTATTCGCTTTTGGCCAATGTAAAGGTACTTGCTGATGTATTTAAAGGCAAAACAAAGCTGGCCGGTTCGGCAGTGGCGCATATTGGCTTTGGGCTTATAATGGTTGGCGCTTTAATCGCTGCGGGTACCAGCAAGGTTATCTCGCAAAACAATACAGGACTGGAATACGGTTCGGATTTCGACAAAACCAATAATCCGCGCGAAAATATTATGCTCTATAAAAATGAGCCGCTTAAAATGGCCGATTATCTGGTTACTTATGTAGGCGACTCTGTTTCGGCCCCTAATCATTATTTTTTGATCAACTATAAGCAATTGGATTCCAGCGGCAAGGTAAAGGCGGAATTTACGCTGAAGCCAAACTCGCAGTTCAACGTAAAAATGAGCAGTTTGATCTCATCGCCTGATACCAAGCACTATATATTTCACGATCTGTACACGCACATCAGCATGGCGCCTGTAAGTGTATTAGAGGCCGGTATGGATGACGGGCATGGCCAGGAAAACGACAGCACCAGCTATAATCCGCCGGTATCGCACGAGGTAAGTGTAGGGGATACCATCCCTTACCGCGATGGATATATTGTTTTGCAGAGTTTAAACAAACAGGCGCATGTACAAAACATACCGCTTGGCCCTAATGACGTAGCCGTTGGAGCCGAGTTGAAAGTGGTATCGCACGGCATTACCTACAATGCCGAACCTGTTTTTATGGTAAAGAACGGCAGTGTATTTGATTTTGCCCGCAAAGTAGACGATGCCGGTTTAAAACTGCGCCTCTCAAAAATAATTCCTGAAAAAAATAAGGTGGAGATCACCCTGTACGATCAGCCTGAAAGTAAAAGGCCGTACGTGGTAATGCGCGCCATCGAGTTCCCGGATATTAACTTTTTATGGACAGGGACCATTATAATGGTTATCGGCTTCCTGATATCTATCTTCCGCAGGAACAAGGAATTAAAGACGGATTAAGCATTCCAAAACGGTAACTTTTTTATGATATTTCTTTTTGCAATCAATTTGCATAAAATTTTGTTCATATATTAGGTGTTCAAACTTTACCTGTATGCATATAAACAAAAAAATATTAGCCATTACCTGCTTATTGGCTGTAGTAACCTTTTCGGCCATGACCTCCATGACAGCAGATCATGATGATCACGAAGGCCCTAAAAACCTGAAAGTTCTTCCAAAAAAGATACCTCACGAAATGCTTCACCAGGTAATGGACGATTGGGCGCATGCTTTGGGTGTTCATTGTAATTTTTGCCACGCCAGGGGCGCCGATGGTAAGATGGATTTTGCCAGTGATGCCAAACCCGAAAAGAACATGGCGCGCGAAATGTATAAAATGACCGCAAAGATCAACAGTAAATATTTTGAAGGAAAAAAGGATTCGCTGGATATGGTAGTGGGCGATATTAAATGTGTTACCTGCCACCGTGGCGGCCCGCATCCCGATGAAATAAAAGATATGGACATGGATATGCACCATCCTCCGGGTGGCGATATGCACATGCCGCCTCCGGGCCCTGGCGCTAAACGCGATACCGTTGCGCCGCCTGCTGGTGGAATGAAGGAATAAAATTGAGTTTTAAACGGAAATGCTTGTAGTGAATAATCACTACAGGCATTTTCCGTATACTATTGGTTATCAGGTGCTCATCTCAATTTACCGCCTGTAAACATTAAAATGTAGTTAATAATTTACCGCAAGCCCTAAACTTATTAACACTAAGGCTTTCATGTTGATAACTGCGTACCCTGATTTCGCTTAATAACAGCAATATTTGTGTAGTATCATTTTGTTAATTTAAGGCATATTGATTGCCAAAACAGGCGTGTACATTTTTAAATCTGGTGATGAAAAAGGGTAAATTACTTTTTGTTTTAATTGTATTTATAATAATGTATAAAAACGGATTGGCCCAGCAATCCATTTTACCCGATATTTCTGAAGATTACATTGCCCGCTTGGTTGCCACTGCCGAAGCTAATTACCCGCAGGTAAAATCAAACCAAAACAAAATAAATATAGCTCAGAGCAATATCGGCAAAGCGCGGGTATCCTATCTCGATGCATTTTCACTTTCCTACATATACCAACCGCAAAACAATAATACTATAACCGGGAACGGAACCAGCCAAAGCTCTATCTATTTTAATGGTTTTCAGGCCGGTTTATTTTTTAACCTGGGTACTTTTTTAGAAAAACCATACATGGTAAAACAAGCCCGGCAGGAACTGGAAGAAGCTAATAACGACCAAAACCAATATTACCTTACCATAACCAATGAGGTTAAAAAAAGATATTATACCTATGTGGGCGATATTGCCAACCTCAAACTGCAAAACCAGGCCGCGCTGGATGAGCAGAACATATTTAATGATGTGAAGCACAAGTTTGAAAAAGGCGAAGAAACATTCGACGATTATACCAAGTCGCAATCAAGCCTGAACACCGTTTACGCGGCCAAAATAGCAGCCGAAACAAATTTGCTTATCGCTAAGGCAGACCTGGAAGAATTACTCGGCGAAAAATTAGAGGATGTACGATAATGGAATTAGCTAACTATTTTAAAGTTCTTTCCCGGCATAAATTAACATTGATAATAGTTCCATTATTAACTATCATTATAACCTATTTTCTCGTTCGTAATCAGCCCGATACCTACACCTCAGAGGCACAGATAGCCACCGGTATAGTTGATAAATCTCAGCAAGCATTAAGTACTTCTCCCGAGACACAGGAATCACAGATAAACCAGGATTTTGATAACCTGATAGAGATGATGCGCTCAAAAAAGATCGTCGACCAGGTTTCCTATCAGCTCATGATCCATGATCTTACCAGTAACGAGCCGTTCAGAAAGCCAAGCAAGTTATTTTTAACGCTGAATGATAAGGCACGTGAACATGCTTTAGCCGTTTATACTGATTTTTACAATAACCGCAAAGAATTATCGCTTTATAACCCCGATCAGAGTGGTTTGCAAATGCTGCTGGCATCAATGAAATATGATAACGAATCGTTATTGAAGATGCTAAGCATTTACAGGGCCGAAACAAGCGATTTTATCGATATGGATTTTAGCTCCGAAAACTCGCAGCTATCGGCATTTGTGGTAAATACCCTTACGCACGAATTTACTACCTATTATAATTCTGTTGTAAAGGAAAATCAAAGTAAAGCCATAGGCTTTTTGGGAAATTTAGTAAATGTTAAAAAAGACACGCTCGATTCAAAAATAGATCAGCTTAAAAATTACAAAATAGCAAACCGCATATTAAGCCTGCCCGAACAATCGCGCGCGCTGTATTCGCAAATTGCTGATTTTGAAACTCATTTGGAGCAGGCACAAAGGGATGCCATATCAACTGCCGCCGCTATCAGAAATATTGATAATCAATTTAAGCCCGGCGACCGTAAATACATGGAAAGTTTAATGGTGCCTGTAAATCAAAGCATCATTAATACCCGCGATCAGTTACAGCTGGTTAACCAGCAATATGTAGAAAGCAATTTCGACCCTGTGTATAAAGCGAGGGTAGATTCATTACAGCGGGTAATGAATGAACGCATACTGCAATCGTCTGATAAATATATAGTCAGCCCGCTTTCAACGCAGCAAAGCCTGGTGCAGGAACGCCTTAGTCTGCAGGTGCAATATGACCTGGCAAAAAACAGCATCGGGTCGATGCAGGAAGAATTGGTAAGGCTGAATAAGGAACTTGATTCCATAGTACCGCATGAAGCCGTTGTACAACAGTATGAAAGCGCCATAGAGATTGCGCGACAGGAATACCTGGATATATTGAACAAATACAACCAAACCAGTTTAGATGCCAATTACATAGGTGAGCTTAAACAACTGGAAACAGCCATGCCCGGTGTGGCCGAGCCATCTAAAAAAATGCTGCTGGTGATATTAAGTGGTATAATCAGCTTTATATTTTGCCTGCTGGTATTTTTTATACTCTACTTTTTTGATGATACTATCAAAACCCCGGCCGAACTGGCCAATAAGACGGGTGTGCCTGTTTTGGGCTATTTAAACCTGTTAAGCAGCTCAACCATCGATCTGCGGCGGGTTTGGACAGATGCTCACCCCGATGTTGAAACCTACCAGTTTCGTAATTTATTACAGTCCATCAGGTTTGAGGTGGATAATGAACTTGCAGGCAATAAAGTATTGCTGATAAACAGCCTGGCAGGCGGCGAAGGAAAAACATTTGTGGCTACCAACCTGGCCTATGCCTATTCATTGGTGAACAAAAAGGTATTACTGATCGATGGGAATTTCAATCATCCCGGTATTACCAGGTCGGTAAAATCTAAAATATACATTGAGGATTACCTCAATGGCGATATGCCTGCTTTTTCGGCGAATAATTCATCTAAAATAACCGTGCTAAGCAACAAGGGCGGCGATGGCTCATTATTTGAAGTAAGCGCCGAAAACGCCATCATCGAAAAATTTGAACGTTTACGCGAGGTATTTGATGTCATTATTATCGAAGCATCCTCTTTAGATACCTTAAACAAATCAAAGGAGTGGAATAAGTTTGCCGATAAAATATTAACCGTTTTCGAAGCGGGTAAAAATATAAAATATCATCAAAAGCCAAATATTGAGTATCTTAAAAATCTAAACGGTAAATTTATGGGCTGGGTTTTAAATGTTGTTCATAAATTAGATGCAGCGGCAGAGGATCATAGCAACGGAAATGGTGTAGGATAAGCTCCGATAAAAATACATATACTCACAAATGGCAATTATCTGGATAATTTGGATTCTGATACAGGTTTTAATTGGCTATAACCTGTATTTGCCGATAGTGATCTTCATTTTCTTTAAAAACACAAAGCAAATATTGCCCCAGGCACCCGAGGATGATTACGGCATAATTGTTACCGCCTATGAGCAAATAGATATTATTGGTAACGTAATAAACTCCTTGCTAAAGCTTAATTACAGCAATTACCTTATTTATATAGTCGCCGATAAATGCGATATAACAGGTGTTAGCTTTGCCGATGAACGCGTAATTTTATTGCGCCCCGAAGAAACGCTGGCCAGCAATACCCGCTCACATTTTTATGCTATCAACCACTTTAAGCGCCCGCACACCCGTTTAACTATTATTGATAGCGATAATTTGGTAGCGCCCGAATACCTGCACGAACTGGATAAGTATTTTAACCAGGGTTACCTGGCGGTGCAGGGGATAAGGGAAGCCAAAAATTTAAACACCACCTATGCTTGCCTTGATGCCGCGCGCGATATCTATTATCATTTTTATGATGGCAAAATATTGTTCGGCATAGGTTCATCGGCAACGCTGGCGGGCTCCGGTATGGCATTTACCACCCAGCTATACCGCGATTGCCTGGAAAGCAGAGACATAACCGGTGCCGGCTTTGATAAGGTGCTGCAATCCATTATAGTGGGTCAGGATCTGCGCATCGCGTTTGCCGGTAAAGCCATTGTGTATGACGAAAAGACCACCCATTCCGATCAATTGGTAAAACAACGCGCGCGCTGGATAAATACCTGGTTCAAGTATTTTAAATTTGGCTTTACACTGGTATTTAAAGGCATTACCAACTTTAGCCGTAACCAGTTTGTTTTTGGGTTGATATTATTGAGGCCGCCACTATTTATTTTTTTAATATTATCGGTTTTTTGCATGCTGGCCAATTTTTTTATCAGCATAACCGCGGTATTTATATGGCTGGCGGGTTTGATCATGTTCGTAACCGGGTTTTATATAGCCCTGGCTAAATCAGATACCGATAAGCGCATCTGGCAATCATTAATAAACATTCCAAAGTTTATTTTTTACCAGGTATTGTCATTATTAAAAGTTCGTAGGGCCAACAAACATTCTGTGGCTACCACTCATTACTACAATAGCGATATTAGTGAAAACGATAAAATAAAAGGCGATGAGAGTTGAGCCGGCCGAAAGGATATTAAGAAAAAAAGATAAAGACTATTCTAAAAAAAGAGTAGAATCCATTACACGCATAATTGCCATAGTATTGGCCTTTATAAGCACGTTCGTGTTTTTTTTTAAGATATTATTCTTTTAATGAGGAACGCGCCTCCTGAAAATATCGACCACGTTCCCAGCTACGGAAATAACAAGCTTTCTCAAAAGCTTAAACGGATCTTTTTTGTCGAGAAATTGCATAACAAAACCGGCATCTTAGTTCTGCTTGCCATTGCCATAATCATTGCTACCGGAGTTTCCTACATGGGTTTGGTATTTGGCGCGCTATTAATTATTGCGGTTGGCGCCTTACCGTTGGTATACGCTATTGTAGCCTACCCCAAATTTGGTATGATATTGTTGATTGTAATGGCCTATATGCTGTTCGTTCTGGGCCAGTTTGGTATCGACGGCCCTATCGGAACGCTGATGGATGGTTTGCAGGTATTCCTGCTGTTGGGCGTTTTGGTAAAGGCCAGAACCGCAAACGATTGGTCTATATTTAAAAGCCCTATAACCACCGTAATATTTATTTGGCTGGGGTATAATATGCTGGAGTTTGGTAACCCTGCGGCATCGTCGAGGCTGGCCTGGGTTTACACGGTGCGTTCGGTGGCCATAGTGGCTTTTAGCTATTTTGTTTTCATGTACAATATCCGGTCGATAAAATACATCAGGCTGTTGTTTGTAATATGGATCATATTAACAATTATAGGCGCTGCCTACGCCTTTAAACAGGAGTATATCGGGTTTGACCAGCATGAACAGGATTACCTCAATTCGCCAGGCATAGCCTCCCTGCTTTTTATCGATGGGCACTGGCGCAAGTTCTCTATATTTTCCGATCCTGTTGCCTTTGCCTATAACATGGTAATGCCCAGCATTTTTTGCATTTGTTTGATCACCATGCGCATAAAAATGTGGAAGAGGATAGGTTTGGTTATCCTGATCCTCTTTTTTCTTGATTCCATGCTATTTTCGGGTACCCGAGGTGCAAACGTGCTGCTGCCTGCGGCGCTGGTGCTGTTCGGCATACTTAAATACAACAGGCAGGTGTTGATGTTTACCTGTGTAGCGGCATTTTTCCTGGTGGTGCTGATTTTTATACCAACTTCAAACCCCAATATCGTCCGTTTTCAAACGGCGTTCAGGCCAAATAAGGATGCATCGTACAACCTGCGCAAAAGGAACCAGAAAATGATCCAGCCCTACATCATAACACACCCCATGGGCGGTGGTTTAGGCGCGACGGGGGAGTGGGGGAAGCGTTTTTCGCCGGGATCATACCTGGCCAACTTTCCGCCCGATAGCGGCTATATAAGGATAGCTGTGGAAGACGGCTGGATAGGCCTGATCATTTTTTGCGCCTTTATATTCGTAATTTTAAAAACGGGTATCAATAATTTTTATCTGATTCAAAATGAGGAACTGAAAACGTACTGTTTAGCCATGACATTGGTAATTTTTGCTTATAATTTGGCTAACTTTCCGCAGGAAGCATTGGTGCAGTTTCCATCCAACATCATGTTTTACCTGGAGGCCGCATTAATAAACATCACCATGCGATTGGATATACAGTTAACAGCAGAGAAAAATAAGGCTCTACAAACTACCGAGCCACAACTAACATGAGCAAAACCGATATTATAAAAAACTGCGATATTATTATGGTTGGGCAACAGCCATGGGATATTGAAATTGGCAGTAATAATAAAAATATTGCGCTTGAATTTAGCAAGCATAACCGCGTGCTGTATGTTAATTCGCCGCTTGACCGTAAAACGGTACTGAAACACAAATCATCTCCAAAAATTCAGAAAAGAATTGATGTAGTTGATAAAAAACAGGATGCGCTAAAGCAAGTAGAGCCAAACCTGTGGATTTATTATCCCGATGAGATCATCGAATCCATCAACTGGATCACCAATTCATTAATATATTCCCGCTTAAATAAAATTAACAATAAGCGCTTTGCCCGTTCCATTAAAAAAGCCATAGAGCAGTTGGGTTTTGAAAACTATATACTGTTTAACGATAACGACATATTCAGGAGCTTTTACCTTAAAGAACTGCTCAAACCCAAAATAAGCATCTATTATTCGCGCGATTTTATGCTGGCCGTAGATTACTGGAAACAGCATGGCGAAAAAATGGAACCGGAGTTAATTGCAAAAAGCGATATATGCGTGGCCAATTCTGTTTACCTGGCCAATTATTGTAAGCAATATAACCCAAATTCGTTTTACGTAGGGCAAGGCTGCGATATTGATGAATTTACACACTTTAAGGGTGAAATACCCGCCGATGTAGCGGCTATAAAGGGCCCGATAATAGGTTACGTAGGCGCTTTGCAGCACATAAGGCTCGATATTGAGCTGCTGAAATATATCGCCTTAAAAAACCCGGAATACAGTTTTGTATTGGTTGGGCCCGAAGATGAGGAGTTTAAGGTAAGCGACCTGCACCAGATAGAAAATGTACACTTCCTGGGTTCAAAGCCTGCCACGCTGATGCCTTCATATATTAAGGCTTTTGATGTATGCTTAAATCCGCAAATAGTAAATGA
>Ga0302304_10001355_pt1 | contig 12773 bp, 10 predicted proteins | sample III_Palsa_E2_2_FD_198769 | JGI IMG/M metagenome (GOLD analysis project Ga0302304, IMG submission 198769) | Peat permafrost microbial communities from Stordalen Mire near Abisko, Sweden - III_Palsa_E2_2 | ecosystem: Environmental > Terrestrial > Soil > Palsa > Peat permafrost | place: Sweden...
CATCGGCACGCGAGGCGCCGATGCCCGTCTGAGTTGATCGGGAGCGCCGCTCAAGCACGCCGATCAAGGATGTCGATCAGAAGCGATGGCGAATCCCGACGATAGCCAGAGACTGATTGTTCGCGCCCGAATTCACCCCGTATGAACCGATCGATGCGGTGGCTGCAATCGGTGCGCCAGTGGCGCTGAGGGTGGTGCCATCGGCCTTTTGATAGGCTGCCAGCGCATACAGCGAGGTGCGTTTCGACAAGGCGAAGTCGGCACCGAGGTTGAATTGGTTATAGTGCGCCGAGACGTTGCCGCTGGCCTTGGTGTAGTTATAACCAACCCCGAGCAACAGCGGCGTGGTGACGTGATAATTGAGGAACGCTCCACCGACGTTGAGCTTGGCGGTCTCGGTAAAGGTCGACAAGCCGTCCGGTTTATACGCGACATTGCTGTACGACAAGCCGAGCAAGGCGTTGCCGACGGCATAGGTGGCGCCGGCGCGGGCAATTTGCACGGTCTTGGCGCTGGCGTAACCGCTATTGATGGCGGTATTGAAGATCGAGTCCGACGAACTGGTAAAGGTCCGCGTATCGGGCGCGGCCGTGGAGGTGGTGTTGCCGCCGTCGGCGCGGTAATAACCCACGGCCAAGGCCAGCGGACCTTGCGCATAGCTCAGGCCCAAGCCCAGGGTCTGGCCGTTGGCCACGCTACCCGCCACGCCGCCCGAACCCCACAATGCTTCGCCTTGCAGGCCATTGATCAGCGGGCTGACGTACTTGATCGAATTGCTTACGCGCACGCTATTGTCATAGTTGTCGGAATCGCCCGGCGTGGCGAACGTGCCGCCGAAATAAGCGTCTTCAGTAAGCGGCTGAACCACGTCGACGATAGGGTCGTATTGACGGCCGACCGTGACACTACCGTAGCTGTCGTCGCTCAAGCCGACGATGGCTTTGCGGCCGAATTCGCGCGAACCTTGACCTGCGGCGCCGGTGCCGAGGTTGAAGCCGTTTTCGAGCTGGAACACGGTCTTCAAACCGCCGCCCAGATCTTCGCTGCCTTTCAGGCCCCAACGATCGCCATAGGTGTTGCCGCTGCTGAATTTGACCAGCGAGGTTGAGCCCGAGGCATGGTTCACATAAGCGATACCGGCATCGATCAAACCGTATAGCGTGACACTGCTTTGAGCGAAAGCGACAGGTGTGGCGAGGGTTGCGACGGCGGCTGCGAGATAAGTCAGTTTTTTCATTGTGGTGTGCCTTGTGGTTCTAAAAATTGCCTGCCTGCCGACACTAAATCACCGGCCGGACTCGGCGTACTATCGATACGATTCGAATTAAAGTTTGACCGATAATACCTGTCGCGGATTTGGGTTTTAATGATGATAAATGGAATCCATATGCGATTTTTCTGGTTTTGCTGAACGGCAATTTATGCCATGCGACGGCGCTTGAGAGCGGCGCTATCACGGCTTGCGCGGTGCCCGGCGGGGCGGCGCCGGAACAGCGCAAGCCCGGCCCCGTCCGAGATCGGGGGCTGTCGAGGCGCTTGAAGCCGATGCGGTTTGTTGTCTATTTGCTACGTATACCCGCGGCGCGGCGCCAGAGGCGGGCGGAGCACAGGTCTTGATGAAAGGGCAATGAAAGGACGAGGAAAGCGAGAGCGGCGGCAGCTTGTTCGGCTGCCGCGCGAGATCGATACGAGATGCGGCCCGGTATGTAGCTTATTCCGCGCTGGGCAAATGCAGGTACATCGATTGAATTCCGACGCGGCCGGGGCCGGTAAAACGATTCACAATAAAATTCATGCCGGCGCCGAAAAAACCGCTGGTCAGGCGGTCGACCACGGTTTCCATTCTGACTCCGGGGTCTTTGTATAACCAGCCGCCCGGTTCGATGTCGATCGATTCGCCGGCGGCCAATACCTTCTCGAAAACATTGCCGTAACCGTGCAGCCACAGCACACCGTCGCCGCTTGAGCCATGAAATTTGTCGATAAAAAAGCCGTTTTGCCCAAACAGCATATTGGACACGCCGCGCACCCGTTCGAAGGTGTAATCGATATTGCCGGTGGCCGCGAGGAACTGATGTTCCCGCACGTGAATCTCTTGCCCGTGATTGAGATGAAGCGGCACGATATGGCCGGCGCCGTCGCGGCTAAAAGCGATTACGCCATCGCCGCTGGCTTCCGTCACAAACACCTGCATCCCGGCCATCATCCGCTTCAACATGCCTTTCATGGCTTTCAGGCCGATCCGGACTTGCGGATGTTTCCACAACAAGATGTGGTGCTCGAAATAAACCGATTGCTGCGATACGTCCACCGACAATACGGGCACCAGTTCGCCGTCAACGTGGTAGGTCACCCCGCCGAAAGTTTCGGCGGTGGCTTGAGTGGGCATCAGGCGTGGCAGGTCTTTCATCATGGCTCCTCATGGCTTTTTTAAGGCAGGCAACGCCGGAACCCGAGGGGCGCGGCTCAGACGCGCCAGCCGGTTTCGACGAAAATCCGGCACAGGGCTTCCATGCCGATCCGGTCTTGTTCATCAAAGCGCGCCACGGAGGGGCTGTCGACATCCCACACGCCGATCAGCGTACCGTCTTGCGCGATCAGCGGCACCACGATTTCCGACTGCGAAGCCGCATCGCAAGCAATATGCCCCGCGAATTGATGGACGTCGAGTACCACCTGCGTGGTGCGGCTCTGGGCGGCTGTGCCGCACACACCTCGGCCCAGGGCAATCCGCACGCAAGCAGGTTTGCCCTGGAACGGACCGACGACCAATTCCCGGCCGTCGAATAGATAAAAACCGGCCCAGTTCAGATCCGGCAGCGCGTGAAACACCAGCGCGGCGAAATTGGCGGCGTTGGCGATATTGTCGGATTCTTCAGCCAGCAAGCCTTGGGCCTGCGCTGCGAGTTCAGTGTAAAGCTCGGCCTTGCCGAGGCCGGCCGTCAGTGTGTCGGAGAACATGATAGAGCCACTCTAAGCATGCCGCCCGAAGCGCGCATGCAGGGAAAGGGCGGCGTAAGCGGCGGCCTGATCCGTCACATAAGCGAGCACGTAAGCGATTGCCCGAGCAGCACGGATAGACACGCCGAATACGCCACAGGAGCGGCCATCATACTAGCGCGGCGCCGACTTGTCAGTGCAAAGGCCTGAACCAGCAATTCACTGCCTGTGAGGGCGGAATGCCGACCGAGTAATAGCCTTCCCAAAGCGCCATCATGCGCTGGTCCGGATGGAAATCGCTATGGACATAACGATGACCGATGGCAAGTTTGAGACATTGCCGTACATACATTTGCAGCAGGACTTTGTCCGCGATAGGCGCGGTATCCGCTTGACGATAAATAGTCATTTTTCGCTTTCGGTTTTCAGATACGAGGGTGCGAAGAACGCTGCATCTCCGGGGTGCCTTACAATCTGCTGTCTATGCTGCCTCGGGGGTGCAGCACCGAAAACTTATCTTTCATCAGGTCAGAAACTGTACAACACAAAGTCCGTGCAATCAATCGGGCTTGCCTTAGGGTGAACCCGATTTTTAATCACTGCCGTTTACCCCAACGGCCGTTCCGGCTCTTGTACCGGACGTGGCCGATCCCTGCTTAAAAAGTTTCCCATTCGCCGTTGTTGTCGCTGGCGCGCACCGCCCGTGGCGCCGTAGCTGAGGCCGCCGCTCGTTTTGCCGCCGCCGGGCGTGGCACCGGCCGGTCGGCTTTGGCGGCGGGGCGGACGGGGCTCGACCCGCGCGTGGGGGCTCGCGCGGCGAGCGGCGCGGGCGCCGGCCGTGGCGCGTCGCGGCGCGCCGAGGAGGTGGTGCCGCTACGCTGCTGAAGCGCCGCGCTCGACGACTCGACCTTGAACAGCGCCACCGTTTGTTTCAATTTCATCGCCTGTTCTTCCAGCGATTGCGCTGCCGCCGCGGCTTCTTCGACCAGCGCCGCATTTTGCTGCGTGACTTGATCCATTTGCCCGACGGCCTGATTCACCTGCTCGATGCCGCGCCCTTGTTCCTCGGACGCCGAGGCGATCTCGCCAATGATGTCGGCCACCCGCTTAACCGCTTGGCGGATCTCCGCCGTGGTTTGCCCGACTTGTTCGGCTTCGCTGGAACCGGTCTTGATTGCGGCCACCGAGGTTTCGATCAGGTCCTTGATTTCCTTGGCGGCCGCCGATGAACGCTGGGCCAGGTTGCGCACTTCGGAGGCGACCACCGCAAAGCCTCGACCCTGTTCGCCGGCTCGCGCGGCTTCCACGGCCGCATTCAAGGCGAGAATATTGGTCTGGAACGCAATACCTTCAATCAGGTTGGTGATTTCCGCGATCTTGGTGGAGCTCGCCGCGATATTGCTCATGGTCCCGACCATCCGTTCGACCACGTGATTGCCCTTATCGGCAATGTCCGAGGCATCGACGGCCAACACGCTGGCCTGCCGTGCGCTTTCGGTGTTTTGTTTGACGGTGGTGGTCAACTCGGCCATGCTCGCCGCCGTTTCTTCCAGCGAGGCGGCTTGCTGCTCGGTACGCGCCGACAAATCCAGATTGCCGGCGGCAATCTCCTTGCTCGACGCCGCGATCAACTCGCTGCCGCTGTGGACCGAGCCGATGGTGTGTTCAAGACTGTTTTGCATGCCTTTCATGGCGAACAACAGGCTGCTTTTATCGGCATCGGCGACTACCACATGAACCGTCAGGTCACCCGCCGCAATCTGGCTCACCACGCTCGCCGCATAACCCGGTTCACCGCCGAGCTGGCGGCGGATGCTGCGGATAATCACCAGCATCACCAGTGAAACCACCAGGCACAGTCCCAGCGAGGCGGCAAAATATTCGGCCAGAATCACATAAAACGCATGATCGATATCGTCCAGAAACACCCCGGTAATGATGGTCCAGTCCCAGGGTTTATAGAGCCGCACGTAGTTGATCTTGGGCGCCATGACGTTGGTCACGGGCTTCAGATATTGCAGACTGCGGAAGCCTTCGCCCTCTTTTTCCGCCAGATCCACGCCATCCTGGAAGATATGATGGCCGCTCGGATCGGTGAAGCCGCTCATATCCTTGCCTTCAAGGTCCGGCCGCACCCCATGCATCAAGACGGTGGAGTGAGCCGTGAGCACGATCAAATAACCGCCGCTGCCGTCATAATGCATCGCGCGCATGCTGGCCAGGGCGTTGTGCTGGGCATCTTCGAGCGAGAGTTTGCCGGCGGCGACCTGGGCGTTGTCCTGGTCGACGATGCCGGTGGCCACGCTGACGATATTCTTGAGTTCGGCCTCGCGGTCTTCGATCATGGTGTTGCGCGTGTGGAATGCGCCCCAGGCACCGATTGCCACGATGCCGCAGCACATCACCGCCAATGCGATCCAGAGCCGTACGCTTACGCGGAGGTTTTCCATTTGATGTCTCCTGCTACTCGGTGGGGAAAAGCGTCTATGCCGTTGCGGTTACCGTGCCACTACTCAAACGCTGCCCAAACGATCTCGCGGCCGGGGGGATGGCGTGCGGTCCATGCTACTTTGATTATTTGTCTGACGGCCTTGATCGATGCGACGCAGCCTCCGGGCCGCGCTCGCTGAGTCTGCTTCGCGTACAGCGCTCAGTGTCCACCATCTAAAATGCGCTGTATAGCGGCCGTTGTATGGGCGCACGCCGTAAAGGGACAGATGCTGTTGCGGCAAGCGCGCGGATGGCCTGAGGCGCCGGATCGGCATAGAATTGACGGCCGTGGCATTTACTCCAGACCAGAAGGAACGACGATGCAGTTGAGGAAACTAGCCGCGCTGGCGGCGGCGCTCGGTGCGCTTGGCGCAAGCGGCATGGCGTGCGCGCAGGTCACGCTGCTGAACGTTTCGTATGACGTGACCCGCGAGCTGTACAAGGATATCGATACGGCGTTTATCGCCAGTTATCATGCCCAGACCGGCGAAACCGTCGCGGTGCGCCAGTCGCATGGCGGTTCCAGCCCGCAGGCATTGGCGGTAACCCAAGGATTGCAGGCCGATGTGGTGACGATGAACCAGACCAGCGACATCGACTTGCTGCATCAACGCGGCAATCTGCTGCCCGCCGACTGGCGTACGCGTTTTCCCTATGGCAGCAGTCCCTACACCACCACCATGGTGTTTCTGGTGCACAAAGGTAACCCTAAACACATCAAGGACTGGGACGATCTGGTCAAACCCGGCGTGGCGGTGATTCTGCCGAACCCGAAAACCTCCGGCAATGGCCGTTACAGCTATTTGGCGGCGTGGGGCTGGCGGGTGCAGCACGGCGGCACCCAGGATCAAGCGCGGGATTTCGTGACCCGCTTGTTGCACAACGTGCCGGTGCTCGACTCGGGCGGCCGGGGCGCGACCACCTCGTTTACCCAGCGTGGCCTGGGCGATGTGCTGGTGACCTTCGAGGACGAAGCGGCACTGATTACCGGCGACGCCGGCGGCAACCAATATGAGGTGGTTTACCCTTCGTCCAGCATCTTGGCCGAGCCGCCCGTGGCGGTGGTCGACAAACTGGTCGACAAGCACGGCACACGCAAGGAAGCGCAAGCGTATCTGGCATTTTTATTCTCGCCGGCCGGCCAGGAAATCATCGCTGAACACCACCTGCGTCCGCGCGATCCGGCGGTGATGAAACGCCATGCCGCTGAATTTCCAGTGCTCAAGACCTTTACTGTCGACCAAGCCTTCGGCAGTTGGGAGCAAGCGCAAAAAACGCATTTTGCCGACGACGGCACCTTCGACCAGGTGATTGTGGCCGCCAAAAGCGGGGCGAATTGAGCCGGCATGATTGAACCTTCGGCGCTTGAATCCTGATCGGCCATTCATCTTGATGAATCTCCCTCATACAGTTATGCGCCGGGCCGTTGCGGACGATGCGCCGCATCTTGAGCGGCTGTATCGGCAGTTGGTGGATAACCCCGATATTTGCGTTTTACCCGGCCGGATCGAAGCCTTGGCCGACGATCCGGCCACCGCCTTGTTTGTGTGCGACGTCGACGGGCAGGTCCGCGGCACGGTGCTGGTTTCCTTATGCCGCGACGTGATGTTCCGGCACCAGCCGTTTGCGGTGGTGGAGAATCTGGTACTCGATGAAAGCGTGCGAGGTCAGGGCATCGGGGCGCTGCTATTGCGCCATGTCGAACAGTTTTGCGCGGCGCATGACTGTTCGAAAATGATGCTGCTCAGTTCCGTCACCCGGGTTGAGGCACACCGGTTTTTCGCCGGCATGGGATTTCGCGGAGATAATAAAAGGGGTTTCGTGAAGTATCGGAGAGATTTTTCTCCTGATATTTAATTATATTTTTACCCCGCTTTCAATCTCGATCAGTCATCAAAGAAACTGATATTGCTTGAAAACCATAAATAAAAAATTCAAGAAAAAGTCAGGTCGGCCGTAAACCCAGACATGGTTTAGGCATTTCAGCTCAAGGTCATCGCCGCGTTTGCGATGCGGCAGACCCATACTTCAGCGGGTGTTACATGTCCAGCATTCTTGGTGTTTCCCAGAACCTGCAATATACGCAGCCGCCGACCTCATCCACCGCCAGTTTTGTCAGCACCTCGCAAGTCGCCGTGGTCGAATCCGACACCGAGGTGGCGCAAGCTTCCGTGTCGTTGAGCGCCAATCTGAATAACGTTACGGCGGCTACCGGCACGGGCCAGTTGACGCTGGAATTTGCCCGCGCGCTGCAAGGCGCGACCGAAGTGGACCCGGCCACCGGACATCGTGAAATCATCGCCGGCGCCAATGCGCAATTGACCTCGACGCTGAATTCGCTGCTGGTGCAAAGCGGGTTTACCGCGGCTCAGGCGTCGAACGCGACCGCCGATCTTGCCACCGAGCTGGCCCAGGGCGGCCCGATTACCTTGACCGCCAGCTACGACCAGAGCACGCAAAATAGCGCTTCGACCGCCTCGGTCTACAGCTCGGGCGCGGCCAGTTCGGTTTCGGCGGTGGATGCGACGGACCGTTCCGGTTCGATCACGATCGGGATCAATCTCGATACCGGCGAGTTGAATCTTTCGCTCTCCGCGCAAAGTAGTTCGGCGTATGCCTCAAGCGGCAAAATTACCGGCTCGGGTTCGTTGGCCGCTCCGATCGGCCAGCTTTTGGTGTTGCCCTCGGCTTCCGGCTCGCAGGCGCCGTCCAGCACCACCCAATCGGATTTTGGCCAGGCCTTGAGTAACCAGTCTTTGTTGAGCCTGGCGGCAAACCCATTCGATGCCGCATCTGCCGCACCCTCGCTTTCTAACGCTTCAGGCTTCGGCACCGCTTCGGCCAATTCGCCGCTATCGGAAAGCGAAACCGATACTTATTCCGCTTTGGAGCAGGAGACCCTCACGTTGACGGATTATTCGGCGAGCAATAGCCAAGGCAACTCAGGCTCGGCTTCCGGCGGCCCCGACACGGCGGCGACCGGTTTTAGCTTCGGCGCAGCCGTCTCCGGCTCAAGCAGCTACACGTCGTCGGCCCCGAACGACTCGGCCGCGGCATCAAACGCAAACGCCGCTGGGACCTTGCAACAATTGCTGGCGGAATTGAATCAGACCACGCTGCTGGCGCAGAAGGAAGCCGCGACGCTGTTGCAGGGCTTGTCCGATGTTTCGGCAAAAGCGAAAGCGGCGGCCGCAGCCAAACAGTCCGCCGACGCGACGGCCGCCTCGGCGGCAAGCTCAAGCTCAACTCCGGCGGCAAGCGGCAGTGGCAACGGCTCGCCGGCACTGACGGGCAGTGACGCAAGCGGTATCAGCGCGAGCAACGCCGTCTCGATCGAGATCGGTATTTCCCAAACCATCTCGTTGCAACGTCTGGACGCGAATGGCTATGGCGATACCTTGTACAAGCGGCCGGACGGCAGTTTGGGCAAGATCTCCACGCAACCGACCCACGTCACAGCCTAAGCGGCGGTTTTTAGACCGTTGACGGTCGCCGACACCTCATCTTGACGCCCGGCTTCGACACTACGCGGGCGAGGTCGCCCGCGATTCAGACGCTTCAGGCCGCCTGGTAGGTACTCGTTCCATACGGCGCGGCCTTGAACTGCGGCAACGCTTCCGCCTGCTGCGAGAAGGCGGTTAATTTCGGATAACGCGCGGCATCGACCACCTCGGCCAGCATCTGCTGCGTAAAGTGCCACACCACGGCGCTCGTGACGCCAGCCTGATCGATGGTCGCGGGGCTGGCTGTCAGCGGGATGCGCTCGAATTCTGCTTCGAGTGCGTCATAAGCTGCGATGAGCTGGCCTGTGACGCGCTCGATCCAAGGTTGGTGCAGTTTTTCAGCCGGCCGCAGATGGTGTTCATAGACGATCTGCACACTTTTTTCGCAGGCGGCCAGCGCCAGTCCGATGACGCGTAGCGCCTGCCGGCGTTGCGCGAGGTTCGCGGGCATCAGGCTTTTGCGCGATGCGGCCAGCGCCTCGGCATATTCCAGGATCAGGGTCGAATCCATCAGCACGGTGCCGTCGTCGCAGATCAGCGAAGGCGCTTTGACCACCGGATTGATCTGCTGAAACTGGGCAAAGGTGCTGAATACCGAGACCGACTGGTGCTCAAAGGGCAGCTCCAGCAGTTGCAGCGAGATCGCGACGCGGCGCACATAGGGCGAATCGAGCATTCCGACAAGTTGCATAAATTCTCCGGTTGAGATTTCTGACGAGCATAACCCGGGTTTTTCAGGCGGTCGAGTACCCGGTGGCATGTAATACGCATGTAATACCCGAAGCCGTGGCCGCCGCAATACCGCTAATCGGCGATTTGCAGCGCGCGCCAGGGGTGGCTCCGGTAAAATAGCGTTTTGCCTACCTGAGCATTGCGCAACGTGGCCCAAACAACTCTCCTGAACGACACCTTCCTGCGCGCCTTGTTGCGTCAGCCTACCGCTTACACGCCGGTCTGGCTGATGCGCCAGGCGGGGCGTTATCTGCCCGAATACCGGGCCTCGCGCGCGCGCGCCGGCAGTTTTATGGACCTCGCGACCAATCCGGATTTCGCCACCGAAGTCACGCTGCAGCCGCTGGATCGTTATCCGCTTGATGCGGCTATCCTGTTTTCGGACATCCTGACGATACCCGACGCGATGGGTTTGGGCCTCGAATTTGTGGCCGGCGAAGGGCCGCGTTTCCAGCGTCCGGTGCGCACCGAAGAAGACGTCGCCCGTCTGGCCGTGCCCGATATCGATGCCACCCTGCGTTATGTGACGGATGCGGTGTCGCAGATCCGCCGTGCCCTGACCGATGCTCAAGGCCGTCAGCGCGTGCCGCTGATCGGCTTTTCGGGCAGTCCGTGGACGCTGGCCTGTTATATGGTCGAGGGCGCCGGCTCGTCGGATTTCCACACGGTCAAGACCATGCTGTACGCCCGGCCCGACCTGATGGAGCGGATTCTTGAAATCAACGCGCAAGCGGTGGTGGCTTACCTGAACGCGCAGATCGAAGCCGGCGCGCAAGCCGTGATGATTTTCGATAGCTGGGGCGGAGCCCTGGCCGAAGGGGCTTATCAGCGGTTTTCGCTGGCCTATATCGAGCGCATCGTGGCGCAATTGAAGCGCGAGCACAACGGCGCGCGGGTGCCGGTGATCACCTTTACCAAGGGCGGCGGCCAGTGGCTGGAAGAAATCGCGGCCACCGGGGTCGATGCCGTCGGACTCGACTGGACCACCGATCTGGGCCGGGCGCGCGAGCGCATCGGCCAACGCGTGGCGCTGCAAGGCAATCTCGACCCGGCTATCCTGTTTGCACCGCCTGCGGCCATCCGGGCCGAGGCGCGCACTTTACTCGACCGTTTCGGCAACCATCCCGGCCATGTATTTAACCTGGGCCACGGGATTTCGCAATTTACCCCGCCCGAACATGTGGCCGAACTGATCGCCGAAGTCCACCAGCATAGCCGCCTGATTCGGCAAGGCACGGTTTAAGGCATCCAGCAATGAACGCAGCGAGTTTGCGGCGCAGCAATTTCGCGGGTGTCTAAGGGGCTGAATTCAGGCCTTTTATCTCATATTAGCCCGTCAAAAGGCTGGTCTGAGTTTGTCAAGACAAAAACTTATACACATAATCTCGCTGCGCCGCCGCACCCGCACCAGATCGGTTCATATTCCAGATTCGTCCTGGACGGTTTTTTCAAGCAATTGATTTTAATAGATATTTTTTTGTTGATGCGAATCGATGGAAGATCTGAAAAGCTTGCTGCCGCGCCCTCTGCGCGCTTCCCGGTGGCAGTTTTCAACAGAGTTATCCACAGGATCGGCGGAGCGCCGCAAAAGCGTAAATGAATCTGCGACTTAGCCACGGACTTAATGCAATACCTTAACTTGCAGCCCCCCCGCGACCTGCTCTGCGGCCGTCTACCGATCGACTTTCCCGGAACCCCGGGGTCTTCGTTGCGCGCCGGGTTTCAGCAGATTCAAGCCGCGGGGTGCCGGGCGTGACCGAGGTTTTTGTCCGGGTCGCACTGGATCAACCGATCCCGACCTTATTCGATTACCGCTACTCCTTCGCGGATTTACCGCAGGTCGGGCAGTTGGTGCAGGTCCCATTCGGCAGGCGTAGCGTGACCGGCCTGATCTGCGAGGTGACCCGCCATTCCGAGGTGCCGCTTGAGCGACTGCGCGCGGTCGAGGCGCATTGCTCCGATTGCCCGCCTTTGTCGCCCGCCTGGATTGCGCTGACGGCATTTGCCGCCGACTACTACCAGCGGCCGCTGGGCGAAGTGGCGCTGCCCGCTTTGCCGCAGGCTTTGCGCGACGCGACGCGCTGGGGCCGCTTGCTGGCCGTCGAAATCCATTACCGGATCACGGCTTTGGGCCGCGAAGCGTTGCCCGAGGTGTTGCCGGCCCGGGCGCAGGCTTTGCGCCGCTTGGCCGAAGCCTTGTGCCACAGCGGCGCGTTGACGTTGCCGGCGGCGCGCGCCCTGCACCCCAAGGCGACGGCGACGCTGGGCGACTGGTGCGCCGCGGGTTGGGTGGAGCAGCAGAGCGGCGCGCTCGACACGGTAGCCGAAATCCGCCCCGACGACGGCATTGCGCCCGCCCTTAATCACGAACAACAACAGGCGTTGGAGGCAATCGCCGGCGCTTCCGGTTTTGTGCCGTTTTTGCTCCACGGCGTCACCGGCAGCGGCAAAACCGAAGTTTATCTGCATGCGCTGGCTGCCTTGATGGCGGCGGATGCCGGCGCGCAGGCGCTGGTAATGGTCCCGGAAATCAATCTGACGCCGCAGTTCGAGGCGGCGTTTCGCGCCCGCTTCGCCAGTTTGCCGGGCGAGGCGATTGTCACTTTGCATAGCGGGCTGGCCGAAGGCGAACGCGCGCGCAATTGGCTGGCGGCCCACCTCGGCCGCGCCCGGATTGTGCTCGGCACGCGCCTGGCGGTGCTGGCCTCGCTGCCGGGATTGGCATTGATCGTGGTCGACGAAGAGCACGAGGCCGCCTACAAACAGCAAGAAGGTTTGCGTTACTCGGCGCGCGACCTGGCGGTGTGGCGCGCCAAACAATTGGGGATTCCGGTGGTCCTCGGTTCCGCCACGCCGTCGCTGGAAAGCTGGTGGCAGGCCGAACAAGGCCGCTACACCCGGCTTACGCTGGCGCGCCGGGCGGTGACGGATGCGGTGCTGCCGTCCGTCAGACTGGTCGATCTGGACCACGAAAAGCGGCGCGGGCGGGCCGTGGTCGAAGGTTTGACCATGCCGCTGTTGAGCGCGCTGAAAGAACGCCTGGAACGCGGCGAGCAAAGCCTGATTTTTCTCAACCGGCGCGGTTACGCACCGGTTCTGTCGTGCGAT
>Ga0302304_10001375_pt1 | contig 12647 bp, 5 predicted proteins | sample III_Palsa_E2_2_FD_198769 | JGI IMG/M metagenome (GOLD analysis project Ga0302304, IMG submission 198769) | Peat permafrost microbial communities from Stordalen Mire near Abisko, Sweden - III_Palsa_E2_2 | ecosystem: Environmental > Terrestrial > Soil > Palsa > Peat permafrost | place: Sweden...
GGAGGGAAGTCGGATTATTTGGTACACTTTTCCTTTGTCAGATGATTGGGAACTAGCTTTTCCTGACTGACTCTCGGGCGGGAGGGTTGCTGGACTCAGTGCTTTTATACTTCTTTGACTTTCTGAAGTTTTGGGTGGTTTGGAAAGACCAGGAATTGAGGGAAACAGAGGGAGGAAACTTCATGGATTTGAAGGATCGCACTTATCGAGACAGGACTTGTCCTATTCCGCTGGCGCTTGGGCTAGTTCACTGTGGGCTGACAATGACACACTGATATCGGACAAAGGCAGCTCGGGTTCGGAGGCCAGGAAATATTCGATCGGAGTTGGGATCTTGCGATGTAGGGGAGCTTGTTGTCATGGATTTGGAAAGCAGCGACCACCAGAATCCCACCCAACGACCTTCAATATTGTAGCCCAACTGAGGTACGGGCGTAGTTAGTACCGAATTGAACCCCTAACCCTAACCCTTCGCCAATCCCAACCCCCTGCATATTCTCAATCAAAAACCAACCCCCCCTACACCCTTTACCCCAAAACCTCACTTACAACTTCCCTTTCCACTCTACTCTCCTACCCCTTCTCTTTCTTACCTCTCTTAAAACCCCCTCTCTACTTTAACTAACACTCTCTTCTAACAACTACTTCCTTTACTTTATTACTACTTCTTAAAAACTCCTCTCTTTCTTATCTTTCTTCCCTCTCCCTTTTTAACTACTCTACTTTTACTCTAACTCTTACTCTTTTCTTCTTTTTACCTTTTTCTTCTCTTTCTTCTTCCTAACTTTTTCCCTTTTTCTTCTCTTTCTTCTTCTTACCTTTTTCTTCTCTTTCTTCTCTTTTTTTCTAACTCCTTTTCTTCCTCAACTTAACCTCTCACTAACTTCTTTCAACTCTACCCTTCTTTTAACTTTAAAAACAACCTTTACTTAACTTAACTTATCCCCTCTTTTTCCTTCCCCCTCTCTTACTCTTTTTTACTCCCCTCTTTAACCTTTCTTTTCCTTTCTCCTTAACCCTTTCTTCTTTACAACTCTTTTTTTCTCCTTCTTCTTTAACCTTCTCTTCTCTCTTAACTCTTCTTCTTTTCAATACTTCTTTTTTACTTCTCTTTTCATTTTTCTTCTACTTTCTCTTTTTAACTCCTTTTTTACTAACTCTTAACTTTCTTTAATCTTTCTTCTTAACTAAACCTCTTTACTTCAAATTTTTACTTCTACTTACTCTTTCGTTTTCCTTCTTTCTTTCTTTACTTTCTTATTTATTTCTAATCTTTTATTCTATTTACTTCCTTCTTAACTTCATCTTATCTCTTTACTCCTTTAATTCTAATCTTTTCTTTCAACTTTACTTTTAACTTTTACTACCTCTTTCTTTTCCTCTTTTCAACTTATCCTTCTACTCTTTCTTATCTTTTTCTCTTCTTCAACCCTTTCTTTAACTTCTTTAATTCTTTTTACTATTTACTAATCTTACCTCTCTTACTTCTACCTTCTCTTAACTTTTCAAACTCTTCATGTACTTCTTTACTTAATCCTCCTTTTTCTTCCTTGCCTTTTACTTCTCCTCCTTCTTTTTATTTCTTTTAAACCCCCTTTTTCCTAACCTTCCTGCCTTCCTTTTTATTACTTATCTTTTAACCTTCTCTCGTTTCACTATAACCTTTCTTTTTTCTAACTTATTACTTTAACTCTTTTCCAACCACCCTTCTCCAACTAATCTTTTTACTTCCTTCCTCCTCTAACCCTCTTTTCTTTCTTTTATCCTTTTAACGTACTTTTTAATCTAACTCCTTTTTTTTTCTCTATCTCCTTTTTCATCTTCCTTCTTCTCTTACCTTTTTTTTCTACTTCTCTTCTACTCTATCTCTTTTCTTTTTTAACTCTTACTTTACTTTTCTTTATCTAACTTATTCTAATTCTTTTCACAACTTTTATATCCTCTTCCCTCCCTTCCCTCCCTTCTTTCTTTTATCTTTACTCTTCTTCTTTACTTTTATATTATACTTTTACTTCTTAACCTTCTCTTATTTAACTTACTCTTTAACACTTCCTTTTTTTCCTTACTATCTTTACTTCTCTCTAATCCTACCCCTTTTTAACTCTTTACTTATCCTTTTTCTACTCTTATCTTCTTAACCTTTTCTCCTTCTTATTTCCCTTTTTACTTTTTACTCTCTCTCTCTTCTTCTTCTTCTTAACAACCCCTCTTTCTATTTAATCTTAACTTTAACTCAACTCTTCCAAATTCTATTTTCTACTTTAATTCTATTTTTTACAACCTTTTTCTTTTTCTTAATTCTACTTTTGACTCTTCCTTTTTTTCTATTCCTTAACTTATTCTTTAATTTATTCCTCAATCGTTTTCTTATTTAACTCTTACTCTTTTAATTCTTTTTTCTTTCTTTTTCTCTTTAACTTCTTATCTTTTCTTTTTACTCTCTTTTTAATTTTACTCTTTTACTTTTTCTTCTAACTCTTCTTAATTCTAATATTCCCTTTCTTTTTCTATTCTAACTCCTCCCTTTTTATTTCTCATTCTTATCTTTCTTTTCTTCTCTTTCAATTCTAATTCCTATTTCTTTTTAAACCCTCTACTTATTATTTCTAATCTACTCTATAACTCTACTTCTTTCTTTCTTTTTTTCAACCTTACTTTTTTAATCTATTCTTTTTCTTACTCCCTCTTAATTATTGTCTTTACAATCCTCTTCTAATTTTACCTCCTTCTCTCTTAACTCTTTTACTCTTTTTAACCTTCTTTTCAACTTATCCTCTTTCTTACCCTCTCTCTCTTATTTTATCTTTCTTAATTTATTTACTTTTCAATTCACCTCTTCGTTCTTAATACCCCTCTTTTATTCTTTTTTATTTTTTAACCCTCGTTATCTTTACTTTCTTTACATCTACTTCCCTTTATGCTTCTACTTAAAACCCCTTTACTTTTCCTTTTTTTCCTTTTAACTTATGTTTAAACATTTCTTATTCTCTTCTTCGTTCAACAAACCCTTGCCTCTCTATTCATTTTAACTCATACTTACGCTAATGCTTACTCTTCTCTCAAATACATTTACGTTTGTATATTGTATTTCGAAATGTAACTCTACTTTTCGTTTTATACTCGAAATAAACCCTACTTCTGCATCTTATATTTACAAATCCATACTAACCTTTATACGTTATGTTTCTAAATCCACTCTACGTTTATACTTACATTTTAAATTGATTCTGCGCGTCGTACACCTCGGTATTGGGCCCCAATACCGCTCGCACACCCAACTTGACGGTATTGGGGTCCAATACCATTTGTACCACGTAACGTGACCATTGGTATTGGGCCTTAATACCGCTCGTACATCCAACTTGACGGTATTGGGGTCTAATACCATTTGCACCACGTGACGTAACCATTGGTATTGGGCCTTAATACTATTCGGCATGTGGTATTCAAATGGGATTGGGGCCGTTAATATCTTAATAATCCAATACTAAATACATTCTTCAATACGATGTATATATATTGCTACAACTGGGCTTTATCTCTGGGTATTCCTACAAATGCATACAATCCTCGGGACCGTGCCTATCTATGCTCGGCCAACCCCCTTATTCTAACCCCCTTATTCTTATTTACCAACATGTAAAACACGCGCACGATCTGCGCCGCTTCCACTTCCATATCGTCCCACCACCTCCCCTGCCGGAACCACTCGAATGCTTCGGCTGGCTTGGTCCCTATCACCCCATCCCGATCCATCCAACTCTCGACGACCGCCCACCCTTCGTTGGACCCATCCATCAACATCGTAACCACGGCCGGGATCAACATCCCCGTGTATTGACACTGCTGTCCTGGCACTTCTTCCCAATCCCCGTCTGCCTTCACTTGCCACCCTTGACAAATTGCCCGTGGGACGCCACACCGCGAACAACCTCCCCTACCCCGAAACCCCCCAACCCTCTCGACGTGCTGCTGCATAACGACGGCCTGCTCGATAATCTCAACCGTGTCACGCCGCCAACAATCCGTTATATGGTGTGTCTCGCCCCCGAAATCCCCGGCCAAATGACATGCCGGGCACGTCCGACACCACTTCTCCAACCGTTTCCTCAACTGGTCTAACCTCCACTGCACCATTCCACCATCGCCACCGTGGACGGCCCTGGTCATGGTTTTGGGCGACCCCGGAAATCTCAACTTGTCATCGACCACCCCTTGCCTTCTCCCAATCATCCATGCCGGAACGGGTGGGCTGCTGGGCGGCACGATGCCGTCATGCTGGCTACTGGGCCGGATTTCGCTGTCATCCTGACTGCTTCCCATTACGACTCCGCTGTCATCAAACCTCGGCCGCTTCGTGGCCCTCCGTCTCCTCCCCCTGAACCCTGGACTTAAATCCCGATATGTGTCATCCTCGGAATCAATGCCTCCTACCCTACCATCCTTCCATTTGGACTGTGTCTTCCGCTTCCTGGGATTGCTGCCCTTACTCTGACCGGGCCGAACTGCAATCACCTCTCCGTCATCATCTGCCACCCGACTGCTCCCATCCTCGTCATCACTCCTATCAACCCTAACCTCGCTCAATCCCTCGTCGTCATTCTCTGCCACCCCGCTGCTCTCCTCATAATCCTCGTCATCACTCTGGTCGGCCGCAACCTCACTGCTCTCTCGATAATCCTCATCCCCACTGTCTTCAAAATCACTTAATACCTCCTCGCCATCATCAACCACTACCTCGCTAATCTCTTTATCAACCACCGCTTCGGCAACCTCCCCGTCTCCGGCATCCATCACGATAGCCTCCTTAACCGCGCCGCTCCCTCTGTCGGTGCTAGTATCTGCGACATCCTCGTCCCCTCTCGACCTCGACCTGCCTGGGCTGTCCTCTTCCTGATCACGGCCACCCCCCCTCTCGCTCTCGTCCACCACCCAATACCGCTGTCGATGATCTTGAAACCATGACTGCAAGCGGACCTTCTCAAACAATTCATCATCGTCCACCCTCTGCTGCTTGTGCTCCTTGTTCCCATGCACCTTCATGCTCTTCCGGTTGCTGGATTTGAATGGGCACGTCCGACACTGGAACCCGTCGACCACTGGGATGATTGGCTGTGGCCCGGACCCATCCCTGGGCAATTGGATGGACGAAAAATCGTAATCCCAACCGAATATGCTTACATACTCCTGTACTCGCTCACGATCACGAAGTGGGGTCTGATGCTGGACGCGTAAATGCTCACTGAACGCGCGGGGCTGGACCGCCTTGCAGCACTCGTTGTGCGGGCAGATAAGCACTCGATACGCGATGTTCAGCTGGACCAAGTGTGTCAATTCGGACGGGATATCTTCGGGGCGCTGGTCGTCCATATTGGAACGCGTTATGTGAGGTGCAGTAGAATGTGGTATTGGGCCCTAATACTATTCGCGCGTGTCGCCCTCACGTGACCTCGCTAATGGTACTGGGCCCCACTACCGAACGACGGAGCACCTTACCAGCAATGTATCATACGGGATGGAAATCGAGCTTACTTAGCCTAAGTAAAGTAACAAGGAAACCGGTAGAAAACCAGACTACCCCTTCTAAACTCTTTTCCGCGAGGTTCTTATTTATATTACAAAAGATATCCTAATATTATATTAACTCTGAGCGTAAAGAACTGTACATTTTATAAAACCAACTCGAGTCCAATGATAATTAGACCTCTGACGGTACAAAAACGCTGCCACTGCTAACTGTTATAGTCGTAACGCTTTCATCCAACTCACTGCCTTGACTATTCGATTTCCGGGCAAAAGCGGCCATGATACTCCTGCCAGTTCCAGCAGATCGAGACTGACGTCGGCCACTACTGTCCCGCTCGTCAACCCTAACCTCTGCTCCGAGCTCATCACCAGTATCTGAACCGTCATATTCAATGTTATCATCAGCGTGCTCCCGGCTGAACCCACCCATTAAGTCCTCTAGTTCATCCAAGCTCTTGCTCTTGGTCTGCTCTAACATCTTTAGCCTTGGTGGCTGCGTCCGCTCCCACACTGGTAGAAACCCTTTCAGCCCGGCACTCCTCTTTCCAACTAACCAATGCTCAGCGGTCTCTTCTTGGCCATGCATCTTAAGCCCTTGAATCCGACATGCTCTGATCAGCTGGGACGTACTCCACGCATACTGGTCCCGGCTGTCACCAAATGCCTGCCGCCGTGCATTCCAGAAGATACTATACAGAGTACAAGGGTGGGCATGGTAAGGAAGCTCTACCTTCTCAGGATCGGCATAGACAGCTGAGAACCACATCATTCGCCCTTTCAGGCCTTGGTTGCGGCTCGTCTTGGTTGTCGTAATGAAGGCGGCATTCGACGGGTAAGGGAGGACCCAATGCGTTAGTCGGACGAGGTGGAAGAACTCATCCAGCCATTTGTCTGCTCTCCGATATCCCAAACGTCGCTCGATCAACTCAAAGCTCTTCTGGAGGATGGCCCGGTATGGCTTATTACCCCACCCAGGGCGGTCTTCACCGTCTTCCCACAAAAACAGAAAGTTCAGCAGGTCTCCGACCCTCTCGAACCGCATCTTGTTCCCCGTTACAAAATGGGGCGGACAAGGAACTCGATCGACTCGAAACATTCGCTTCATACCATCGTAGCAAAACCGGATCTCGCCTTGCTGCTTGACTGCATCTGGTGTCAGCTCAGGACAACGCTTGTTGGACTTAAGCATAGCCTTCCAAATATCTATATCAAACTGCTCGAGGTTCAGAGCATGGAGGTATTCCAGCCACTTGCCCAAAAGAGGTCTGCTATGCTGGACATTATACCGATCATACCAACACTCAGCCTGGTTAAAGCGGATATAGACGTCCCGAAGATCTTTGACCGCGCGCCACCTGCGTTTGTACTCTTCATGCATCAACATGTTCCCAACGAGGATATTCTCCCCATGCGGTGGTGCTAGACGCCACGTAGCCCAGTTGAATTTGGGTAGGAACCAGCCAAGTCCGCACCGTTCCATCGTATCCCGCATCCCTAAGCCCTCTTTCACAATCTGCTTCTGGTTGCGGGTCTGTTCCCAGCGATCCTTGTATAATAATGACTCCCGCTGGATCAGGTTACTGCCGTAGCAGAATCGGAGGGCCCTCAAAGCCGTGACCATAACAATTGTCTCGGGCAGCGAGTATGTCATGGCCGTGTGAGCAAGAACATGTTCAAAGAGGAAACAGTATTTGTTAATCTGAGCAGAGAGAAAATCAAGCAGCTCTTGAGTGGTGGCAATGTAATAAGGGAGTACAGGCTGGCCAATATCAACCTCATCATCGTACAGATCCCATTGGTGCCATTGCTGATAGATCTCTTCCATTATCGTCAAAGAGATACGGTGTTCTTCTCGAATCCCGTACGACTTCCCACGATTATCAACAAGATTTGCGTAGGCCCGCTTCTTGCTGTGTAGGTAGCCAAACTCACAAACAGCCTTGGAGAAGGTGATTCCGCCGCCTTCTTGCTGTAGTGACCGGATGTATCCGGGGTCTAGGGCTAGGTTCTCTACAGAGTCATTGTCAAAGACGTATACTTTCGACGAATCAAAGGGAGTCTTGATCAACCCGTAGAATTGAGAGTAGATCAGCCCGTCTCTGCTCTCTTGCCCATGTGGGGAAGCAAACATAGTCTGGCCCACCGTGTCCCGCATCATCGCCCAGGGGTATACCGTGCGTTTGGGGTTCCCTTTTGCCTGGCTCCCGTCCGCATTGAGAACCACCCGGCTCTTGGCATACGCCTCGAGGCAGCACTTCTTCCAGAGAAACACTTCTGCTTCGTGGTCTTCCGGAATATTGTCGTACGGCAGGGCACTATCTTCTGAGGTTACCTGCTTTGCAAGATCGACAAATGTCCGGTCCTTGTTGTAGAACTGTGGGTCGGCCACCTCAGACCACTTCGCCTGCCAGCTGTCATACGCTTGAGTCAGACTAGCATCCATGAATTCTAGCTTGGTATTCTTCGCATGAACAAACAGGGTTGCACCTCGGAACCGATCGAAGCCGCGATTCTCGTCGATGGTCTGAAGGATGAGACGCCAGAGTGAGTCAAGGTAGTAAGGCTGTATGGCGTGTTTAATAAGCTGTTCTCTCGCGGACTGTTTCCGGGCAAGGCCCTCTGCCGAGATCGCGGTCGAATCCAAGTTTGCAATATCGGCCGACGCAGGGTAATGCTGCATGATGTTAGAAGACTCGATTGTCTTGTTTAATGCCGGGAGGATAATAGCATCAGACAGGAGCTGTTCGTCTTCCTCGCTCAGGTAGGTGGAATGCTCATAGTCACTCTCTAGGTGGAGAGCGGGAAAGAAGATAAGAATAGAGAGCGAATCCATGCCGACTACAGTGCCAAAGCAGTAGTGGGGGATCTTGTGGAGAGGGGTGTATTTCTGCGTTAACACATCGCGGCCATTATACACCGGAACCTGCAATCCAAAGTGGATATCGGCCGCTAGGTTGAGAATGGGGTGGGCTTTGGGCATCCAATTGATGCCGCGCCTCGCAAATGCCAAGCTGGTAGGAAAACAACAAGTGCTGTCAATGTCAAATGTTACGTTGGGACGGCGATTCTTCTTGCTGGTTATGTGGTGCTGTGATAAGCACAAGTTCTTGGGCAGATTCTCATTCCGCGTCCCGACGTCTTCAGGAGCAGCTGATACACTCGCACCTTCAAATGCCGCTTGGCAGTCTAAGCCGTTGTAATCTCCCGGCTTCATCAACTTAGGGCTGCTCAAGACGTTGGGTAGAGGCGTTCCACCGCCATAACCCCCACTGAGAAGAGCAGTAATTTGCTGCAGAGACGAGCATTCAGAATGCACATCAGGTCGTTGGTGGTTCTCGTGATGTAATTGGTCAGCTTCATAGTGTTGTTCATGAGTGCAACCTTGGAAATTCCGAAGCTGTTTGGCTAGTTTAAATGCAGTACGTTCAGCTGGTGCAGGAGAGGCTGATGCAGCTGGGACAGAAGCGCGGGTTGGGGCTGCGAGGGCTGGTAACGCATCACGTACAGACTGGGCCGGTGTAGAAGGGACGAAATTCTCAATAGGATGGAAGGGTGAAGGCGAAGCATTGCGAATGGGTGTTGGCGTAGGTGCATGGAAAGATGAATTGCTTGGTGTTCTTTCCGGTAGAGATTTCACCCACGACAAGAGGTTGTTCCGCTGTGCTGGGAACGGCGTGCTCCGTCTGCTAGTGCCTTTCCTGGTGCTGCTCTTATTTGACGATTGCAAAGATGGTGAGCTGTACCGAGCCGGTGCTTGAGATGGAACCCTACTCTCCATTGACCTTTGGATATCGACTGATCTGTTGGAAGCGTACGAAGCACCAATGCTATTATGATCCTCTATGATCGGCTCATTTATATCGCTAAAGTTCAAAAGGCAAGAACCCTGGGACTCTTCCTCGCTTATTCTCTCTTCCCTAAACGTTGCAACTGTCTGCAAGCCTGATATATCCGGGGTATTTGCAGCTCCTGCTTCGTTCGCTGATTCTGGCATGTCCAATTCCTCCCCACCAATGTCCTCTGCTTGTTCGGCGGCTCGCATTCCCAGCAAGATCTCTGCGATTTCTGCATCACGCTCTGCTTGCTCAGTATTCATTTCCTGCTCCTTTGTTTGAATGCGCCTGATCTGCTCGTTGATTTCCGCGTCTTCTTCTGCAGTAGGCTGTTCCGCAGACGGCTGGGGGTCTGGCGGCGGCCTCGGTCGAGCATTGTCCTGTTGGGTATTGGGGTCTTGAGGAATTCGGATGTTCGTTCGAAGCCCGGTTTCGGGAGGGGTATCTGCTGGGACATCGCCGTGGAGTGGAGGCTCGTAGGCAATAAAGTCAGCTGGACCATTGGGTTGACGCGACTGCCGACGCGCGCGGTGATATGAACGCAGCTTGCTCTGTCGCACTGCCTCTGCTGCATCTGTCTCGGTAGCATGCTTTCTAGGTCTGCCGCCGCGTTTCTTTGGAGATTGGTTGGGAGCCATTGGATTAAACGTAAAGAAGTAAGCAGCTCTTGAAGTGGTCGTCCACGACTAGAAAATAACCCCGATTCGGTTAGCGCATCGCCTCAGCATTTCCATACAAGGAACGTAAGCTTATAACTCAACCAATTCTATTCTTGAAATTAAAAACTATTAGATATGATTATAGATTTATAATTAGAGTATTTCCCTTTATTTACCTTCTTTATTATTTTAATAATTGATTATGCTAAAGGTAATTGAAGTAGGACTAGAAAATAACCTCGATTCGGTAAGCGGTCAGGGCGGGCAATATCTCCAGGTTTTCGCCAAATCGAGAAAGCAGCTTAACATCACCCATCTTTAATCGGCCATATCTCCCGCTACAACGTCTCAATAGCTAAGCGGATTCCTGGAGCATTAGTCCCGAGTGATTCTGGATCGGGACATACCTGAAATACGCAAATCCCGTCCTGACCCGGACCCCGATTTCGAGCTTCAAAACTCGCTGACGAACGATGCCGCCATCGCTTTTTAAAACCTATGACCCTTACCCTTACTATGCTCTACAACCCTGACCATCACTATGCTCGATAACCCTAACCCTCTCTTTGCTCGATAACCCTGACCCTTATGATACTTTGTAACCCTAACCCTCTCTTTGCTCGATAACCCTGACCCTTTATGATACTTTGTAACCCTAACCCTTTTCAAAAACCCTGACCCTGACCCTCTCGACCTTCGACTAATCTCACCCCTTTTACATATAAATATATATTAATATTTCCCTCTTTATACTTGATAATTACTATTCTCTTTATACTTAACCCTATCCTTTATTTAACTTTCTTGCCCAACTCTTAAAATCCCTTCTGACTCTTCAATACCTTATAACCCTCTCGTCCAAATTCTATTTCAATTCGCTTTGTCCCCCTCGAATATCACCTCGTTTATTCCATTTCTTCTCGACCTTCCCTCTGTTCTACTTAACCCTAACAATTCTTTCTACTCTACCTATTAATGCAATTCCCTTCTAACACTACTTATATACTCGTCTATATTCAATACATCATCCCTTACTTTATGTGATTTTTCAATTCATTTTTCGCTCCTTTATTTACTGCTCCATATTCTTCGCCATACGAATACCTGCCTTCAACCATCAAAACTCAATTACCTGCATAATTATTAATCAAACTCTGCTATAACTTTCTATATACTTATTCGTAACTCTTGATATCTCGTCTGCTTTTTTTCTTTCAATTCCATTCATGTTTTGTTGCTAAATAATTCTCTTTCTATACTTCGCTAATTCCCATTTCGCTTCCTAATCCTCCTCGTAAATTGTTCCGTTTTTTAAATGTCCTTCCTTTAAATCTCAACTTACAACCCCTTTTCAAACCGTCTATAAAAAATCTTACTATCTATTTATGCTTCTTATATATCATCCCTTTAATCTGAATCGAATTGATTAACAAATACGTCCATGATATCTTGTTAACGTTCAAACTTCCGTCGCGACCCCGCCTTTCAAATCACGTCAACTCGACGAAATGTAATAATTCTTTCTACAACAACTACTAATCCAAATTACTCTCCAAAATTCTCCTCTATGATTCTTTATCAAATGAATCCATTTCTGCTCTGTTCGATTTGTAAATACTTTTTCGCGCCCGCTATTTAATTTCTAACTCTCGACGTTTGCCGCGTCTTGGAAACCGCCTTGATTTAACGAAATGTAATAATTATTTCCACTCGAATTACTAATACAAATCGTTATCGAAAAAACCTCCATCTTCTGCTATATCAAATAAATCAATTCCTACATTCCTTCATTTTTCATTCTATTTTTGCCTTCGCCATTCTATCTTTAATTCTCCGTCTTGACTTCGAAACTCGTCTCGCTTACGACCCCGCCGTCGGAACTACATCAACTCTTCGCAATGTAATATTTCTTTCTGTAACAACTACTAATCCAAATTACTACCCAAAACTTATGCATCCTCTACTATACCAAATAAATCGATTTCTACGTCGCCTGATATTTGTTTCGATTTTTACTCTTGTTATTCAATTCTTGATCTTGGTCGCGTCTTCGAACCACGCTAACCCTTCCAAATGTAATTCTTCTTTCTACTACACCTACTAATACAATTGACTGCCGAAAATTTCCTCGTGCTTAACAATATCAAATAAATCAATTCCTGCCTTCTCTGATTTTTGATTCTTTTTTGGCCTTCCTTATTCCATTCCTAACTTTCGGTCTTGGCTTGGTTTTCGCTTCTCGGTCGCAACCCCGCCTTCGGAACTACGTCAACTCGACGAAATGTAATAATCCTTTCCGCAACAACTACTAATCCAAATTACTACCTAAAAATCTTACGTTCTCTGCTATATCCAATAAATTAATTTCTGCGTTGCGCGATTTTTGCTTCGATTTTTGCGCTTGTTATCCAATCCTTAATTCTGATCCTTGTCGCGTCGCCGAAACTACGCCAATTCCTCGAAATGTAATAATTCTTTGCACGACAACTACTGATACAAATTCCTATCCAAAAATCTCGTCCATTCTCCTATATTAAATAAATCGATTTCTGCTTCCTTCGATTTTTGCTTCCATTTTTGCGCTCGCTATGGAATTTCCAATTCTTGATCGTTACCGCGTCTTCGAAAC
>Ga0302304_10001382_pt1 | contig 12619 bp, 7 predicted proteins | sample III_Palsa_E2_2_FD_198769 | JGI IMG/M metagenome (GOLD analysis project Ga0302304, IMG submission 198769) | Peat permafrost microbial communities from Stordalen Mire near Abisko, Sweden - III_Palsa_E2_2 | ecosystem: Environmental > Terrestrial > Soil > Palsa > Peat permafrost | place: Sweden...
ACAGCAGAAGGTGCGTTAATGCCGGCGTTCATAGTATATTTTATCATGGATCTATCGGGCTATAACGCGCAATCCGGTTGATTATTTTGCGCGCATCGCCCTCATCCACCGCCCGGCCGCGTCAGGCTCCGATCTCAAACTTTATTCCCTGGGCTAAAGGCAACTGTGCAGAGTAGTTGATGGTATTTGTCTGCCGCCGCATATAGGATTTCCAGGCATCGCTGCCGCTTTCTCTGCCGCCGCCGGTTTCTTTTTCCCCGCCGAAGGCGCCGCCGATCTCTGCCCCGGATGTGCCGATATTGACATTGGCGATGCCGCAGTCACTGCCCCCTGCGGACAGGAATTGTTCTGCCTCCCTGAGATTGAGTGTCATGATGGACGAGGACAGACCCTGGGGGACATTATTCTGGATAGTGATCGCCTGATCGAGTGTGGAATATTTCAACAGGTAGAGGATGGGAGCGAAAGTTTCCTCACTGACGATGGCAGCATCCGGGCTGGCCTCTGCGATACTGGGCCGGACGTAACAGCCGCTGCTGAAGCCCTCGCCTGTCAGTACTTCGCCGTCGATCAGGTACTTGCAGCCCTGTTTTTTGCCGGTCTCGATGGCTCGCTGATAGGCGCCGACGGCATCCTTGTCGATGAGCGGGCCGACATGATTGTGTTCCTGCAGGGGATCGCCGATGCGCAGCTGCCGGAAGACGCTGACCAGTTTATCTTTGACCTTATCATAGATATCTTCGTGAATGATGAGGCGACGGGTCGTTGTGCAACGCTGTCCGGCCGTACCTACGGCCCCGAAGACGGCGCCAGGTATGGCTACATCAAGGTCTGCGTCCTTCGAGATGATGATGGCGTTGTTGCCACCGAGTTCGAGCAGGGCGCGTCCCAGCCGGGCGGCCACTGTCGTTCCGATAGCTTTACCCATGCGGGTGGAACCTGTCGCAGAGACCAGCGGTATCCGGGTATCCTGCGATAACCATTCTCCTGCTTCGCGACCGCCGGTGATCAGGCAGCTGACGCCTTCGGGGACATTATTGGCGGCAAAGACGGTGGCAACGATATGCTGACAGGCCAGTGCGCACAGCGGCGTCTTTTCGGAACCCTTCCAGATGCAGGTGTCGCCGCATACCCAGGCCAGCATACTATTCCAGCTCCAGACAGCCACCGGGAAGTTGAAGGCGGAGATAATGCCGACAGGTCCGAGTGGATGCCATTGCTCGTACATCCTATGGGCAGGCCGCTCGCTATGCATAGTCAGGCCATGCAGCTGCCGGGAGAGGCCTACGGCGAAATCACAGATATCGATCATTTCCTGTACTTCTCCATAACCTTCCTGCAGGCTTTTGCCCATTTCGTAGGATACCAGGCGTCCCAGGGCGGACTTTTCCCGCCGGAGGGCCTCGCCGATCTGGCGGACGACCTCGCCCCTACGGGGGGCAGGCCATGATCGCCATTGCGTAAAGGCCTGTTGGGCGGTTTTCACCACCTTTTCATAACTTTCTCTGTCCGTGGAAGTTACTACGGCAATGCGTTGACCGTCAACAGGAGACCAGGACTCCAGTGCAGGACCGCTTGCCGCTATCCATTCTCTTCCGGTGGAAGTGCCGGGATTCTCGGCCTGTATCTGTAGTTGTTGGAGAAATTCCATAAAAAAAGCTTGCGATTTTGTGAATCGCAAGCAATTTAGGAAAAAACTAACCACTAACCAGTGGCCTCAACCTTAACTTAAAATCTACTATGAAAAAACTGGTCCTATGCCGGCATCTACCATACCGGCATTAAGAAATACGTAAAAGGGGGAGCCGGGGTTGCGTGGAATGCGATGAGCGGGCCAGTAAGGGGGACTTTTCGCCCGTTGATCGGTGAAATAGGAGAATATCGGGGTGAATAGCCCGACAGGGCACAACGGATTGCCGCTATGCACGCCGCCGCTGCACTAGCTGAGCTTGTTTTCCATGGCGGCGAAAAAGCTCTCGCTATAGCTAACGCCGATGGGTATTTCCTTATCTGCGATCTTGATCTTGCTCTTGCTGATGTGCTCGATCTTACTGATCGGGACGATGTACGAACGGTGTGCCCGGATGAACTCGCGGGCGGGAAGTTTTTGTGCGATCGTCTTTAACGTCATCAGGGTCAGAATAGATTTACCGGGAAGATAGATCTTGATGTAATCGTCCAATCCTTCGATATAGAGGATTTCTTTCAGGTTGACCTTGACCATCTGGTAATCGGATTTGACGAAGATGTAACCTTCCTGCAGTTCCTGGTTGGTCAGGTAATCGACGTATTCTTTGGCCTTATAGACAGCTTTGAGGAATCGGTCGTATTCGATCGGCTTGAGCAGATAATCGATGGCGTCTACATTGAACCCTTCTACGGCATATTCACTGTAGGCGGTTGTGAACACGACGGCTGTATTCTTTTTATTGATGATGCGGGAGAATTCGATGCCGTTGATGTCGGGCATCTGGATATCGAGGAAGAGGATGTCCACGGGGGAAGCATCCATTAATTTTTGCGCTTCGAAGGGATCGGTGAAGACGCCTTTCAGGTCAAGGAAATAGATCTTGGCGATGTATTTTTTCAGGACTTCCAGCGCCAGCGGTTCGTCGTCAATGGCTATACAGGTCAACATTATACCGGAATATTTAAATGAACAGAAAATTCATTGGTCTTATCATCGATGATCAGCTCGTAACGACCTTCGTACAACAGGTCCAGTCTCCGTTTTGTATTGCTGATACCTATTCCCGTGTTGTCCGTCATTTTCAGGGAGGTATTGAGGTGTTTATGGTTGCTGATACTAAAATACAACGAATCCTTATTAATTTCTAATAATATCCGGATCGGCGACCATTCCCGGGTGCTGATGCCATATTTGAAAGCGTTCTCCACGAAAGGCAGCAGCAGGAGGGGGGCGATCTGTCTGCCGGCGGGATCGCCGTTGATCGTGAAATCGATGCTCGTCTTGTCCGTGAGCCGCATCTTCTGCAATTCGATATAATGCGAAGTAAAGAGAATTTCTTTTTCGAGCGGGACGAGGTCGTTGCGGGCATCGCTCAGCACATAGCGCATGATGTTGGACAGCTTCATGACGGCGGCAGCAGTATGCTCGGACTGGGCGGAGGCCAGGGCGTAGATATTGTTCAGCGTATTGAAAAGGAAATGAGGATTGATCTGGGCTTTCAAAAAGGACAATTCGGCTTGTAGCTTTTCATTGGCGATCTCTTTAGTCCGTTGTTCGGACTGCAGCCATTGGTTGATGACTTTGATACCGGTGCTGAAGACGAACACCATGAGAAATAGTACAATATTGACGGAATTCACTAAAGGAGGGTTTCTCATCCGGGGCGGTCGTCCCGGCTGGGCCGGGGGGGGCAGCAGATCGCCAAATAACGCATGATAAATGCGGGGCAGGAACCCATAGAAGACCAGCAGCACCAGGATAATGAGGGTATAGGCAAGGAATTGCTTTTTATCCAGCAGCTTCGGGATGATGAGATGCGTGTTGACATAGTAAAAGGCGATGATGAACACGCTATTGATGATAAAAAGGGTCGAAAAATACCTTTCGGAAAAGAAGGAAAATTCCCTTTCCCTGGGCCGGGGATAGAATACGAAGGGCAGCAGCAGGATACAGGCCCATGCCGCGATATGGATAACAATCTGTACGGTAGCTTTTTTCAAAACGGACTCCTCCCTTTTATTGACTACAGCAAATTATAGGGGAATCGGGTTTCCCGGAGAATTATTAGATGAATGGGGTTATGATACCGGTGAACGGGCCGGGATGGGGGGCTCCGGACAAAAAAAACCCGGTCGGAACCTGGGAAGTCCGGACCGGGTGATGGATCTGCGGGTCTGCGGGAGAGGCCGCAGGATCGGGAAGGGGAGGGATTAAAAATTAAAGACGAGCTTGGAATAGATGCGCAGCCCGTCAAAGCCCATCTGGATGGAATCGAAGGGGCCGCCGGACTCGCTGTCATAGGCGGATTCGTTCCTGGCATTCGCTACGACGGACAGGTCGGGGTGGACGTTGAAGATATTATCTACGCCGGCATACCAAACCATGTTCTTTGACACTTTGTAAGAGAGATAGGCATCCGACGTTATTTTACCTTTGTGGACGAAATTTTCAGGTACGACCGACTCTCCGTTGTCCGTCTCCACATAGGGATCCCAGCCAAGGCCCTGATCGGAAATACCTGCGCCGCCGGGTCCGCCGGCAGCTGCGCCGGGAAGGCTGGCGTAGCCGAAGCCTTGCGTGACAACCCTGCCGAAATAGTTGAAGTGAGTGCCGACAGCGAATTTCTGCAGGCTGTATTCGAGGGACAGCGTGCCTTTGGCGCGGGGCGCCGAAGCCTTGAGGAAATATTGTTCGCGGGTGCTGAAAAAGGCCTGTTGGTTGGCGTAGGAGGTGTTGAGAACAGAGGGAATATTGATCTTGTCGATATTGATGTTCTGGATGTTGCCGGCCAGGGTAGCTTTGAACCGGCTGTTCCGTCCCAACCTCTTGTTATAATCCAGGACGATATCTACGCCGGTATTGGTCGTATTGACGGCATTGGCGAAGAAGTTGACTGAACTGACATTATATTGCGTCAGGTAAGGTGCGATGGCAGCGACAGACCCGTCAAAGTCACCGGTGATCACCACGCGATGTTTCATCTGCACCCAATAGCCGTCTACGGTAGCCGTCAGATCATGGGAGATCAACCAGCTAAAACCAAAGCTACCGTTGACGGATGTCTCCTGGGTCAGATTGGGGATGCCTGCCGCCCGGGCGATAGGGCTGTAATTCGGTACCAGCTTGACATAGACCAGCTGACCGTTGACGACATTGGTGTTGGTATTACTGAAGTTTATCTGCTGCAGCGAAGGCGCGCGGAAGCCGGTGCTGAGGGAGCCGCGGAGGTTGAAATTATCGGCCAGCTTGTAACGGGTTGCCAACTTATACGTATTGACAAAGCCGAAATCGGAATAATTCTCGAACCGGGCCGCGACGTCAATCAGCCAGGCGTGGGTGACATCGAGCTCGAAATCGATATATCCGCCTACGTTGGTGCGGTGGGCGATCGATGCATCGGAGGGTTGGTAGCCGGGATAACCTTCCGAGCCTGTCGCAGGCGCCCGCAGCGAGTCCCCCTGACCGTCACCGATCAGGTTGGGGAATATTTTCGTGGCTGACGCGTAGCCATAAGAATCGGGTTCGCCGGCATATAAGTGATAACGCTCATAGCGGTATTCCCCGCCGAAGGAAAAGGTCAGGCCCTGCCCGATATTGTCAAAGTGCCGGTTGACGTCGAGGTTGGAAGTATTCTGGGTGAAAGTAAATCCGCCATCGTCGAAACTTGTCTTCAGGGAACCCGGAACATTGTCAAGGGATGCATTGAAGGTTTCATAACCGTGATAATGGAAATCATTGTTGCCGACGACATTACTGATATCCCAGTCCCAGCCTTGGCCGATCGTGCCTCGCAGGCCCGCGGCGAAAGATTTATCGGTGATGTATACCCGCTCCTGTGGATCATAGTAGACATTATTGGAATTGATCGTCCCGTCGGAAGCCCCTGCGACTTTCATGATGTTCGCATCGAAGATCAGCGTTCCGTCGGGATTGGTAGGGAACTTCTGCGGATTGCCGGAGAAGTTGCGGGTATAGGCGAAGACGTCTGAAACCTTTCGGTTGTAGCCGCCGAAGAAATAGAATTTGGTGCGGGTGCCCGCTATGGGGATTTCCGCGTTGACCATGCCGCCGCCGGAAATGACGCCACCGTCGCCGAAGGCTCTTCTGACCCCATTGATCGGCAAAGCATTCGGATTGGTGCTCATATTCGTGTCCGGTTCTTCGCGAAAGGTCTTGCCCTCGTCGAGGAAGTTCCCGGCGAAGTTGATGAAGCCGCCGTTCTTCCCGATAGCCAGGCCATAATCCGCGCCCAGGCTATAAGTTGCGCCGTCGAGGCGGGTACTTGCGTAATACTGGCTGGGATCTACGAAATTCAGCGCATTATACTTGTGGTCATCATAGACGCTGCCCCCGGTAGTGATATTCAGATGGTTAATATCCTTTTTGAGGATGAGGTTGATGACGCCGGCGATGGCGTCGGAGCCATATTGGGCGGAGGCTCCGTCGCGCAGGATTTCTACCCGGTCGATGGCTGCCTCGGGAATGGCATTCAGGTCGGTGCCGGAATTTCCCCGGCCGCGGGTGCCGGCTTCGTTGACGAATGCGGAGAGGTGGCGGCGTTTGCCGTTGACCAGTACGAGTGTCTGGTCGAAACCCAATCCCCGGAGGCTGGCAAAGTCGTTGGCGTCGGAACCGTCGGCGCCGCTCTGTTTGTTATAATTGAAGGAGGGTACGGCCACGTTTAATTGGCTCATCAGATCGGGCCGGGCGGTGGATTGCCCAACGTCGCCGACCTTGATGACGTCGACAGGTACCGGCGATTCGGTTTTGGAGCGTGCCGCGCCCCTGGTACCCACGAAGACCAGCTGGGTCAGCTCCGAGGAGACCGGTTCCAGCAAAATGTTGATCGAGGATGTCCCGGGGACCGGGACGGATTGTTCCAAATAACCTATATTAGTAATAATTAGTATATCTTCTGGGTTTACCGGGAGCGTAAACATTCCTTCATTGTTGGTGGAGACCCCTTTTTTAGATCCCTTGATCTTGATGGAAGCGCCGCTGAGAGGCGCGCCGGAGGATTTATCGGTGATTTTTCCTGTGAGGGTTTTCTGGGCAAGCAGCAGGTGCGACGCTAAAATAAAGCTTACTAAGATCATAAGTCCTTTCATATGCGATTGTTTTGGTATTGAATGAATTTAGCATAATTTGACCAAAACAGATCATATTTTAACCTATAAATTAAAATATTGTTATTTTTTAATTTGACTGTGATGCCGAATAAAATTCTATAAATATTTGTAAAACTATGATTATCAGATATATAAAAAAATAGCCCTGCGTGGGGCTACTTATTTCCATGTATGTTGAAATAAATTAATTTATGTTAATCAGTATTGCTCTTGTTCATTAGGGAAGTCTTTGCTTTTGACATCGCGGATATATTGCTGGACTGCGCCGGTAATTTCTTCGTGCAGCTGGAGATAGCGGCGGAGGAAACGGGGCTGGAATTCGGTGGTGATGCCCAGCAGATCGTGCATGACAAGGACCTGGCCGTCGCAAAACATGCCGGCGCCGATGCTGATGGTGGGAATAGAGAGGCTTTCCGAGACGGCTTTGCCCAGTTCGGCAGGGATCTTTTCCAGCACCAGTCCGAAACATCCGGCTTCCTCCAGCAGGAGGGCGTCCTTTTTCAGTTTTTCTGCCTCGACCTCTTCTTTGGCCCGTACGCTATAGGTACCGAATTTATAAATGGATTGCGGGGTCAGTCCCAGGTGGCCCATGACGGGCACACCTGCACCGAGGATCCTTTTGACGGATTCGAGTATTTCCTCTCCGCCTTCGACCTTGACGCCATGGGCGCCGGTCTCCTTCATGATCCGGATCGCCGAGGCCAGCGCCTCTTTGGAATTGGACTGGTAAGAGCCGAACGGGAGGTCTACGACGACGAAGGCCCGGTTAACGCCCCGCAAAACGGAAGACGCGTGATAGATCATCTGGTCGAGGGTGATGGGGAGGGTAGTCTCATGGCCGGCCATGACATTGGAGGCGGAATCGCCTACCAGGATGATATCGATGCCGGCGGCATCGAAAATCCGGGCAAAGGAATAATCATAGGCAGTGATCATGGCTATTTTTTCGCCGTTGATCTTCATCCTCTGTAAAGTATGGGTCGTTACTTTTTTAATCTCCGTGTGGATGGACATGGTCAGAAATTTTGCGAAAAGGTAGGGGAATTTTTTAAGTCCGCATACAGGTGCTGGATGAGACCGTCGGCCAGGCCGATCTTGGGGACATAGATCTCTGCCGCGTTGGCCCATCGCATGGCATTGATATAAATCTGCAGAGCGGGGACGATGACGTCGGCGCGGTCTTCTCTCAATTTGTAGAGGCGCATGCGGTCCTCCAGGGAGAAGCTGGAGAACTCTTTATAATAATCTTTCAGCAATTCGATCGGCAGGGGCTTGCCTTCCTTTCGTTTGGAAATGGAGAAGACCTTGTTGATATTGCCACCGGAACCGATGGCGATAATATTGTTGAGGTAGTTCCTGGTTTCCCGCTTGATGTATTCCTTCATGCCTTCCCATTGCTCGACCGTCACCTGGTTTTTGAGCAGGCGGATGGTGCCGATATTGAAAGAGGCGGAGAATACCAGTTTGTTGCCCGCAAAGAACGTCAGTTCGGTGCTGCCCCCGCCCACATCAATATAAAGATAAGCGTGTTCCTTATCCAGGTTTTCCGCAATGTGGTTCTCGTAGATCAATTTGGCTTCGCTGCCGCCGCTGATGACTTCGATAAGAATGCCAGTCTCCTCTTTCACCTGGTCGATGATAGCGCCGGCATTGGAGGCGTCCCGCATGGCCGAAGTGGCGGCGGCCTTGATATAGTCGACCTCGTAGGCCTGGCAGAGATGCTGGTAGGCCCTGATGGTATGGAGGATCATCGTAGTCTTTTCCGGGGAGATCTCCATTTTTTCAAAGACATCGAACCCCAGCCGGAGCGGGACTCTCACCAGGTTGATCTTGCTGAATTCCGCCTTGCCATTATTGATGGTGACATCGGAAATCAGCAGTCTTGCTGCGTTACTGCCGATATCGATTGCTGCCAGTCGCATTTTCATGTTTGGGTTTCAGCTGCATTCTTATATTTCCGCTACCGTTTCCGCAGTCGTGACCTGCACCACGTGTTCATCAGGCATGGCTTTCTGGTGCAGATAATTATAGATCTCGATCTGGGACCTTACTTTCACTTCCGAATCCCGCTTATATTTATTATCCAATTCATTGTCCAGCCAGCGCGCTTTGACATTGTCCGACAGCTGAATGTCCAGTATATCTTTCAATTCCCGGGTGATGGTTTCATCGAGAACAGGGCATGTTGCTTCTACGCGATGATCCAGGTTACGCACCATCCAGTCGGCCGAAGATATGTATGTTTTTTCTTTTCCGCCGTTGTGGAAGATAAATACCCTGGCGTGTTCGAGATATTCATCGATGATGCTGATGGCTTTGATCGGGATGATGAACTTACTGTTCTCCGAAAAAAGACAATAGATCCCACGGACGATCAGCTGGATGCGGACGCCGGCCCTGGCCGCCTCATAGAGTTTTTCGATCAGGTCTTCGTCGGAGATGGAATTCATCTTCAGCGTGATGGCGGCAGGTTTTTTTTCGCGTGCCAGGCGGGTCTCGCGGACGACCATTTTGACCAGTTCACGGCGCAGGCTGGTAGGGCAGGGGATAAGGACCTTACAGGCCTTGAGGGGTGCGGTGCCTTCCTTCCACTTCTCCAGGTAATTGAAGATCCTGTTGACGTCAGCCATGATATGCCTGTCGGAGGTCAGCAGGCAATGGTCGCCATATATGCGGGCCGTCTTTTCGTTGATGTTGCCGGTGCTCACGAAGCCATAATGGATGGTGAAATTGTTGATCCTTTTTTTGATCAGACAGATCTTGGCGTGCACTTTCACATTCGGAATACCGATCAGTACCTTGACTCCTTCGTCTTCCAGTCTTTCCTTCCATTCCAGGTTGGCTTCTTCATCGAACCGGGCCCTTAGCTCCAGCATGACCGTGACATGTTTGCCGTTGCGGACGGCATTGATGAGGGCGTTGATGATCTTGGAATTGCTGGCCAGGCGATAGCAGGTGATCTTAATGGTGGTTACGTTAGGATCGATGGCCGCTTCCCTCAGCATGTCGATGACTGGGTTGAAGGAATGGTAGGGATAATGCAGCATCACATCCTGTTCCAGCACAACATCGGTGACCCGGGGCGTTTTGACCAGCAGGGGATGGGTGAAGGGCTTTTTTCGTTGCCCTTTCCGGGGAAATACGTCCGGGAAATCCATGAAGTGGCGGAAGTTATGGATGCGGCCGCCGGGGATGAGGTTGCCGCTCTTCTTCGACAGGTTGAGCCGCTTGGTGATATATTCCAGCAGGCTTTTGTCCATTTCCTTGTCATAGACGAACCGTACCGGCTTGCCTCTGCGCCGGTTCTTCAATCCCTTTTCGATTTTTTGGATCAGGGTGGTGCTGATATCGTTATCGATATCGATCTCGGCGTCGCGGGTGACCTTGAATGCCCATGACTCGTAGGTGTCATAACCAAAATAGGCGAAGATATTCCTTAGATTATAGCGGATAATGTCTTCGAGCAGGATGATATGATGTTCGTCCATGGCCGGTGACGGCAGCTGGACAAACCGGCCGAGGACACGGCTGGGTATCTCGATCAGGGCGTATTTCCTTTTCATGCTGCCGTCCTTGCGCGACAGCACGACACCGAGGTAGATGGATTTATCCCGGATATAAGGGAAGGCCGGAATGCTCTCGATCATTAACGGTATCGTATTGCTGCGGACTTCTTCTTCGAAATACGTCTGGATAAATTGCTGCTGGTTGGGGTCCAGCTCCTTCTCCGAAACGAGGAAGATCTTTTCTTTTTCCATTTCTCTCCGGATATCGCTCCAGATGGCGTCGAAGGTATCCCCCTGTTCGAGCACGATGTCCTGGATATCGTTGAGTATCTTGCCGGGTGAAGCCTCGATGTGCATATTGGCCTTCGACTTATTGCCACTGAATTCGCTCATCCTTTTCAATGTAGCGACCCTTACCCGGAAAAATTCGTCCATATTATTGGAAAAGATGCCCAGGAAGCGTATTCTTTCCCGCAGGGGCACCGTAGGGTCTGCTGCTTCCTGTAAAACCCGTCCGTTGAAAGAGAGCCAGCTGATATCGCGCGGTATCGTTTTTCTTCTCATTGGTTCTGTCATTGTTGCCCATTTTGCACAAAGTAGAGCGGCAAAAGGGATTGGTAAATTAAGTAATTATTAATAAAATGCATTGACCTTTTCGCCGGGCGGCACCGGAGCGGCTATTAGTCACCAATACCATGCCATTGGTCAACAAAAATATATAAGGCCCGGCGGAGGGGGTAGGTTTGCCAATAAAATCATTTCACTCATGCCACACAGACTCATACATTTTGCCATCGCACTGATCGCATTCCCGTTGGTTGGTATCGCGCAAGGCACAGGCTGGTCCTATTATGGCCAGGATGCCGGTGGCCGGCGATATACGGCTTTGCAGCAGATCAATGCCGGCAACGTCTCGCGGTTGAAGCTTGCCTGGACCTATCGGACGGGGGAACTGGCGACCTATGCGGGGACAAATGCCCTCGAAAAGGCCTGTTTTGAAACCACCCCGATACTGATTGGCCGCAGCCTTTACTTCAGTACTGCCAGCGACCGGGTGATCTCCGTCGATGCAGCTACAGGGCAGCAACATTGGGTCTATGACCCAAAAGTCGACCTGAACGGGGATTATTCAGAATTCAGCAGTCGCGGCGTAGCGGCATGGCCTGCCAAGAGGACGTCCGATACCAGAAGCGGCAGCGCTGTGGTCGGGCCCGACAGGAATGCCGGAAGGGATAGCCTCCGACTTTTTATCGGTACCATCGACGGCCGGCTGATCGCTCTCGATGCGCATACCGGCCACCCGCTCACAGCCTTTGGCGATAACGGCACCATCAACCTCCGCGCCGGGGTGGGAAAAGATATCCAGGAAACGTCGCCGCCTGCCGTGATCGGCGACCTTGTGATCGTCGGTTCGGCTATTGGGGACAACCAGCGGTTTGATGAGGCGCCGGGTGTCATCCGGGCCTACAGTGTGCATACGGGACAGCTGATCTGGGCCTGGGATCCTATCCCGCGCGACCCTGCTGATAGCGCTTACGTCACCTGGAACGGGCCCAAGGCACACCGGACGGGGGCCGCCAATGCCTGGTCCATCCTCAGTACCGACCCCGCACGTGACCTGGTTTTTATTCCCACCAGTTGTCCGAGTCCGGACTATTATGGCGGCGAACGGCTGGGGTCCAATCTCCATGCCAACTCCCTAGTAGCGTTGCGGGCCTCGACCGGCAAGCTGGTATGGAGTTTCCAGGTCGTGCACCATGATCTCTGGGACTTTGACATCGCCGCCCAGCCCGTGCTGATTGATTTTCCCATCGGCTCCGGCACTGTACCCGCAGTAGTGATCGGTACCAAAATGGGATTCATTTATGTCCTTGACCGGGAGACCGGCAAACCCTTATTGCCCGTAGAGGAACGCCCCGTGCCCGCGTCGACGCTGCCGGGTGAGCAGGCATGGCCTACCCAGCCCTTCCCTGTAAAACCGGCGCCGCTGGGTCTTCAGTCCGTGACCGTTGCAGATGCCTGGGGACCGACCCCGGAAGATCTGGCCGATGCAAAAAGAAGGATCGCCCAGCTCCGCTTCGAAGGGCCATTCACACCGCCGGGCTTTCAGGGGACGATCATGGCCCCGGGCAATGTTGGAGGCATCCACTGGGGCGGGATGTGCTATGACCCCGTCGCCGGCATACTATATACGAATGTCAACCGCCTCGCTGCGGTGATCCGGATGATGCCGCGGGAGCAGGTGGACAGCCTGCGGAAAGAGAACCCGGAATCTCTGCGGGGGGAGATTGGCT
>Ga0302304_10001384_pt1 | contig 12597 bp, 11 predicted proteins | sample III_Palsa_E2_2_FD_198769 | JGI IMG/M metagenome (GOLD analysis project Ga0302304, IMG submission 198769) | Peat permafrost microbial communities from Stordalen Mire near Abisko, Sweden - III_Palsa_E2_2 | ecosystem: Environmental > Terrestrial > Soil > Palsa > Peat permafrost | place: Sweden...
TTGAAGGGTGTTCGCGCGACCGTCGAGCGATTGCTGCCGGGTGACACGATCATGGTGCCGGCGGCTGGACCGGAGGTGACGGTTGAGGGAATGGTGCATCATCCCGCCATCTATGAACTTAACGGCGAGAAGACACTGAACCAGGTGCTGGATCTCGCTGGAGGCGTGCTGTCTACCGCTAGTCTGAAGCAGATCAATGTGGCGCGCATCGTGGCGAACGAGCGTCGCACGATGCTTAGCCTGGATCTTCCTGACGGTGCTGCGGGGATCAAGCAGGCGCTGGGTGGATTCGATGTGCAGGGCGGTGACGATGTTGTGATTTCGCAGATTCTACCCTATAACCAGCAGGCGGTCTATCTTGAGGGGCATGTGTTTCGGCCGGGTAGATATCCTTATCACGATGCGATGACGATTACCGATTTATTGCATTCTTATCAGGATGTGCTGCCTGAACCGGCGGACCACGCAGAGATTATTCGTCTACAGGCGCCGGACTACCGGCCTGAGACGATTGATTTCAATCTTCCCGATGTGCTGCTCGGAAACAATCCGATCAAACTACAGCCATTCGATGTCATTCGCCTCTTCGGCCGGTATGGCATCGATTCGCCGAAAGTCGCCATTGATGGAGAGGTTCTGCGGCCGGGAACTTATCCAATGTCTGAAGGCATGACGGTCGCAGGTCTGGTGCGGATGGCAGGAGGGTTCAACCGCAGCGCTTTCCGGGACACGGCTGGGCTTTCGAGTTACGTGATTGAGGATGGGCAGAAGGTTCTGGTCAACCATAGCCAGGTTGATATACAAAAGGCGCTCAATGGCGATAAGCAGGCGGATGTGTTGCTAAAGCCCGGTGATGTTGTCAGCATTCGCCAACTGGCCGGCTGGGCCGATATTGGTTCGTCGGTGCAGATCAATGGCGAGGTGGAGCATCCGGGTGCTTATGGGGTTGAACAAGGGGAGCGGCTTAGCTCGGTGTTGAAACGTGCCGGCGGCTTTCGAGAATATGCCTATCCGCAGGCGGCGAGGCTGGAGCGGGTGCAGGTGCAGCAACTCGGCGAGCAGGCACGGCAGGCGTTGATACAGAGGATCGAATCCACACCGATAGAGGTTAAGCAGGGAGTGGGTAATGCGCAAGATCAACACGCGACGGTATTGTCTATTCAGGCGCAACGAGATCAGGTGCTGACCCAACTTCGTAACCAGCCTGCGAGTGGTAGGCTCGTGATCAATATTTCGCCGGACATCAGCCAGTGGGAGAATACTCCTGCAGATATTGAGTTGCGAGCGGGAGATGTCCTTTCGATTCCAAAGCGGCCGAACTTCGTAATTATCAGTGGAGAGGTATATAACCCAACAGCAATTAATTTTGTTCCTGGAAAGGATGCCAAGTGGTATTTGCAGAAGGGTGGTGGCCCGACATCTTCCGGTGACAAGAAGAGGATTTTCGTTTTGCGGGCGGATGGATCGGTTGTTGCCCATGGGAGTGGGTGGACTGGTTCCAGCGTGATGGATGTTCGCATGAGACCTGGCGATACGATCATCGTTCCAGAGAAGATCATCGGCGATTCAGACGTTTGGAAAGACATCATTGCGGCAGCGCAGATTACTTCTTCTATAGCGCTAACGGCGGCGGTCGCAGGAGCGTTCTAGGATTGGGGTTTTCAAACGAAGAACTTCCAGGCAGAGGAATTATCGATGAAATTGCATCAAATACAGATTAAAATATGGTACGCCGCCAATGGCGGTTTGATAAAATCTCGGCTCGTGCGTGCAGAGCGCGGCATTCTGTATATAGATAGATTGACTGGCACCTGTCTCCGGCCAGATCAAAAAACATTTACGATATTGGGGTAACGTTCGCAATCGCGTCGTATTGAAAGACGATTTGGAGCGGCTGAAAGGGCATGGAGAAATCGCCAATTATCAATTCATCAAACTTGATAGTTACCGGCAGTAACGGATTTATCGGCCGGCATTTTTGTTCGCTCTATGGTGGCATGGCGCTGACAAACCGAGGCGTCGCTGTGGATTTACGTGACTCCAAGCAAGTCCACTCCGCAGTGGCTTCCATGAATCCAGGGGCAGTATTGCACTTGGCGGCGCAGAGTTCCGTGGCCTCTTCTTTTCAGGACCCTTTAGCGACGATTGAAGTAAATTTTCTCGGCACCTTGAATCTGCTGCAAGCTTTGCGTGCAAATCGGTTTAATGGAGTCTTAGTTTTTGTTGGCTCTGCAGACGTATACGGCAAAGTGGATGAGACAGAACTGCCGACAAAGGAAACTCAGCCTCTGCGGCCACGCAGCCCTTATGCTGTGAGCAAAATGGCCGCGGAGGGCCTATGTTACCAGTGGAGTCAGACAGAGAGTTTTCGTATCGTCATAGCCCGACCGTTCAACCAGATTGGCCCAGGACAGGACGTCCGTTTTGCAGTTCCCGACTTCGCGCGTCAAATTGTTGAAATGCGGCGCGGTCAACGACCATTAGCTCTGCTTGCCGGCGACTTGGATATAACTCGAGATTTCACCGATGTTCGTGATACGGTTGATGCATATAACGCTTTGTTAAAAGATGGAAGCAACGGCGAGATATACAACATTTGTTCCGGTCAGGAGCGGACTGTTAGGTCCTTGGCTGAGGAGATGTTGGAAATTTCTGGGGTGAGCGCGGAGATACGGACAGATACTGAACGAGTTCGGACCGTTGAGCAGCGACGGATGAGTGGCGACCCCAGTAAACTTCGTGAGAAGTTGGGATGGGTGCCACAAATCTCCATGCGGAAAACTTTAGAAGATATTCTAGCGGATACAGAGAGAGCTTATACATGATTAATAGCAGCAGTGCGCTTATTACTGGGATTACCGGTCAAGATGGCGCTTATCTTGCAAGATTTTTATTGGATAAAGGTTATTCGGTGCATGGGGTCATGGCACGACGTTCTACTGATACACTTTGGAGGCTGCGGGAACTTGGCATTCTGGAATCTATTCATTTGATTGATGCAGATCTGATGGATCTTTCCTCGCTTATTCGTGCCTTAGAGAAGAGCCAAGCAACGGAAATCTACAATCTTGCCGCCCAAAGCTTTGTCGGCTCCTCCTGGGACCAACCTCTGCTCACCGCCGAAGTAACTGCGGTCGGGACACTGCGATTGCTGGAAGCAGTACGGATTGTAAATTTGAAAGCCCATTTCTATCAAGCCTCCACGAGCGAGATGTACGGCAAAATCCAAAAGCCGATCCAAAACGAAGATACTCCGTTTTATCCGCGCAGCCCTTACGGAGTATCCAAACTGTTTGCACATTGGAGCACCATCAATTATCGGGAAAGCTATGGGATTCATGCATCCAGCGGTATCATGTTCAATCATGAATCGCCACTGCGTGGGATTGAATTTGTTACCCGCAAAGTGAGTCATGCCGTAGCCCGTATTTCTTTAGGGAAGCAGGAAAAATTACATCTTGGCAACGTCGATGCACAAAGAGATTGGGGTTTTGCCGGCGACTATGTAGAGGCGATGTGGAGCATGCTTCAACAGCCGGAGCCTGACGACTATGTCGTTGCTACCGGAAGAACCACTTCGGTTAGAGATATGTGCAGGATAGCATTTGCATGCGCGGGTTTGAACTACGAAGATTATCTTGTTATCGATCCGCGCTTCTATCGCCCGGCTGAAGTCGATACGCTCATCGGTGATCCGGCCAAAGCGATGGCTCGTCTTGATTGGAAAGCTAAGACGTCACTCGAGTCGCTATGCCAAATGATGGTAGATGCTGATATTCGGCGCGTTAAACAAGGACATATCTTAGGGAATGTCATCAAATGAGTTGGAATGATGATTGCTTCGAGAGCTATGGCAGCAACTATATTAAGCGAGAATCGGGCATAACATGTGACAACACTCGGAAAAGGTTGAGATTGACGAAGAGGGTTCGATTTGGCTGGTCCTCAGCGAGGGATCCAATATCTGCCAGTTGGCATTGAAGCGTTTGTCAATGATTACTGTTCAAACTCTGATCTGAAGCGGCGGAGCGCTGCCCATATCCAGTTTGCAGACTTGCTTTTCGGCCAGGTAAAAGGCTGGTTGGTTGTATCTGCATCTACGGTTGCGTGGATGCAAATGCTCCATTCTCCTTTGTAGCGGTGAATCGCCTTATGACTGGGATGGGATTATGAGATGTATAGTCATCTTTGGCGGAACGGGATTTATAGGTACGCATCTTGCTCAACACTTGTTGAGCTTTGCGCAATTGGAATCCGTCGTGTTAGTAGATATCAATCCTCCACGCAACGCGCCGTACGCGTCGAAGTTGCAAGAGGCACTTGCGTTGGGCAAGGCGATCTATTTCAAGCATGATGTCCGTCAGCCAATTCCCCTAGATATGCTGCCCGCGTCTGTCGATCTTGTTTTCAATATAGCTGCCGTTCACCGCGAACCTGGGCACACTGCGCATGAGTATTTTGAGACCAACCTATTGGGGGCAGAAAACGTTTGCGGCTGGGCTGCCAGCGTGGGATGCAAGAGAATGGTGTTTACCAGCAGCATCTCCCCCTACGGCCCATCCGGAAAGCAGAAGACAGAGACTGCGCTTCCTGTTCCGGAGACAGCTTACGGTGGGTCGAAGCTGGTTGCAGAGAAGATACATCTGTCATGGCAGGCCGCTAATTCCGAGCGCAAACTCCTCATCATGCGCCCCGGCGTCGTCTTCGGCCCAGGAGAGTGCGGAAATGTTACACGTTTGCTTCGAAGCGTGGCGAATGGGTACTTTTTCTATGTTGGCAATCGCACCACAATCAAAGCCGCAGGATATGTCAAAGAACTCTGCCTCGTGATGAGCTTCGGCCTGCATATACTGCATAAGACGGGTATGCCAGTTCTATTGCTGAACTTCACTATGGATCCTCCTCCAACCATGGAACAAATAGTGAATACCATCATGAAAGTTCTTGGCCACACTCGAAAACCACTCAGTTTGCCGCGAGGCTTCATGCTTGGCATTGCGTATCCCATTGCCGCAATCGCGAACATCCTGGGAATCGATCAACCGATCAGCCCCGTTCGCGTCCGCAAGCTCTTCCGTTCCACGAATGTCATCGCGGAGCGACTCAGAGCTCTAGACTATAGCTATACCTACAGCCTTGAGTCTGCGCTTCGCGACTGGAAAGTAGACTGTCCGGAAGAATTCACCGTTTGACGCAAGTCTCATGTGTTCTTAACGGCCAGCAACGAAACACAAATTTAAGGCGATCGAATCAAGTTATACTGAGTCATGAACTATTTGAGGCTTTCCAACCTCTTTCCGCCGTTTAAGCTTACCCATTTCACTGACAGACGTTTGGAAGCTCTCTCAATCCTTGATGTGGGGTGTGGAAATGGGTCTCCGACTATTACAAAGCGTTGGTTTCCCCGCGCCCGATACGTCGGACTGGATATGTGCGATTACAACAACTCTGCAGACGATTTTGCCGTGATGGACGAGTTCGTGAAGTGCGATCTAGAGAAAGATTCGCTTGAATGCCTTCCCGATGAATCCTTTGACCTCATTATCATGGCACATGTCATTGAGCATCTTCACGATGCAGAGCATGTCGTCAAGTCTCTGTCAAGTAAGCTCAAGCCCAACGGCCGTATTTACATCGAGTGTCCAACGGAGCGCTCACTGAGGCTACCTTCTGGGGTAAAATGTCTCAATTTTTATGATGACCCAACCCACGTGCGTATATATGATCCGGCGGCGATATGTCGCTCCAGCGGGCTACACGTTTTGAAGAGCGGCGTAAGACGCGACTGGAGACTTGTATTTATCGGCTTAACTGCCGCGATACCCAAACAGCTGATCACCTTGTTCAAGTACAGAAAGCCATACGGCCCTTTATTATGGGACATTCTCGGATTTGCGCAGTTTGCCATTGCATCGCCCACTATTAGCCTCGATTAATATCTACCATCGACCTCGATGAGCGATTGAAAAGATGATGCTTAGGAGAGATAGGTAAGGGAAGCCACATAAGGCAGGATGGGAATACCCTAAAATGATCAGAAAAATTCTTTCAACGCCGCTCGAACAGATTGTATATCCTAGGCTTCCGGCAAGACTTTTAGTTAAATGCCCACGCAACTCTGAGAACATGTGTAGTACGGACTCTGATGGTCGCTCTTTGCGTGATGGCTCCGATCGCAGTTGGAGCCTCGAGTTTGGAAGTGCGTACAAAGACATTTGGCGAGATCCCCTGTTCCGCACGGCCAATGCTCGATCGATTGGGAGATCTGTGGTCACCATTCGGCGTAAGATGAATCTCTACCTGCTTATACGCTTTTATTTGCCATCTCTGTCCGGTCGAAACATTATCGAGCTTGGCACCTGGAAAGGCGGAAATTTATTATTTATGGCAACGGTTCTTAAGGAAATTGATCCAACAGCTAAGGTTTATGGTTTGGATACTTTCTGCGGAATGCCTGAAACGGACAAGGACGTAGACCTCCATAGACTTGGCGACTTTGATGATGTGAGTATGGACAGCATTAGAGAAGCTGTAGCCGCAGCCGGACTCGACAATATCGTGTTAGTGAAAGGCGATGTAAGGCAAACGCTTCCCGAGACATGCAAACGTGCCTCCTTCGGGCTTGCTCACATAGATCTCGATATTTATGACCCAATACGGTTTGCACAATTTGAGTTGATGAAGCAAATGGTTCCGGGTGGATATGTTGTATATGACGATGCGCTCGTATCGTCTTGTGCCGGCGCGACTATTGCAGTGGAAGAGCTAATACGCTCTGGAAAATCTGCGGAGCAAATCTATCCCCACTTTGTATTCAGAACGTAGAGGAGAGTACGTAGCTGGAAGGGTGTGTTTTTATGTTTCGTTTCAACACTGTACAAAATTTGACGGGATTATTCGGAACGAGATACGCCACATCGCGATGCTTTACCTGGCCTTATATTTAATAGCTTCTATTCGTCCCAATTCTTATTCGTAACAATTACCGTGAAACAATTATGGTTGCCGGAATTACGGTTACACATCGGTCCAGCCAAGTTCCGCAGGCGCATAAATCAGTTAATGGTTTTAGATGGCCATCCGCTCTCGCGATAAGCAATCCCTAATGCCATCGCAAGAGTAGAAGCTGCAATAATGACGGTATAAGTGCTGAAGGCAATGAGTATGCCTGTTGTCAGAAAGAATAAACTCATCTTATTTCTGCGGAACAGTCCGGCACATACTTTAAACCCAAAATAAAAGAAAGCGATCAAGAACGGCAGTCCAAAGCGAATGGACTCATCAAGGAGCAACGTCTTAGCCGATTCATTTGTTGTCGTTACGATATATGTCACAACTTCTGAAAAATCCCATGGGATAGGAAATCTTGTAGAAACAAAATTGATCGCATCAGGAATCTGTCGAGCTAATGCTGGGAAAAAACCAACCATTCCGACACCCAAAGGGTAATGAACAATGCATTTTATGCCGGCAACCTGTAGTGTCAACCGCGTAGTCGCGGACAATCCACTTCCGGCAAGGTCACCACTGAACATCGTAGGCAGCAGCCATACGAATCCAACGATTCCAGCAATACACATAGCGATCCCGAACACGAAGCGCAAACGTTTGTGAGGAATCTGAGTCACCGTAAAAAACAACACCGAAGGTATCAACATGAGAACTGCGCCTCGAGAACCCGACGCAATCATTACGCTGAAAGTGATGAAGACCGCCAACACCTTCAGAAAGTTGTTTTTTAGAAAGTGTACTGTTAGCAGCCCATAACAGAGCGCATAGAGCCCGAAGACGCTCGACTCCGACTCAAATCCCCGCGGCCTAGCGTCCGTCGGATCACTGTGATGAAATATCCAATTTTCCACCAATCCAGACGGAATACCAAAGGGATTAGATCGCCCGAATACGAACCCCAATAAACATATGGCAGCTGCAACATATACGGCCCGGCGAATCAATTGTGAATTGCCATAGTCGACACCAAAAATTGGGTAATAGAATGCTGTGGCAATAACAGTTGAAGTGACCATCTTATAAAGGAGCCCCGTGTCCTGGCTCTGTATGCCAAATAGAAAAATACCCAGGCAAGTCACCAAGATTACATATAAAAATGCAAAGCAAAAGAGTCGTGAAATCACGGGTCTTCGACTGACTGCGAGTTGATATAAATCGAGTAGTCCAAGAGCTATTAGAGGGAAGGCAGCCGCGCTGGAGCCGAATACTTTTAAAGGCGTGGCTCCCAAGAAGAAGTCCTGAAAGGGCGACATCACTATAAATGCGAAAATCAACATACGCTGTAGCGCACGGAGATTAAGCGATACCTGGGCCACAATACTCCTTTCCTTTCAGGGGCGTCTTATGCCGCCCTCGACTGACGGCCAAGAGGTCTAGTCCTCTGGCTCCTTTCTGGCTTCATAAGTCTTTATGCCAGGGAATTGCCAGTGTACCGTAGCCATTGAGGTTCGCGCTTGAACGCTGCGCGATCAGAGACACGTGGAAAATCGGCGGGGCGGGCCCAGCCAATATGGAGCCCTCCCTGCACGATACGAAATCCCGTGCAGGGAGGGTTGAAGTCTTTTGGTGCTGGGCAATGCGGCGAGGTTGTCCTATGTTGACGACGGCCTTTGCAAGGGTTACCATCACCCAGTGACATGTCTGTGTAACAAGCTCTTATGTTAATTCGTTCTCGAGCACCGCTGCGACTGGGGTTGGCCGGGGGAGGTACAGATGTATCTCCCTATTGTGACCTATTTGGCGGAGCGATTCTGAACGCTACAATCGATTCTTACGCCTACGCAACGTTAGAGCCGCTAGATACCGGAGCGATAGAGTTTGTAGCTGCGGATATGGATCAGAGTGCCAGATATGAAGCGTCACCATATCTTCCGGCAGACGGGCACCTCGACCTATTCAAAGCCATCTACAACTACGTTGTTCGGCGGTTTAATGAGGGCAAGCCACTTAGTCTCCGCATGAGCACTCGTGTGGATGTGCCGGCTGGCTCCGGCCTTGGCTCCTCTTCCACACTGGTCGTAGCGATGCTAGCGGCCTATGTGGAGTGGCTAAATATCCCGCTTGGCGAATATGAATTGGCTCAGACCGCTTTTGTCGTTGAACGAGAAGAAGCTGGACTGAGGGGTGGAAAACAAGATCAATATGCAGCCGCATTCGGGGGCTTTAACTTTATGGAATTTGGCGCAGGTGGTTGGGTGCTGGTTAACCCCTTGCGCGTGAAAGACTGGGTGATTTCGGAACTTGAGGCATCACTGCTCTTGTATTACACGGGACAATCCCGTTCTTCGGCAGAGATTATCCAGGAACAAACACGCAATGTAGTAGACAAGAACGAAAAGGCGATTGAGGCAATGCACAATATCAAGCGGGAGGCCTTTCGAATGAAAGAGTGCCTGCTTCGTGGGAACTTCCAGGCTCTGCATACTGTTTTGCGTGAGAGCTGGCAATCAAAAATGCTCATGGCCAGTAAAATCACCAATGAACACATAGAGAGACTGTATGCTGCCGCTCTGGACGCTGGGGCGTATTGCGCGAAAATATCAGGAGCCGGCGGAGGTGGTTTTATGATCTTCTTAACGGATACTATCTATAAAGATAAGGTGATCGCAGCTTTAAATGCTAATGGGGGGGAGGGAATTGTGTATCGCTGTCATTTCACTAGTGGTGGGGTCCAGGCGTGGAGGGTGCCGTGAGAACTGTAATACGAAAACACTTTTGTGAGATGGTGCTTTGTTATCGTGGGCATGTCTTGGATGTTTTGAAGCTGATGAAGTACATTCAAGACGGGAAATTGGCTTTTGAGTCTGGACATTTCAAAACGGTTGAATATATAGAGTCGGTCAAGCTGGCCTATGGCAGCCGAATAAATGGCCACGCAGACTGGTTAGCATAGATGGAAGCGATTATTCTGGCAGGTGGACTAGGAACGCGACTTGCGAGTAGGTTGAACGGCATCCCAAAACCTATGGCTTCTGTAGCTGGACGGCCGTTCCTTGATATATTGCTCAATCAGCTCAGTCAAGTTGATTGTATGCGCGTTCTATTATCTGTGGGACATCTACACAATGTTATAAGGGACCACTTCGGAGATTCTTACCGAGGGATGCGCCTTGATTACGTCATTGAGAGAGACGCTCTTGGCACAGGGGGAGCTATCCGCGCTGCCCTCAATCAAGCTTCGGACGATACAGTACTGGTATTGAACGGCGATACGTTTTTGCAGGTCAATTACTTGGAGATGCTTAAATTTCATGAAGCTGAAATGTCAAGACTGACAATTGCAATTACCCATCAAGCCGATATTGGCCGTTATGGCGAAGTGGTTGTTACTGGAAAACGCATTACTGGTTTTCACGAAAAGAGCAGTTTGGGACCCGGCTGGGTCAATGCAGGTGTATATGCAATACAGAGGGCGATCGAATGGCCAAAGGATTTATCCGAAAGATTTTCTTTTGAGAGAGATTTTCTACATCGGGAACTAACTGCACTTAGCCCAGCGGCATATAAGGTGAACGGACTGTTTTTAGACATCGGAATACCAGAGGATCTGGACCGTGCACAAAAAGACCTTGCGTGCATTAGCTTATGACGTGTAGGTTTCAGTATTCGCCATTCGCAATCAATCATGTCAAAAACTGTACGATCTTTGAGGAATCGGTTGCTTCTATGTGCCGTAGAATTGACTTATTCGTTGCATCGGAGATGGCCTTTGAGCAAAGCAGAAGAACAGCAGCAAGATATGGCAGCGGATAAGTTGGATTTGATGCAACTGCCAATCATCGAGTTAATAACTGCATTAATACAGCGCCGCCGCTTCTTGATCACGACGACTGCATTTGGGATATTGCTCGCTGTCAGCTATGCGTTCTTGCTTCCAAATGAATATGAGTCCATGGCGCAATTGATGCCGCCTGACCAGCAGACATTCTCCAGCGTATCTGCGCTCACGGCCCTGACCGGAGCTGGCCCTCTTTTATCCAGCGCGGGGAGCTTGATGAGCGTAAGAACACCCGGTGCCACCGCTATCGGCATTCTCAGTAGCCGCACAGCCGAGGACGATATCGTCAATCGCTTTGACTTGCGTGCTGTCTATCATCGCAAGCTCTATGTTGATGCACGTAAAAAGCTTGCTGAACGGACCGTGCTGGATGAGGACAAAAAAACTGGACTCGTCGGCATCAGTGTGATGGATCGTGATCCTCGCAGGGCGCGCGATATTACTGAAGCTTACGTCGAAGAACTGAATAAGCTTCTCAGTGAAATGAATACTTCGGTCGCGCATCGGGAACGGGAGTTTCTGGAAGGAAGGCTGAAGTCGCTTAAGAGCGATCTGGACAGCGCGTCTAATAGATTGAGCCAGTTCTCTAGCCGAAACGCGACCTTGAATCCGCAGGTTCAGGGACAGGCGCTTCTGGAAGCCGCGGCAAAGCTGCAAGCAGAGTTGATTACGGCTCAGAGCGAACTGAATGGATTGAAGGCCCAGTATAGCGATGAAAACGTGCGTGTACGCGCGGCCCAGGCGCGCGTTGATGAACTGCAAAGCCAACTGCGTAAGATGGGCGGAATTGGGGAGCAAGAGAATGGTGGCGATCTTAAATCCGGTCAGTTGTATCCATCCATTCGCGAGTTGCCTCTCCTGGGGGTGACTTATTCCGATCTCTACCGACAAGTGACAATGGAGGAAAATATCTACGAAACGCTGACAAAGCAGTACGAAATGGCTAAAGTGCAGGAAGCAAAGGAGATTCCGGTCATTAAAGTGCTCGATCGGCCAACGGTGGCGGAAAAAAAGTCCTCTCCGCGCCGATCCCTGATCATTCTTTTTGGGGGTCTGGTTTCGGCGTTTGCAGCTTTCCTGTGGGTTATCGCATGTAAATTATGGGAAATCGCCGACAACTCGCTTCCGATGAAAGCGCTTGTGTTATCGATCATTAGAACGGTTCGACGGTGCGACCTGAAGCACCAGCCCAACAACTAGCCAACGAGGTAAAGAAAGTGAAACGCCTTCGCTGGACTGTTGTCAAAAACGCCATATCCAATATCGTTCGTGGCGGGGCCACAGCGGTAGTTGCGCTGGCTCTGCCGCACTTTCTTACCCGCTCGCTAGATCACGACCGCTTTGCCGCGTGGGCTTTAATACTTCAGATTGCCGCGTATGCGAATTACCTGGATTTCGGGTTGCAGACCGCCGTTGCCCGCTATTTGGCACAGGCAATAGAGCGGGGCGATCAAGAAGGGTGTGATCGGCTTATCAGCACCGCAATCGCCCTGCTTTCGGCAGCGGCATTGGTTGCGCTGCTAATTATCGGGGGGGTTCTTGTTTTTCTGCCTCATATTTTTGCGCAGGCGCCCGTTTCTTTGATTGTTGAGTTGCGTATGGGGGCGACTGTGCTGGCTGTCAGTGCAGCGATTCTTCTTCCGCTTTCCACGTTTACAGGTGTACTTGTTGGATTGCACCGGAATGAGTTTCCGGCGCTGGCTATTGGGGGTACGCGGTTGCTGGGAGCGGCGCTGGTCATTGTCTGCGTCCGCTTTACCCATTCCCTGGTGGCGCTGGCAGCCTGCATCGCTTTGTGCAATCTATTG
>Ga0302304_10001385_pt1 | contig 12591 bp, 11 predicted proteins | sample III_Palsa_E2_2_FD_198769 | JGI IMG/M metagenome (GOLD analysis project Ga0302304, IMG submission 198769) | Peat permafrost microbial communities from Stordalen Mire near Abisko, Sweden - III_Palsa_E2_2 | ecosystem: Environmental > Terrestrial > Soil > Palsa > Peat permafrost | place: Sweden...
AAGGGCGTGGCTTCGGCTACGCCCTTGCTGTGTTGCCTGCACTTACAGAGTCTTTTTTTGTGCAGCGACCGTCTTTCATGCTGTTTCCTCCGGAGTCAGACCATGTTCACGGCCCGCAGAATCCTTCGTCTTGGTCAGGTGTTCTTCCTTCCGATCGTTTTCAGCGCAGGCCAAATATTGGGTCAGGCCTCTTCTGAAAATGCCAACGCTGCTCCAGTCACTTTGCTTGGTACGTTGCATCCATTGGCAAGGGCCGCTGCTGACCGCGGCATGGTGAGCCTATCCGCTCCGTCGGGCAGAATTTTATTGATGCTCCAAAGGCCAGCGGATAAGGAAGCTGCGCTTCAGCAATATCTCATCGACGTGAACACGCCGGCTTCCAGCACCTACCGCCATTGGTTGAAGCCTGATGAATTCGGTCATCGCTTTGGCCCGAGCGACGACTCTATACATGCAGTCGATACCTGGCTTGCCTCATTGGGTTTCACTATCACCCGGCACTCGCATAGCCGCAGCTTCATCGAATTCACTGGCACGGTCGGCCAACTGAATCAGTCATTCCACACTGAAATCCATCAGTACCAGGTCAATGGTGAACTACATCGCGCCAACGCGACACCGCTAACCATTCCGCAATCGCTGGCTTCCATCATCAAAACTGTTTCGCCGTTGAACGACTTCAGTCCGAAGTCCTCTGCGCATACCGCCGGCACGGCGAACTACAACACGCTGACACGCCAGTTCCATCCCGAGTACACCGTTTCCAGCGGTTCTACGTCACTCTATCCAGTAGCTCCCGCCGACTTCGCAACACAGTATGATCTACTCCCACTCGCGCAAACTGGCGTGAACGGCAAGGGAACCACCATCGGCATCATCGACGAAATCAACATTGACCTTGGCATCAGTAATGCATTCCGAAGCGCGTTTGGGTTAGCGGCAAACCCGGTGCAGGTGATCATCGACGGAATTGATCCAGGTCAAAATAGTATCGATGCCGTGGCGACCGACCAGACATATCTGAATGTAGAACTCGCCGGAGGCGTCGCTCCTGGCGCTACTGTCAATCTCTACATTGCCTCCGCGGATGGGATGCAGAATCCTCCGTTGGTTGCCGCTGAGCGTGCGGTGGAAGATGATCAGGCTGACGTTCTCAGCGTTGGATCGGATGTGGATGAGTACCAACTCACTTCCAGCAATGTCATTTGGAATGAACTATGGGAGCAGGCAGCGGCGCAGGGGCAAACAGTCGTCGTCGCAACAGGAGATAACGGCTCATACGGCAACGAGTTTCTTTCCAACGCCAATCTCAACGTAAACGGTCTGGCTTCGACGCCGTGGAACATCGCCGTCGGAGGTACGGACTTCTTCTACGGCGACTACGCATCCGGCGCTCCGAGCGCTGCCACTCTTTGGAATGCAACGAATGACCCCGTCACAAGGGGTTCTTTGAAAGCGCCACTCCCCGAGCAAGTATGGAACACTCCTTTCGGCTTAAACGCTGCTCCTCTCAGCGAACAAGACTTGGGGGGAGGAGGGACCAGCGGCGGCGGCGCAAGCAATTGCATCAATGTAGCCACACTAGCCACTTGCACCAGCGGGTATCCGAAGCCGGCATGGCAAACCGGCCTTGGCGTTCCCGCCGATAGTGCGCGCGATGTACCAGACGTATCGCTGTTCGCCGGAACTGGCGGCAACTTCTCTTCTTACGTCGTCTGCTCCCTCAGTGGAGAATGCATCCCAGACAGCAACGGCAACATCACTGTAAATCTTGCTGGCGGCACATCTGCATCAGCCTCAGCGATGGCCGGCATCATGGCCCTTGTCGTTCAAAAATACGGTCGCCAGGGTCAGGCTGCTCCTGTCCTCTACGCACTCGCACAGCAAAAGCCAGCCACCTTCCACGACATCACAACGGGCAACAACGAATATTACTGCCAGCAGGGAACGCTGGATTGCATCTTCAACAACTCGGTCGACTCTTACGTGACAACCGTATACCCCGCCACGCCGAACTTCGATCTCGCCACAGGATTGGGCTCAATCGACGCTGCTGCGCTCGTTAGCAACTGGGGCGGACTCACCTTTCAAGCGACATCAACCACTCTTACTGCATCGGCTACAAACATCACGCATGGACAACCCATTACTCTTTCTTCGACAGTGATGCCCACATCCGGAACGGGTACTCCAACAGGTGCTGTCGCATTGCTGTCTATGTTTCCACTCTCTCCCTCGCAGGGGCAGGGAGCTATCACTCTCAGCAACGGCTCTGGCAGCGCCACAGTCTCAACGCTTCCAGGTGGCACATACCAACTCACTGGCCACTACGGTGGTGATGGAATGTTCGCCAGTAGTACGTCCCAGCCTGTCTCGCTGACCGTCGGTCCCGAAAGTTCTGAGACACTACTCAATTTTTCATCGATTCGTGGCACCGCTGGGCCGTTTCTCTATGGCGATGCGCAGTCCCTCGTAGCGCAGGTCTTAAACGGATCTGGCAAGAACGACGGTGCAGCGACTGGAAGTGTCCTCTTCACATTGGATGGAAGCACGACGTCGATCCCACTGAGCCGAAATAGTACCGCCGAGCTGAACACAGCCTTCACAGTCGGCAACCACACAGCAACAGCCTCATTCCCCGGCGATGCAAGCTACTCCTCTTCCACGTCGAGCCCGGTTTCCTTCACGATCCAAAAAGGACTTCCTTTCATCAACCTCTATAACTCCACTCCTAACGGTGTAAAGCCCGGTAATACAAGCTTCTCAGCGGGAGAACCAGTCTTCATCGGAGTTGAGGTCTCCAGCGCATCGGTCGTGGCGCCTGGTACGTTGGCGCCTACAGGCAACATCCTCGTAGAACTTCTTCCCAGCCAGCTGGGATGTGGCACGGGAGGAGTTCCGTCCTATGCTCAGTCAGCACCCCTCACAACGTTAAGTGGACAATACTCAACAATCTCGGGAGCCACTGTCGAATTCCCCAGTCTTTCGGCCGGCGATTATGCCATTTGTGTCCTCTATCTAGGCGACTCCAATTGGGAAAGTGACGGCGTTCTCTTCGTGGGGATAGACATCTCTGTAGGCGGAACGCCACCTCCTCCATCTCAAACGGTGCTCGCTATCTCCCCCACGAGCTACTCCGGAAACCAAACCGGGACGTTGTCGGTATCCGTGAGCGGTAATCCTGTCTCCAGTCCTGCGCCCACTGGTCACGTGGAGCTCTTCGATAATGGGGTCGACCAGAGTGGCTGCACTCTTGTTGCTCAATCAAATTCCGCGTCAATATGCACCTACCCCGTGGGAATTAACTCATTTGAAAGTAATGGTTCCAACTCTGTCTCTGCCATCTACTTTGGCGACCAGAACTACCAACCATCCAGCAGCAATATCGTCGTGGTTCAATCCACTCAGACAGGAAACTTCACGCTCTCAGCCGCAACCTCACAGGTCACCGTTGCCGAAGGCGCTTCAACCACCGTTGGCCTGAGCCTGGCCGAAGTCGGCAACCTTAGTACGATAGTCAACCTCACCTGCGCGACCAGTTCGCCCGACGTAACGTGCAGCATCAGTCCATCCTCCGTCACGCTGAATGGAACTGCAAGTTCCACACTCACGCTTACTGCTGCAGCAACGTTGGCAAACTCCATGCCATTACGCAAGAGTTCGAACTTCCCATGGCACCCTGTGGAAGCATCGCTCGGCTTGCTGCTGCTCACTTTTCTTCCGAACAGCAGAAGGCGCATCCCCGCGCTGCTGAACGTATTTATTCTCGCTGCATTGACGCTCACCAGCGGTTGCGGCAGTGCCAGTACGCCCGCAACCGTAAACTCAACCACGCCCGTGACCGGCACTGCCGCCACCTACACCGTCTCCGTCACCGGTAATGCAAGTGGCGTCATTCACAATGCGAACCTCGCGGTGATCGTAACCTCGACACACTAGACAATGTCCGTCAATATCGCTCCTCGACAAAATGGTCGGAATTTGAGACCATTCGGTCGCTAGAATCATCCAATGTCTGCAATGTCCAAAGGCGAACTAACCCGGCAACGGATCATCGAAATCGCGGCTCCGCTCTTCAACCAGCGCGGCTACGTCGGCTGCGCGCTGTCGGACATCATGGAAGCTACCGGCCTCAATAAGGGCGGCATCTATCGCCACTTCGAAAGCAAGGAAGAACTCGCCGCCGAAGCCTTTGACTACGCCTGGAAGACCGTCTCCGCCAAGCGGCGCAAGGGGATGGACGATATTGCCAACGAGATTGACCGCCTTAAACACCACGTCTCCAACTTCACCGAACACTCCAACTTTCCCGGCGGATGTCCGGTGCTAAACACCGCGGTGGATGCGGACGACGGCAATCCAGTCCTTCGCGAACGTGTCCGCGCGGCGCTGCAAAACTGGCGCGACATGCTCACCCGCACCGTTGACGAAGGCCGCCGTTCCGGCACTGTCCGGCCTGATATTGACGCCGCCCGCGTAGCCAACCGCATCATCGGCGCGCTTGAAGGCGCGAACATTCTCGCCCGCATCGAAAAGAACCGTTCGCCGCTGCACGAAACCCTGATTCAACTCGACCACTACCTCGAAACCGAGGTTCGTGCTTCCCGGCGCACACGCGCCTCCGCAAAAAACTAAATCCTTCTGCCCCTTTCGACAATCTGATCCGAAAAGAGACCAAATGGTCTCTTTTCTGGAGCAGAATCGTGGCCGCAGCAGCAATCGCATCTCCGCCGATCCAGACAGTAGCCACCAGACGCCGCCGTCTGCCGGTTATCAACCCGTGGGTCGTGGCCCTCACCGTCACCATCGCCACCTTCATGGAGCTGCTCGACACCTCCATCGCTAACGTCTCGCTTCCATATATTGCCGGCGGTCTCGGCCGCTCCTACGACGAAGTCACCTGGATCCTCACCACGTACCTCGTAGCGAACGCCGTTGTGCTGCCTATGTCCGCGTGGCTTTCGCGCGTCTTTGGCCGCAAGAACTACTACATGGCTTGCGTTGCACTCTTCACCCTCACGAGCTTCTTCTGTGGCATCGCTCCCACCCTCGGCATCATGCTCATGGCGCGAGTCTTCCAGGGCATCGGCGGCGGCGGTCTCGCTCCGGTTGAGCAAGCCATTCTCGTTGACACTTTCCCGCCTGCCAAGCGCGCTTCGGCCTTCGCGCTCTATACGGTGGCCATCGTTACCGCGCCCGCCATTGGCCCGGTGCTCGGTGGCTGGATTACCGATAACTACAACTGGCGCTGGGTCTTCCTCATCAACATTCCCATCGGCTTCATCTCGCTCTATCTCACCAACAAGTTTGTGCACGACCCCGAATCCTTCACGGAAGAACGCAAGACCGTCCGCACCGCCAGCGGAAAGCTCAACGTCGATGCTGTTGGTATCGCACTCATCGCTGTAGGTTCCGGCGCGCTCGAAGTCCTGCTCGACCGCGGCCAGATCGACGACTGGTTTGGCTCCTCGCTCATCTGCTGGCTGGCGGTCATCGGCATTACCGCACTCGTCGGCGCCGTTCTCTGGGAGCTGCATGTACCCGACCCGGTCATCGACTTCCGCATGCTCAAGTCGCGCAACTTCGCCATTGCGAACGTCTTCTACTTCGTCTTCGGTTTCGGTCTCTTCAGCACCACAACGATGATCCCTCAGCTCCTGCAATCCCTCTACGGCTACCGCGCCATCGACGCCGGCCTCGTCCTCGGACCCGGCGCGTTCGTCATCACACTGCTCGCTCCCGTCGGTGCTCAACTTGTGCAGCGCGGCATCGTTCACCCCCGAGTTCTGCTCCTCGGAGCCACCATCACCATCGGCATCTCGATGATCCATTACAGCCACTTCAATCTGCAGACCGACTATGCCCACTATGCCTGGGCGCGTGCGCTGCAAGGTCTTGGTTACGCCTTTTTCTTCGTACCGCTTTCGGTCCTGGGCTTCTCCGGACTGCGTCCCGACCAGACCAACCGCGCCAGCTCACTGACTAACTTCTTCCGCAACTGGGGTGGTAGCTTCGGTGTGGCATTTATCACCACCATGGCCGAACGCCGCCAGAACTTTCACCAGGCGCGCCTCGGCAACAACCTCACGGCGAGTTCGTTCCCGCTGCAAAGCGGTATCCACCAGACAGCGCTTTATCTCCAGACCCACGGCTACTCCGCCGCCAGCGCCATGCAGGCCGCGACGCTCAGCTATTACAACCAGCTCACCGCGCAAACCCGCCTGCTCGGCTTTATGGACTGCTTCCACATCGTCGGTGTCGTCACGCTCATCGCCGCCCCGCTCGTCTGGCTAACCCACAACTTCAAGGTTGGCGGCAAGGTTCCGGAAGGCCACTAAGTACCGGGCAGTCATCAGTTGTATACCCACATCGTCACGCCACGCGGTATCCTTACACAAATGGCGAATCCAACCGCAACTGAAGAATCATCGGGTCCCGCGCCGTTCGAGTCCTGGGGACGCTACCCCAAGTACAACGCGACTGTCCTTCCGCTTCACTGGCAAGGCGACTACCCAGGTCTTATCGATGGCATCCACGGTGGCGCACTTGCTGTCGGAATGGGCCGCAGCTATGGCGATGTCTGCCTGCTCAAAGGGGGTACGCTTCTCCAGACCACATCGATGAATCGCCTTCTGGCGTTCGACCCATCCACCGGCCTTCTCACTGCTGAGGCCGGTATTACGCTCGCGCAGATTCTCGACTTCGCCGTTCCCCGCGGCTTTTTCCTGCCCGTCTCGCCCGGCACCAAGTACGTCACGCTCGGTGGTGCCATAGCGAATGACATTCACGGCAAAAATCACGAAATCGCAGGCTCTTTCGGCAATCACGTTCCGCAATTTGAGCTTGTCCGCTCCAACGGCAACCGCATGCTCTGCTCGCCGCGCGAAAACCCTGACTACTACGCGGCGACAATTGGCGGCATGGGCCTTACCGGCGTCATCACCTGGGCGCAGCTCATTCTCAAGCCTATCGTCAGCCGCATGATCGACTACGAGGGTATTCAGTTCCACGGCATCGATGAATTCCTCGATCTCAAAGAGCGTTACAAACATGTCGAGTACACCGTCAGCTGGGTCGACTGCGTCTCCACCGGCAAAAACTTCGCGCGCGGCATCTTCATGCTCGGTGATCACTCGAAAGCGCCCGGCGAACTAAAGCCCTCGGGCAAGCCAAAGCTCGTCTTCCCCATCGAAGCTCCCGGCTTCCTGCTGAACCGTGCCACCATCAGCGCTTTCAACACCGCCTTCTTCCACAAACAGATCAAGTCGCACGTAAAAACGCTGCAGGATTACGAGCCGTTCTTCTACCCGCTCGATGCGATACACCACTGGAATCGCATGTACGGCAAAAATGGCCTGCTGCAGTTTCAATACGCTATACCGTGGGAGCACGCTAAAGAGGGAACCATTGCCATCCTGAAAGAGATTGCCAAGTCCGGTCTGGCCAGCTTCCTCGCCGTACTCAAGACCTTCGGTGACATTCCTTCGCTTGGCATGATGAGCTTCCCGCAATCCGGCATCATGTTCGCGCTGGATTTCCCAATCAAGCCCAACCTCAGCTTCCCGCTCATGCAGCGCCTCGGCGATATGACTCGCGAGTTCGGCGGACGGCTCTACTCCGCGAAGGACGCCTGCATGACGCCCGACCAGTTCAAGGCGTTCTATCCGCAATGGGAACGCTTCGCGCGCTATAAGGATCCGGCCATAACCTCCAGTTACTGGGAACGTGTGATGGGTCAGGAGGGCGACCGATGAGCACTGCATCCCCGCGCGGTAATGAACCGGTTCTCGCTGTGCGCCGCACGCCGGAGAACGACCTCGGCAATGTGATCAACCTTCATCCGAAACGCATCCTTGTATTGGGTGCCACGTCTGGCATTGCGGAAGCCTGCATTCGAATCTGGGCTGAGCGCGGAGAGAATCTCTACCTCGTCGCTCGCAATGCAGATAAGCTTGCCGCCGTGGCTGCGGACGCTCGCACCCGCGGCGCCAACTATGTTGATTTCGCTGTGGCCGATCTCGACAACACCACCTCTCACCCCGAGCTTCTGGCCCATGCCATCAACTCTCTCGCTGGCCTCGACGTCGCTTACTTTGCCCTCGGTGTTCTGGGCGAGCAGCCCAGGGCTGAACGCAGCTTCGACGAAGCGGCCAAAATTCTGCACACAAATTTCGTTGCGCCGGTAAGCCTTCTTACCTGGCTCGCCAACTACTGCGCCCAACGCCACTCCGGCACGCTTGCGGTGCTGTCCTCAGTAGCCGGTGATCGTGGACGCAAATCAAACTACGTCTATGGTTCCTCGAAAGCTGGCCTGTCCGCGTTCCTCGCAGGCCTTCGCAATCGCGTCGACCGTGAGGGCGTCACTGTGATGACGATCAAGCCAGGCCCGGTCAAGACCGCGATGAAGCAGTCGATGAAGGGAAGCGAGAAGTTTGCCGACGTCGAAAAGGTCGCAGCCACCATCGTCAAGGCGATCGACAAGAAGCAGGACGTGGTTTATGTTCCGGGCATCTGGCGCATCATTATGGGCGTCATCAAGGTCATTCCCGAGCGCACCTTCAAGAAGCTGAACCTGTAGTCTCGCAACTTATGAACTATTCACACGAAAGCTCAGGCACATCGGGTGTATAAGGGATGCCAACACGTTGAGGTGAGCGTATGCCTGATCCGCCAGAGTCTTCTTCTTCGGGCCCGACACAGCTTGTGACATCCTCTCCAATTCATGCGCCGGCACTCTCTGATGGCGGCTGTCTATCTGCGCCTGCTGCATTCACCTTTAGCGAAGAACATAGCGGACCCAGGCCGGGGGATTTTCCGGCTGCTACTCCAGCAGACTCGCAGACCAGCAAATCCCTTAAGAACTTCTCCTTCGAAACGTCGGACATCATAGCCGTCGGCATTTTGTTTCTGGCGATAGCTGCTGCTCTGGTTGCCGTGATCGTCATACTCGGATTCGTCTTCGGCAGGGTGAGCGGCCAGGACACCGTAAAAATCATCGGCACCTGCGTTGGCGGCTCGACAATCTCCGGCATTGTCGCCGCTCTTGTAGGCCGCAAATCCCAACCCAGGAGCTAAAGCTGCTCCCGGCTACTGCTGTTGTGCCTGCTGATGCTGCCGCTTCATCGGCGGCGGCTGTTCCGGCAACGCCTGCGCTTTCTCTACGAGAATCGACCAATCTTCCGGCACCGGCAGCTCCTGATCGAGCGAAGGCGTACCCTCGCTCGGGGTCACGCGCACCGCGACGCTCAACTCGCTCTTGGATCGCCCACGAAACACACCATGCGTCGGCGGCACATCGGAGTAATCCCGCCCAATCGCCGTGCGAATGTGCCTGTCGCCCGCAATCAGGTGGTTCGTCGAATCAAATCCGACCCACCCCAGCTCCGGCAAAAATGCCTCTATCCACGCATGCGTCGCCGAGCTCTCCGAGCGATCGCCCATACCTTCCCCGTGGTACAGATACCCACTCACATATCGGCAAGGGATTTGTAGCTTCGACCGCACCAGCGCAATCATGATGTGCGAAAAATCCTGGCACACTCCGCCCTTCGTCGTCAGCGCAAGATCAATTGGCGAATCCGCCCTGGTCGATTGCGGCTTGTAGTCGAAGTACTGATAAAGCTGTTCATTCAACTTATGCAGAACACTCAATGGATCACCACGCCTCCGCAGATCGAGGCTATTTGCAAGCGCTTCGAGCTCCGGCGTCGGCGTCGTAAACTCGCTAGGCAGCAGCATTTCCCAGAAGTCGCCTTCGGCCACCAGCCGGTCAAGTTCTTCCCATGCGCCATCCGGCAGCGACTTCGGCACCGCGATATGTGGCTGCATCTCCACCAGCGATTCAGCCACGATCACCAGTTGTCCATGCTGGCCTGGGATATCGAAGTGATGCACCTGGTTGGCCAGGTGATCGCGATAACTGAACACGCGACATCGCGGGCTCACCGAAAGGTGAAACGTAAGGCACCGCTGCATCTGGTCCGACCGCGGATGCATGCGCGTCTCCATGATGCTTTCGCTGACCTGCGTCTTGTACAGAAACTTCGTGAGGTGGCGTATCGAGTAATACATGTGCGCCTCCGGTCGTTCAGCTCTTGCGGCAAATCTGGGTCGCTCGTACAACGTGGCGTTCAACGGAATCCTCTGTAAATCGGCCAAAGACTTTGGTTCAACCTGCTAAAGCAGTCTGGATCGAGTAATCAACGTAGAGATGATAGATAGTCTCATGGACGGCCTGGCATTGCTTCTGGATATTGCGCAAATAGGCCACAATATCGCCTGACAAAATTTCATCGACACTCGCATATCCCAGCGACGCACTCAGCCTGCCCGCAATACGATGCAGCTCCTCCGCACGATTTCCCCCCGAAGCATTCTGAATGGCCAGCAGCGCACACTTCAGGCTGTCGATCGAAAACCTCACCGAGTGCGGAAACTCCGGGTCAAGCAGCAGAAACTCGAGAATGCGCTCCGGCGTCAAGTCGGCCGTATAAACCTTGCAATAAGCCTCAAACGCGGTTGCCGATCGCAGCAATCCCATCCACTCTAGATACTCATTACCCTCAGCCACGCGATCTGGATTTGCCCACACATCTTCGTGATACGCCTCAAGCAACATCGCTGTCGCCGTTGCGCGCTCAAGATACCGCCCCACCTGGATAAAGTGCCAGCCCTCGCCGTGGCTCATGGTCGAATCCGTCACGCCTTGAAACTGGTGCACGGCTTCCATCACTTGCTGTAGAAACGCCGCAGGCGTCTCGCTGCTGCCTTGAAGCGCCTGCGCATGCATTGCGGTTTGCAACTCCGACCGCGTGACTTCCAGATAGAGCGAGTTGATCCGGTGCCACTGCTCGGTAGAAATCTGCTCTCTCACATGCCGCGAGTTTTCCCTCGCACGAATGATGCAGGAAAGCACCGACGACTTGTTCTCCACATCGAACGTCAGCGTTCGCGCCAACTCGTAAGGATCGCCATCCCACTTAATCCGTCGCGGCTTGCCCAGCGCCTGCAGCAATCGCAACCACCGATGATCCGAGCTCGTCGAGCTCTCATCGAGCATCAGATTCAGATTCACATCGAGCAGCCGCGTAGTATGCTCCGCGCGCTCAAGATAGCGGCTCATCCAATAAAGCGAATCGGCAACGCGAGATAGCAATGCGGTATCCCTTTCCTGTTATGCGCTGATGGGCAAAGACAGATGCTCGGTTTCAATCTTGGAAAGGTTGAGGCACTCTGAAGCGTGTTGAATGTCCAGTCCTACGATGTGGCCTAGCTCGTCGTAATCGACAACCAGGTCCTCCGAAACCTCTCTGGATTCGGAGCTTATAGCTTCCGCCAGATCGATGTAGAGCGAGTCAGTCTCAGGATAGTAATGAAGCTTCATGGCTGCCTTTAGAGCGGTAATAAGAGCTGCAACAGAGATATCTAGCTAGCTTTCTTTTGAGCTACGCCTCCAGGTTTCCAGCCATTTTTTCGACGTTCGATGGCGAGAGGGACATTGAAACGGCGTTCGGGAATTAGATCAGTCCTGATCTCAGAATCTGGTTTATCGGCAAGCCGTTTCAGCTCTTCGCTAACCTCGTCACTTCTCAATTCATCTATCGAATAACGCACGATTTTGCTCATAGTCCCTCCTCTCACCCGGCGTCGCGCGCCTTGCTGAAATGATACGCACGTAGATGTCTTCTGACCAAACTTCTTCGAGATAGACAACGAGAACTACAGTTATTCCCCCCGCGATCCCAATTGTCCTCCAGCGCTGCTCGCCGTCAGCAACGGAATCTTCTTCAGGTATCCGGTATTCATCTTCGAATACTAAGGCAGCAGCCCGAAAGCTGATGCCATGATCTCGCTTGTTGATCGCTGCTTTCTTCTCATCCCACTCGAAGTACATTGCCATCCTCTTACTGGCTCAACACCCAAGTATCCTTACTTCCACCACCCTGGCTCGAATTCACCACCAGCGACCCACGCTTCAACGCAACACGCGTAAGGCCACCGGGCACAATCGTCACCTTATCGCCATAGAGCACATAGGGCCGCAGATCCACATGCCGTGGCTCAAGCTCATCGCCAATCAAGCAAGGCGCCCGCGAAAAACTAATTGTCGGCTGCGCAATATAGTTCCTCGGATTAGCACTGATCTTCGCCGCAAATTCCTCGCGCTCTTTCGCGGTCGATTGCGGCCCGATCAGCATCCCATACCCGCCACTCTCGCCCACGGCCTTAACCACCAGCTTGTCCAGGTTCGCGAGCACATACTTCCGCTCTTTCTCCCGCGCGCAAAGATACGTCTCCACGTTATTCAGCACGGGCTCTTCGCTCAGGTAGTAGCGAATGATATCCGGCACATACGCATACAGCGCCTTATCGTCCGCGACGCCTGTTCCAAACGCATTTGCCAGCGTCACATTTCCCGCGCGATACGCATTGAACAACCCCGCCACGCCCAAAATCGAGTCCGACCGGAACGACAGCGGATCGATAAAGTCATCATCCACGCGCCTGTAGATCACATCCACGCGCCGCAGTCCGCTGGTCGTCCGCATGTAGCAAACGTTGTCATGCACGACGAGATCGCGCCCCTCAACC
>Ga0302304_10001389_pt1 | contig 12581 bp, 9 predicted proteins | sample III_Palsa_E2_2_FD_198769 | JGI IMG/M metagenome (GOLD analysis project Ga0302304, IMG submission 198769) | Peat permafrost microbial communities from Stordalen Mire near Abisko, Sweden - III_Palsa_E2_2 | ecosystem: Environmental > Terrestrial > Soil > Palsa > Peat permafrost | place: Sweden...
CTGTTGGGCATCATTACCGGTTTCCTGCCAAACATCGAAAGTAAAAAGTTACGAACGAAGCAAGTTTAATGCATTGGTTAAGCTATATTTGCTAACCCCATATATAGTTCTGTTGATGTTATACAAGCCCTATTTTAATGCGCATTTTCCACCGTTAAAAACACTGATTTGTGTATTTCTTTTTCTTTTTATAGCAATACCATCATCCTTCGCCCAAAAAAAGTTTACCATTAGCGGCAACGTTAAAGACGCCGCTACCGGCGAAATTTTAATAGGCGCTACCATTAAAATAAAGGAACTCCCGCAAAACGGCACGGCAAGCAATAGCTATGGCTTTTATTCATTATCAGCTCCCGCCGGCAATTATACCTTGCTGGTAAATTATGTGGGCTACGCTACTGTTTCGCAATCGGTTAGCCTGGATAAAGATGTCAGCCTCGATGTATCACTCAGCACCAAATCCGATTTAAACGAGGTAGTGATAAACGCCCAGAAACCAAATAACGATAACGTAACCTCACCGCAAATGGGCGTAGTAAAACTGGATATATCACAACTCAACAACGTCCCCGTTTTATTAGGCGAGCGCGATATTTTAAAAACCATATCCCTTTTACCCGGTATAAAAGCCGCCAGCCAGGGTAATACCGGCTTTTACGTGCGGGGCGGTGCATCCGACCAAAATTTGATTTTACTGGATGAAGCCATCGTATATAACGCCTCGCATTTGTTCGGCTTTTTCTCAACTTTTAATTCGGATGCCATAAAAGATGTTGATTTATACAAGGGCGGCATGCCCGCACAGTACGGCGGCAGGCTATCATCGGTTTTGGATATTAAGATGGATGAGGGCAACAATAAAGAATATACTGTTGAAGGCGGTATAGGCTTAATTGCTTCGCGGATAAAGGTAGAAGGCCCCATTGTAAAGGATAAAGGCTCGTTTATGATAAGCGCCCGCCGTACCTATATCGATTTGTTTTTAAAAGCATCCAGCGACTCCACCGTTAAAGGCAGCAGCCTCTATTTTTACGACCTCAACGCCAAAGCCAATTACCATTTTGATGATAAAAACGCGCTTTATATTTCCGGGTATTTCGGGAAGGATGTATTGGGCTTAAAAAATACATTCGGTACCAATTGGGGTAATGCTACGGCTACCATACGTTTTAATCACTTGTTTAGCAGTAAGCTGTTTTCAAACACCTCGCTTATTTACAGCAATTATAATTACGCCATCATCAGCTACCTGGTAGGCAATGATTTTGTGGCCACCTCAAAAATTAACGACCTGGATTTTAAAGAGGATTTTCAATACTTCGCCAGCAGCAAGCACTTATTAAAGTTTGGTATTGATGCCCTGCACCACAGCATGGCGCCCGGCACCATTACATCAAACGATAGCTCCAGCGTTAACAGTAAAACCGTTCCGCAACGCTACGGGCTGGAAACCGCCGCATACATAAGCGACGAATGGCATGTAAGCGATAAGTTAAACCTGCTATACGGTGTGCGTTACAGTGGCATACTTTTGTTTGGCCCCGGCGCGTTTAACACTTATGATGCCGAGGGCAATACCATTTCGTCAACTACTTACAAATCGGGGCAAATTGCCAAGAGTTATTTTAATCTTGAACCCCGTTTTTCGGCAAGTTATAATTTGAATGACAGCAGTTCGCTTAAGTTTTCGTATAACCGCAATACGCAAAATATACATATCCTTAGTAACTCAACCAGCAGCGCACCAACAGATTTATACGTAATGAGCAGCAACAATATCAAACCCGAAATTGCCGACCAGCTATCAACCGGTTATTTCAGGAATTTTGATGATAACATTTTTGAGTTTTCTACCGAGGTATATTACAAATGGCTGCAAAACCAGATAGATTATAAAAACGGCGCACAGCTGATACTTAACCCCGATGTGGAATCGCAATTGGTTTACGGGGTGGGGCGGGCGTATGGTATCGAGTTTTTTTTGAAGAAAAAATACGGACGCTTTAACGGCTGGCTGGGCTACACATTGTCAAGAACTGAGTTAAAGTTTGATGCCATCAACAACGGTAATTACTTCCCTGCCACGCAGGACCGTACTAACGATGTATCGGCTGTAGGCATATACCAGTTAAACAAAAAATGGTCTTTTTCGGCGGTGTTTGTTTATGGCACGGGCAACGCGGTTACTTATCCCGATGGCAAATACGAGGTAGGGGGCGTAACCACTTATTATTACTCGCAGCGCAACGGCTACCGCGAACCGGCAAGTAACCGGTTGGATTTAGGCGCTACGCTCGAAGGAAAACCCCACAAAAAATATCACTCGAGCTGGACGTTTGGTATTTATAATGTTTATAACCACCGCGACCCTTATACAATCACTTTCCAGGACAGTAAAACAAACCCCGGCACAACGGAAGCTGTAGAAACCAGCCTTTTTGGCCGCATACCATCCGTAACGTGGAACTTTAAATTTTAGCGGGCATGCAACACATGAAATTAAAATATTTGATAATAGCACTAACGGTAATTCTGTTGGCATACACGTCTTGCCAGAAAGTTATCGACCTTAAGTTAAATAACGCCGCCCCGCAACTGGTTATCGAAGGCAATGTAACCGACCAGTTTCAGCCGCAATCGGTTATGCTGAGTACATCGGTGCCATTTTCAGCCCAAAGCGTTTATCCCCCGGTAAGCGGCGCTACAGTAACTATTACGGATAAAGCCCTCGGGACTTTTACGCTGGTAGAAGGCCCCAAAGGCACTTATTCTACTGTGCCATTTAAAGGTAATTATGGCGATACTTATACTTTAAGTGTGCAAACAGGCGGCAAAACTTATACGGCAACTTCAACCATGCCTAACCTGGTGCCGCTTGATTCACTTACTGTTAGAGGTGATGTATTTGATAATAAAAACTCGCGTACCATTACCGTAAATTACCAGGACCCACCCAATATTGCCAACCAATACCTTTTTGTAATGTATATAAACAACAAACAGGTAAACACCATTTTTACCAATGATGATAGCTTTACCAATGGGCGTTATGTGCAGGGCGATTTATTCCAGAATGATATTGATATTAATTTACATGATACCGTAACGGTTAATATGGAGTGTATTGATGAAAATATATACAAATACTGGTTTAGCCTTAGCCAGCAGCAGGGCAGCGGCCCGGGCGGCGGCACAGCGCCATCAAACCCGCCATCAAACCTCAGCAATAACGCCCTTGGTTACTTTAGCGCGCACACCGCTCATACCAAGGCAGTAGTAATTGAGCAATAGCCAGTTTAATCGGTATGCAGTTGTATCACATCCGTATTTGCAGGTTTTGTTAAAACGCTGCCGTTAATTACTACACCGTTATAAGTCATATTTTCCTGGTTTTTAATTACCTCGGCCCTTGGCGTTTTCTTTACACTTACATTTTTAAGGCTGATATTTTTAAGCGGAAAACCATCAATACCTACGGCATAAATGCCTGTTTCTCCGGCGTAATTACAGTTTACATTATCAATAAAAAAGTCCGAGAACAGGGTAGGGTAGTGCCCGCCGCGTGCGCCGGAATAGTTGTTTTCAAACCTGATAAATGCCGCTTTTGCCGTATCACATTGCACGTTGCTTACGTGTACATTTTCAATAAAGCCACCCCTGTCCAGGTTCGATTTAAAGTAGATAGCGCTGAGGCATTTTTTAAGCAGCACATTATACATATAAACATTGCGCACCCCGGCCGACATTTCGCTGCCTATGCACAACCCGTTAGCTTTTGAGGTAAATATGCAGTTGCGCACAATCACATTCTCGGTAGGCTGCGCAATGCGCCAGGCATCCTGATCGCGCCCGGCTTTAATGGCAATACCGTCATCGCCGGTATCAAAAATGCAATTTTGTATCAAAACGTTGGTGGTCATTTCCGGGTCGCAGCCGTCGTTATTTAAATTATGGCTGTCAATTTTCACATTTTGCACGGTAACATTATTGCACAGCACCGGGTGAATAACCCAGTACGGCGAATCCTTAATAGTAATCCCATCAATCAATATATTTTTACAGCCAAATAGCTGTATCATATCCGGCGGTAAGTGATAGCCATCGCCAAATACCCTTTGGTAAACCGGCACATTACTGCCGCCCATTTGCCGTAATTTTAGCTGGTCTGCCGAACCCTGCGGTCGCCACGTCGCAAAGTTCATAGATGCAGAACCATTTACTGTACCATGTCCGGTAATCGCGATATCAGAGCATTGATAGGCATATATAAGCGGGCAGTAATTAAATATCTCCGTTCCTTCCCACAAACTCAATACCGCCGGCAAATAATCTTTAGGGTTGCCCGAAAATATCAGCTCGGCGCCATCTTCAAAGTGCAGGTTAACATGGCTTTTTAGTATCAGCGGACCGGCAATGTAAAATGTCCCCTTCGGCACAATTACTTCGCCGCCACCGCTTACACTGCATTGGTTAATTACCTTATCAAATACAGCTTTGTTATCAGTTTTACCATCGGCTACCGCACCAAATTTGGTAATATCATAAGTCGCTTTATTAAATACGGGCTGATGGATGTTTTGGAGGATAGAATCAACTGCCGGGTCTGTTTTTTGCTTTTGCTGCGCGTTAGCATTTACTGCGACAAATAAGGCCAATACTAAAAATACGCCCGCAATAAGGCTTTTTGATTTGATGTTGATGGTTTTCATGCTGGATACAGGTATAATGGGATAAGTAAATTTAAGCGATTATATTTAACAGCTTGCTTTATATTATCATTTTTACACTTAATTTTAAACCGCATTATTATTGCACCTTGAAAAGATCCGTTTTAATTTTCTGTATATTTCAACTGCTTACTGTTTTTGCTTTCGCGCAGGATAAACCCATACCTTATGGCAATAACCCGGCGGCAGGTAAGTATTACAACATACGCGGTTTTAAAATGTACTGCGAGGTTTACGGCAGCGGCAAACCCCTGCTGATGATACATGGCAACGGCGGCGATATCAGCGCCTTTGCCAAAAACATCCCTTACTTCTCCAAAAAATATATGGTTATTGTGCCCGATAGCCGCGCGCAGGGCAAATCAACCGATGGCCGCGACTCATTAAGTTTTGAAATGATGGCCGATGATTTTGCTGCATTGCTGGATGCCATGCACATCAATTCGAGCTACGTTATTGGCTGGAGCGATGGTGGTATAAACGCCCTGTTGCTGGCCATGCGGCATCCTGATAAAGTAATCAGGCTCGCATCAACCGGCGCAAATTTGTGGCCCGATAGTACCGCTGTTGACCCCAAAGGCTGGCTCAGCGATCGCGACTATTACAATTCCACAAAAAACAAGGTGTTTACCACCGCTAAAGATAAAAACGACTGGAAAATATTCCTGCTGGATTGGTTTCAGCCGAATATACCCTTATTGGCGCTGCGCAAAATTAAATGCCCCTCGCTCATTATCGGCGGCGACCACGATGTAATTAATATACAACACACCGTTTTGATATACCAGAATATCCCGCACGCGTATTTGTGGATAGTCCCCAATTCGCCCCACAGCACGCTGAAGGATCATGCAGATGAATTTAACAAGCAGGTAGACGATTTTTTCACCCAACCATTTCACAACTGGAACTAAATGGAGCAACCCAACAACATCCTGCACGGCAAAACCCTCGAAACCATTTTAAACGAACTGGTTGCCCATTACGGCTGGCCCGAAATGGGTTACCGCATCCGCATCAATTGTTTTTTGGATGATCCCAGCATCAAATCGAGCCTCAAATTTCTGAGAAAAACAGATTGGGCAAGGAAAAAGGTAGAAGATTTATATATCGAAATGGTTACCAGAAAATGATTCCCCGTAGAGACGCAATACTTTGCGTCTCATTGAAAATGGTTGTCTTAATTGATTTGCATGCGGGAGACGCAAAGTATTGCGTCTCTACATAAAAAGGTATTCTTGCGCATTTTCAAATCTTCAAATTTTCAAATCCCCCAATTTTCAAATTAACTAATGCTTACGCTTATTATTCATCTTGGCCTTGGTGCCCGAACTGTAATTATACGTTTTGGCATTGGCCGCCTTTTTCTCGTGGAAGGCTGCGCCCGCAACCGGCTCGTTTTTATTGGACTTAACTGCTTGTTTTTCGGTTGATGTTTCTTTATCGCGGCTTTCGGTTTCAATAATCAAATCATCGGGCAAATCGGCCAAAGGCATTTTTTTGCCGCTGGCCTGCTCGATTTTTTTAACTGTGGCCAGCTCGATATCCGTGGCAAAAGTTATGGCTAAAGTATCTTCGCCTTCGCCGGTTTTTATCATCCTGTCAATAAACAAATCCTTATCTTCCGGCACATCTAAATGAATAATAAAAGGGATATCCGCCAGCTTTACCTCTTCCTCATTCTCATTAGCAACAATCAAAACCCTTAGCATCTTATCCTTTTTAAAGTCAGCTATATCCTTTATCCCTTTCGATTCAAAAAACATAGGGTTTAACAAGGCGACAGACTCCTTTAACCTATGCCTAAGGCTTTTATAAACCGTTTCGGCAGTGGTGCGCGAGTTTACAAACACCACGGTTTTGGTAAACAGGTCATCATCCTGCATAAACAGGTTAAGCAGGTTTAGCTTGGTGCGAAAGTTTGGCACGTTGTACAACAACTGCTCATGTGTTTCCAATGGCGTTTCGTTCAGTTCTTCCACCTCAACAATTGCCGGTAGTTTCATAAACGGACTAATCATTTTATCCAGTTTGGCATGCATTACTTCGGTAAACACCAGGTGCTGGCATTTGGTAATGCTGTTGGCCAATTCGGCAACGGGTAGTTGTAGGCCTTGTTTTATAATCTGCTCGGCATCGTCGACTATAAACAGCTCTATTTTATTTAGGTTGAGGCCCAGTTTAAGGTAAATGGCACGCGCCCTGTCGGGTGTGGCAACCACAATATCGGCGCCATCGGCAAGGGCGTTCATTTGCGCCTCGGTGCCGGGCGTTACGTAAAGGCCAACTATCTGTATCGATTGATTTTTGTTGAAGCGCTCAAACTCTTCTATAACAGCAAACACACCTTCCTTATCGGGTACCAAAATCAAAACCCGCGGCGCATCGTTAAAGCCCTGCTTAATCCGGTTTAATACGCTGATGATGTACGTGGTAGTTTTACCCGCACCTTCCGGCGCAATGGCAATAACATCCTGCCCGCCAATAATCCTCGACAAAGTTTTTAGCTGTATTTCCCTCGGCTGCAGCAATCCCGCCCCGCTTAAAGTATTAGCCAGCCCTTTGCTCAGCTTAAATTTATCTAACCACGCCATTCAGTAACAATTAAGCCGCGAAGATAAGTATAAAAATGCCATGTGATTAATTAGTTAGATTGCTTGCAATTTCAGCCCCTTCATTGCCGTTGGCTTAGCTAACGGAATAATACAATCCAAACCTTTCCCGCTTCATTGCCGTTGGCTTCAGCCAACGGGATAATGACTATCAAATTTGGCTTTAGCCAAAACCTTTAATCCGCTACTATCGCCAAAATCAACAAAAACGGTGGCAACAATTAAAACATGGATTGCATAAAAAACAATTAAAACAAAAAAAACACTTTAAACACTTTTAACGAAAAAAACAATTAAAACACTTTAAACACTCTTTCCTTCATTATTCAATATTCGACATTCGGTGTTCGATATTAAATTAATCCTTACGGTCTTATTTTCCTTACACCTTTTCCCATCCCTCACTCATCATCCCCGCAAATGCCGACCGCACCGGCAAATCCAAATAAGGATAAGTAACCTTTGATAAATAAAGCCCTTGCGGATAAGCTGGGATAATAATCTTCGGCGTTTCCTTTTCGGCTAAGTAATGCTCAAATTCATCAACACTCATCTCGCCCTTGCCAATTTCCAGCAAGCGACCAACAATTATCCTAACCATCTTACTTAAAAACCGGTTGGCCGATATTTCAAACCGCAGCCTGTTACCGCTTTTATCGGTATACAAAGTGGCGTTGCTCACATGGCAAATAGTGTGGTCAATCCTGTCGGGCATTTTGCAGAAGGCACGGTAATCATCGTACAAGGGCAATAAAGCTATCGCGGCTTTCATTTTATTTAGGTCGGGGTTTTTCTCCGCGTAAAACGAACTGAACCCGCTAAAAAAGGGATCTTTATAGGTATGAATATAATAATTATAGCTGCGCTGAATGCAATCAAAGCGGGCATGGGGTAGGCCCTGCATGGGGATAATATCAAACACCGCGATATCATCCGGCAAAATTTTATTCAGTCTGAACAACAGGTCATACTCCCATTCATTATCAATATCCGCATGAAAAAAGAACTGGCTGGCATGCACCAGCGCATCCGTACGCCCGCAGCCGGTAATAGGGGTGGTAACTTTTAGTACCTGGCTTAAACAGCTTTCCAAAACTTCCTGCACGTTTATTACGCCGGGGTGTTTTTGCCAGCCGCTGTACCGTGCGCCATGATAACCAATATGAAAAAAATACCTCAAATTTTAACTTATAAGTCGGGATTAAACATAGAGATAAAATTATAGCTTTTAGTGATAATAATTTTTTCAGTACGCACATTTGTTTTGCTAAATACTTGTACATTAGTAGCTGTTTGGTACTATGTGCCGCATTTAAAACCTTCTATTGATTATTCCCTTATCACATGGATAAACTTTACATTAAAGTAGTTTATAATAGCTTAAAATATGCCTGTATTGCAGCTATTGCTATTGTGCTGTTATTATTAAATGCACCAAACGCGCAGGCACAGCAAACTTTTATGTACACCCAGTACATGAATAACCTTACGCCTTTAAACACAGCTTATTCGTTATTAGATAAGGCGGGTTCAATAAATACCCTGGTAAGCAAACGCCTGGTAGGTATTGATGGCGCACCAACCACGCTGCTTTTGGATGCCGATATCCCGCTTAATGATATTGATGGCGCGTTTGGTATAGTGGTTAAAAACGATGTGGTAGCAGTTGAAAATTTAACCGATGTTAACGCCTACTTTGCCAAAGCGGTGCAGTTAACCGATAATAACTATTTATCCGTATCAATCAGCGCAGGCTTTAGCAAATATGTGGCAAATTACTCCAGCCTGTCCGACGATGACCCGCAGTTTAGCACCACCGATGTAAGGGAAGCCAAACCCAACGTAGGTTTTTCGGTATTATATTTTAGCGATAACTACTATTTGGGCTTATCTGTGCCCGAACTAAACGTACGTAACCTGGGCAATGCCTCGGTGGAGGATATTGCCTATTTCAGGAACAACTATTATTTCTCCGGCGCCTACATTACCAGTGCCGAAGACGATATCAGGTTTAAGGCTGCATCTTTGGTTTCCTACTCGCGCGGTGTGCCGGTATTGGCCAATGTGTCGGGCACCGTATATCTTAAAAGCGTTTTAGGCATAGGCATAAACTACCGTACCGATAAACAGGTAGGGGGGATATTATCCTATACTTTCAGCGATTTCAGTTTTGGCTACAGCTACCAGGCCGGTATATCCTCTAACGATTTAGGCGCCGTAAACAACGCCACTCACGAGGTAACCCTAAGCTACCGTTTCGGTCGCGGCAGCGGTACACCTAAATTGTTATAAGGCAAGTTCAATATTAATATCGAACACTGAATATCGAATATTGAATGATGAAGTATCAACCTTCGGTGTTCGACATTCAATATTCGTTATTCGATATTATAATAAAGCGTTTAGACCTTCTTCGGCGGCAAATCAAACGCAATAGCTTCATGCTCAAAATGCCCCCTGTGCGAACCATCACAAAAAGGTTTATTGGCTGATAGCCCGCAGCGGCAAACCGAAACTATGGTACGGCCCTGTAGCCCGTAATTATTTCCCTGCATATCTACTATCTCAAAGTCGCCCTCTATTTTTACCGAGCCGTTATTATTTATGGTAAGTTTTGTTGCTGCCATTTTTAAATTTTATTGCGCTAAGGTAATCATCCGCGGGTGTAATTTTCCGGCGAAAAAATAATTATGTAAATATTTGCTAAATCGTTTCTTTTATTCGGTATTGTTTTTAAATTTACTGCCATAAACCAATTATTTCCCATTAATTAAAACCGTTTACTCATTTGTGCGAAGCTATGGAATTAGTCTTCCTCTTATGCTAAAACGATTTTTAATTGATTAATTAACCTATCATCTGCATAAAATTATGAAAAGAAACTTACTACTATGCACAGCTTGTATAGCATTAGCTGCAAGCTGCAGTAAAAACACTGCAATCAAAGCATCAACCGGCACTACGGGAACTGTTACCAAGTCCGATACTGCTTCGCTGGCAACAACCTATGGCGCTTACGCTTTAATAGGTATTGCAAACAATAAAGCTATTGAGGTATCGGGCGTTAACACCAATGGCGACAAGGTGAAGGATAGCACCACGTTACAGCAGGATGAACCTTTAATGACTGGTAACAATGCCAGCCGTTGGCAGGAGTGGCAGTTCAGCAAACAAACCAATGGCTATTTTACCATCATGAACCTTAACAGCGGTAAGCTTATTAATGCGCCCGGCAGTCAGGCAGCCGGGGTACTGTTCCAGTTGCGTGCTAATGGTACCGATGCCCAGTATTGGAGCGTTATACAGGTAGGTACCAATACCTATAAAATTATAAATAAAGCAAGCGGCCTTGCTGTTACAAATCACGGAGCTTCTACTACAGATGGTACAACCATAACGCAGGAAGCCTATACAGGCGGTAAAAACCAGCAATGGCTGTTTACAGGCCTTGCTGCCGATAGTTATCGCGATGATGCGGTTGTCGGCTTTTTCCAGCGTACCAGCGGTTCCGAGGCTTTTGACGGCGGGGCTTCGGTGCCGCTCACTTCATCCCTAAACAATGGGAAGGTGTTTTGGCAAACAAATGATGTTTTTTATAACCAGGTTTTGGGCAATGGCGAGTTTGTCTGTGGCCAGATATTCAACTATCATAACTCCGGCCTCATACAACCTGCCAGCCATAGCTGGGACCCTGCCCAAACAGTTAACTTAATATCAACCGACGGCGTACAGATATTTCACGACCCGATAGCCGGCAATTTATTATGGCCCGGCCCGGGTGTAGAGTTGGGCAGCCATATTTATGTACAAAATATTGAAGTACCAGTTGGCAGTCTTTCGGCTGATAACCAGTACTTGTGCGATATTACCGAAAGCAGCGGTACCAGTATTGCGGCGGTAAATAATATGGTTATTCCGGGTATGTCGGGCCAGATTAATATTAATTACTCAGAGGGCATGGTAAAGCCCGGCGATGGTTATGTGTATGCTTATGGCACCGGCGGCTTTATAGGCGCCAGTGTTTTTGTAGCCCGTTTTCCTGAAACCGACCCTACTACATGGACTTTTTGGGATGGCAGTACCTGGGCGGCAAGCCCAAGCACAGCATCGGCGGCTGTTATTGCCAGTGGTCCGGCTAATAATAATACTGTTGCCTATGTTAATGGGAAATATGTGCTCATCACCATGGATTTTGGCTTTACCTGCGATGTAACTACACGTAATATGTACGCCTCGATTAGTAACAGTCCCACAGGCCCGTTTACTACCGCGAAGACAGTTTATGTACTGCCCGATTACAAGCAGGGCCATGCCCCGGTATATTACAACCCCACCATACATTCCGAATTTGACAATGGCCATAACGAGCTGCTGGTTGATTATTGCGTAAACTTTTACAGTAAAAACGACGGTACCGGCGCGGTTTGCCTGGCGCCATGCTCAAACCCTGATGGTACTGAAGACCCGAACGATTATCGCCCCAAAGGTGTAAGGATACCTTACTCGCTCATTGGCCTTTAAAAATATAGCTGCTAAATAAATTATATATGCCAATCAATAGTCAAAATAAAATCATGTCATTTCGACGAGCAAGGGCAGGAATAGTGAGGGGCGCGAGGAGAAAACTTTTCGAATATGCACAGTTTGCAGGAATATCGTAAAAGGTTTCTCCTCACTCCGCCTGCACAACCCCGGCTGGCTCGTCGAAATGACATTATTTTTTAACTTTTGATTCGCATTATATATGACCCCAAATCCTGTAAAACATAGCTCAAACTGCGGTAAGGCACTAAAGCTTGCGCTGATATTAATAGCTTTTGTAAGCACCACCGCCCATGCCCAAACTGCTTATTTTATTGATGGCTATCATGGTGGTATTTGGGGCCATTATCCCGATTGGAATACCCGTTTTATGGCAGATATGGTTAAAGCCCATCCCGATTGGAGGATAAACCTTGAGATTGAGCCTGAAACCTGGGATGATACCAAAAAGAAGGACTCAGCGGCGTATAACGATTTTAGGGCATTATTTGCCGATCAGAACGTAAGCACCGCGCATATTGAATATGTAAACCCCGATTACGCCCAAAGTTATTTGTTTGATGTGGAGGGCGAGAGCATGATAAGCCAGTTTTATTACGGTATTAAAATGGTAAAGCGGCATTTCCCTACGGCTATATTCCCCGCTTATTCGTCGGAAGAGCCGTGTTTTACAAGTCAGCTGCCTCAAATTTTAACGTCC
>Ga0302304_10001392_pt1 | contig 12575 bp, 9 predicted proteins | sample III_Palsa_E2_2_FD_198769 | JGI IMG/M metagenome (GOLD analysis project Ga0302304, IMG submission 198769) | Peat permafrost microbial communities from Stordalen Mire near Abisko, Sweden - III_Palsa_E2_2 | ecosystem: Environmental > Terrestrial > Soil > Palsa > Peat permafrost | place: Sweden...
TGGTGGATGCGCCATTCATATACCTGCGGTTGCTGAACAGGTTGGCCGTGCCCCAAAGCAGTTTTACACCGCTGGCGGCTTGTTTTTGTTTGGCATATTCAACCAGGGCCTGTAAACGGCGATCGTTCTCGTTCACATCATTGGTATAATCCACTACATCCACATCATGAAAACAGTAATATTCCAGGTTCATTTTGGTGATGAACTCAAAGGCCGCGTCCATTTTATCCTTAGCGCGCTCAACCGCGTCGGCCTTTTCGTTCCATGGGAACAAGTGGGTAGGTTCGCCAAAGGGATCGGCGCCATTACCGCAGAACGAGTGCCAGTAGGCACAGGCAAAGCGCAAATGCTCCTTCATGGTTTTACCGGCTACCACCCTATTCTCATCGTACCAGCGGAACGCCAGCGGGTTATCCGATCCCAGGCCCTCAAATTTGATCTGCCCTATTCCTTTAAAAAACTCCTTTTCGCCGCTTACTATATTTGCCATGTTATTTTGAATTATTGAATTATCGAATGAATGAATTATTGATTTTTGACTTTTGAATTTTGAATTTAATTACCGCTTAGCTGTCTCTCCAACAGCGTTTTCCATTGCTGATAAACGGGTTCCAGTTGCTGTGTTTTTGGTTGGATGAGTTGCAGCGGGTGCATGTACTCAAAGGCTTCGGCAGGTGTGGCGAAGATGCCCGAACCTATGCCCGCGCCTAAGGCCGCGCCTACGCTGCCATCGTTTTCATATAGTTCAACCGGTACGCCGGTAATATTCACAAAGGTTTCGGTAAAAAGCTCGCTTAAAAACAGGTTGCTTTTTCCCGCGCGAATCACCGTAGGGTTCATACCGTTTTCGCGCATAATATCCAGCCCGTAACGGAACGCGAAGGCAATCCCTTCCTGCACAGCCCTTAGCAGGTGCGCCTGTGTATGTAAATTAAGGTCGATATTGTGCAAATGAGCGCCCGTTAGCTGATTATTCAGCATACGCTCAGCACCGTTGCCAAATGGCAGTATCAGCAATCCATCGCTGCCCAAAGGCGCTTTTTTAGCTTCTTCGTTCATTTGGGTATAGCTCAGCGTAGCGCCGAACATATTTTTCATCCAGCGGTACATGCTGCCGGTACCGTTAATGCACAGCAATACGCCCAGGCGCTTTTCCGCTTCGGTATAGTTAACGTGGGCAAAGGTATTTACGCGCGATTGCTCATCGTATGCCAAACTATCGCTCACGCCGTAGATCACACCCGAGGTACCTGCCGTAGCCGCTACTTCGCCGGGATTCAATACGTTTAATGAGAGCGCGTTATTGGGCTGATCGCCCGCTTTATAACTTACCGGGATGCCTGCTTTTAATTGCAGCTTTTCGGCAACAGATGCCCGCAAAGAGCCATGCGCCGAAAACACCGGGTTGATGGGCGGGAATAAGGACAGGTCGAAACCAAAATATTCTACAATATCGGCAGACAATCGATTGTTTAAAAAATCGTAAAAGATCCCTTCGGATAAGGCTGATATGGAGGTGGTAATATCGCCTGTCAATTTCATGGCGATGAAATCGCCCGGCAGCATGATTTGATCTATCTGCGAGTATATTTCAGGTTCGTTTTGCTTTACCCAGGCCAGTTTGGCCGCCGTAAAATTGCCCGGCGAGTTCAACAGGTGCGAAAGGCATTTTTCATTACCTATCGCCAAGAAAGCCGCGTCGCCGATCTCTACCGCGCGGCTATCGCACCAGATAATGCTATCGCGCAGCACTTTTTGATCCTTATCCACCAATACCAAACCGTGCATCTGGTAGGCGATGCCTATGGCCGATATATCTTCGGGTTGATATTTGCCGGTACTGTGGCAAATTTCCAGCGCCTTTTGCACCTGCTGCCACCACATCTCGGGCGATTGCTCGGCCCAACCGGGATGCAGCGCCAATATTGGCGATTCCACATCGGGGTAATGCGCCGATGCTACCGCTTTTTGCGTAGCGGCATCAACCACACTTACTTTTACCGACGAGGTGCCAATATCTATCCCTAATAACAACATTTTATGCGGCGCTAAATTTTATGAATGATCGCAGTTTATAAATTGGTTAATATCTGCGCAACGAAATTATACTATTTTTTTAAATATGCAATCGATTGTCGAAATTATTTTTTCAAATAAAAAAGCGACTATAAGGCCGCTTAAATCATTAGGTCAAATCCTGTTATTTTTATGAATCCTGTAAATCCTCAATCCACTATTTAGCCCAAACCTTATTCTCTACCTTTATCCGCACAGTCAGCATTATCGCGTTCAACACTGTAAAGATAATAGCGGTGTAGTACAAATGAAACACCAACGGTATAATAGCGATCTCGCAGATGACGATAAAATAATTAGGGTGTTTAAACAGCTTGTACGGCCCCTTTTTAACCGGCCCGGTGCCCGGCACCCGGAATATCTTGGTGTTCCAGTATTTACCCAGCGAGGATAGCGCCCAGGCCTTAAACAATAGCAAAAGGATAAATAGTATAAGGAAAACATAATCGATAGGCGAATTTGTGCTTAACATATACTCTGTTATAATAGAAATAATGAACAGCGTATGCAGCGCCACAATATAGGGGTAATGTGATTGCCCATACTCCACCGCGCCCTGCGCGCGCAGCCATTTCTCGTTCCGCGACGCGATGTATAGTTCCGAAAGGCGCTGCGCTATAAGGAATAGAATGAAGAGGATGAAGTACATGGTATTCTATTATTTACGATGACAAGCGGTTTTTTTTGATTTTATCAATTCTTTATCTTCAGCAACACCATCTCGCTCGAAAATCCCGGCCCCATTGCCATCATCAGGCCGAAACCATCTTCAAAGCCCTCTTCAAAAAACTTCTCCAGCACATATAGCACCGTAACGCTCGACATGTTGCCATTGGCATTCATCACCTCGCGGGTATTTTTCAAAAAATCGCCTTCAACGGGCAGGGCATCGGTATAAGCATCCAGCACTTTTTTACCGCCGGGATGAAAAATAAAGTTCTTAATATCGCTTAGCTCCAGGTTATGCCTGGATAAAAATTCGGTAACATCTTCCAGCACATGCTCATTAATAAAGGTGGGTATATCCTTGGAGAATACCACCTTAAAGCCAGTATCCTGAAACTCCCAGCCCATCACCTCCAGCGAATCATAATACAGTTTGCTGCTGGCATCAAAATAAGTTACCTGCTTATCAACGCCATGATTATCACCCTTAACAATAGTGGCGGCAATGCCATCCGAAAATAAACTCGACCCAATAAAATTACTTTTACTGTAATCGTTTTTGATCAGCGTTAATGAGCACAGTTCCACCGCTACCAGCAGCACAATAGCATCGGGGTTGGCCGTGGCCATGGCATTAGCCTTCGCCATGCCCGATACGCCCCCCGCGCAGCCCAAGCCCCACAAAGGCATGCGCCTTACATGCGGGTTAAGCCGCAGTTTGTTAATGATCTGCGCGTCCATGCTGGGCGTGGCCAGTCCGCTGGTTGATACAAATAAAATATCGGTTATCTCCTCCTTGGTAATGCCCGCCTTCAACACGCAAGCCTCAATGGCCTGCACCGAATATTCAAGCGCGGTGCTGATGTACTCCAGGTTACGCTCCTCAAAGGTGGTGCCGCTAGTGTAGTACGGTATGGGTTTGCAAAAATTACGGGTTTTGATCTCCGTATTGTCAAAGGCGAATATCAGCCGTTTGGTTTGCGGAAAGTTGACCGAAAACATCAGTTCGGCCTGTTCCTTTACTTCCTGCTGACTAACCCTGTGCGGTAGATCGATCTTAGAGACTGCTGTTATTGAAGGCATAATTTTTATATAAAGTACGTGCGTGTTTAAATACCAGTTGCCTTCCGATTAATAAAAATTTAAAAACGCGGCCTTAAACAATTAAATATACAATTACTGCAACGAAAACAGCCGCGCTATTAGTATTGTTTCAAAAACTATTTAAATAGGATGAATTTGCAATGGCACATGGAACTGCACCCGGAAAAATAACCTAAAGGCTATAAAATATAAAACAGAACAAAATGTTATCACCCTGTTCTGTTGCTATTTAGAAATTGATCAAAATTATCGCGAAGATATCCGCTTATTGAAAGCGCTGGCTTTTTTGCTCGGTAGTGGAAAAAAACATGGTTAAACCCATTAAAAACACAACACCCGAAGCATATACCGGCCACGGAACTGATACCGGCCCATACATATATGCCCAGAAACCGTTGGAATCAACCACATTATCGGTAACTGCATGGTACAACACCACTGTAAAAACAACTAAAGCAATAGCCGATGCTACCATTATAAAGATGCTCGCTTTTCTCATAATATTCTTTTAGTATTAATGGTACAAAGTTAAAAATGTTTGCGATGTTTTATAGTGGAAAATGAAAAGTCGGGCTAAATTATTAGGGCGATCATTTGATCACCATTAATCACCTAACCCACATTCAAAGTATCCTTATACCGCTTCGGTTTCATTTGATGGTGTTTTTCAAACAAACGGCTAAAATGGCTTAGGTTGGTAAAGCCCACCTTATACCCCGTTTCCGAAACGGATAGCTTATTTAATAATTGAGCCGCTTCGTCCATTCGCCCGGCCTGGTAATAATTGTAAATACTTTTCCCGAATATCTGGTTAAACAGCTGTTTCATTTTTGTAAGGCTCATGCCGGCTTCGGCGGCCAATTCGGGCAATTGCGGCGGTATGCTAACATCTTTAAGCACTGCGGCACGTACCTCATATATTTTTTCCGCATCCGGCGGATTAACAGTAACAGCTATACTATTGGCCCGGGTAAGCAGCTTGGTTATTAACAGGTATATCAGCTCCAGCGCTTTGGTTTGATATAGCAATTCGGGCAGTTTGGTATATTGGTTTATCTGGCTCAGTTGCCTTAGCGTGCGCTCCATTTCCTGTGTAAGGCTCTCTTGCATCACAAACGATCTGTTATCATTCAGCATGCCCGTAATGGGATGCTCGTCGGGGTTCAATTTTAATATATCTATCAAGTTTTGGCGCAAACTGGTAACCACTAAAAAAAGGATGGCCTGCCCCGCCGGTACCGTTAGCTCAGCAAAAAAATTACTGGTGCCAAACTCCACTTCGCAACCCTTGCTATTAGCAAATAATGAGTTTTGCAGGCCCTGGTTTGATTTTACCGGTACCCTCCGGCAATCAAATTTCATAGTAAGCGCAGTAGTGGAACCGGTGGCCAATCGTTTCAATACCAGGTTATGCTTTAGTGTATAATTATGAATGCAAAGGCCAAGCCCGTTATCAAGGTAAACCTCCTGTATAAACCCATCGCCAAGTTCCTGGGGCAAATAAACGCGCTCATTTTCAACCGGTACATTAAAACGGCTGGCAAAGGCATTGGCAAAATGGAAGCCTTTGCCTACCTCAAATTCAAATACTACTGCCATATAAATACAATACTAAACAGAATTTAGTATATATGGTTTTGTTTTACAGGCATTTACTTGCTAAACTCTAAAACCGGATAATCTGTATAACCCCCGGCACCGGGCGCATACAAGGTGGTCATATCCGGCTGGTTCAGTGGCGATTTATCGGCTATCCGTTTATCAAGGTCGGGGTTGGCCAGAAATGACCGCCCGAAAGCAACCAGGTTGGCAAACCCGGCCTGCAATGTGGTTACCGCCGTTTCGGGTGTAAGGCCGTTGCATAAGATGATGGTTCCGCTAAAGGCCGTGCGGATAGCATCCAATGTTTTTTGGGGGATAGCCGGCGAAAAGCCGATATGTATGTACGCAACTCCAATTTTATCCAGCTCGGCAGCCAGGTAAGCATAAGTTTGGTGTACTTCGCTTTCATCATAAGCCTTCAGATCGCCCATGGTTGAATATGGGGAAAACCTGATCCCTATTTTATCTTTACCAATAGCGTCGGCAGCCTTTTGTGCTATTTCCAATGCAAATGATGCCCGTGCTTTGTAATCGCCGCCATACTCATCCATACGGGTATTTACATTCGGGTTTAAAAATTGCTCTATCAGGTAACCATTGGCGCCATGCAGTTCAACACCATCAAAACCAGCCTTCATCGCATTTTTTGCCGATGTTATATAAGCCGCTATAACATCCTTAACACCCTGTGTGCTTAAAGCAAATGGTTCAGGATAATCCTGCATACCATGTTCGTCGGTGTGCATTTGCCCAGCCGCTTTAATGTTTGAAACACCTATAACCCCGTAACCCGGGGGCAAATTATATTTGCTGGCAATGCGGCCGGTGTGCATTAGCTGTACAAATATCTTTGCGTTTTTAGCATGCACTGCGGCAGTTACTTTTTTCCATCCTGCCGTTTGCGCTTCGGAATACATACCTGGTATACGCGCGTAGCCTAATCCCTCCGGCGCCGGCGAGGTGCCTTCGGTGATGATTAGCCCTGCGCCATTGCGTTGCCCGTAATATTCAGCCATAAGGTCGTTGGGTATATTATCAATAGCCCTGCTGCGGGTCATGGGGGCCATCACCAAATGATTTTTCAGGCTGAAGGCACCTTTTGTATAGGGCATTAATATGGGGTTTTCCATTTCTGGTTCTTTTTAAATTTATCAGTTAAACAAATACTTATCCTAAAAAATCGGGCGGATATACCGTCTGACCATATTCCCCGGCCAGGGCTATTAGTTTTTTAATGCTTCCCGGGTCCATTGGCGGTGGCGGCAAAAATTCATCAGCGGCTACGGGTTTACCTATAGCTATGAACATCTCTTCCAACCCTGATGGAACCACTGTGCAAAGCAGGTGAGCCAATTTATCACTCTTATTTTTAAAGCAATGCACAATACCGCCTTTGGGGATAACCACATAAGCGCCTTTGCTTGCGGTATAAGTTCCGGCTTCGGATTTTACTTCAACTTCGCCTTCTATTACATAAAAACTTTCCTGAAAATCAGCATGCGAATGCGGCCCGGGGCCGCCGCCCGGCGGCACCAGCATATCAATAGTGGCAAACGCGCCGCCTGTTTGCTTACCGCTAACCAGTATGCGGTAAGTATCGCCCACCACCGAAAGGCTTTGCCCCTCGTGTGCCCCCAGCTTAATAGGAGCTGCTTTTGCATCATCCATAATATAAAAATTCATGTTACGGAATCAAATTTCGGCATAATAACAGGGACAAAATAACCCGATCAGTCTAAAAAATAGTCCGATTAGGCATAGCAGCTGGTTTAAAACAATTGAATGGGAATATTTGTTTAAGGTGGACTAATTGCATAATTAGTCGCGGGTGTAAATAAACTGTGGTTTATTTACACCTGCGCTGTTATCCATAATTTACTGGTTAACCGATGCCACAACCGGCTGATTTGCCCCGGCTTTATTGGTTTCTATTTGCAATAGGCGGGCTAATATGGTATCAACCGTTGCTTTTGTAGTTAGTTGCGTATCTTTTAATTTCTCATTCTCTTTGGCCATATCGGCGTTTTGCTTTTTAAGTAGTTCAATTTGCTTTTGCTGCTCGTTAATTATTTTGGCCAATTGCTGCGTTGCCGATACATTGAGCATGCTTATGGCATCATAATCAACCGCTAATACATCATTACTTGGGTGGCCATAAACAAATACACTTTTTTGATCGTTCAGCGCCGTTGCCGATGTTACCACGAAACTTCTCTGATCCTGAATTTTGGTTACCATTACCGTAACATCATTTGCCGGGTTGCATTTAAGTTCCAACAGGTCGCCGGCCTTTAAGTTTTCAGGCTTGGCAACGCTGATTAAATAAGTACTATCGGTTTGCTTATTTACCAATGTGGCATGCTGAAAAACATCGGGCAGCGTTCTGGAAGTGGCGCTTACGGCAAGCGGGTATACCTTTTGCACCTGCTGGGCTATCACTTTTTTGTACGATTGATCATCGGCGATAGTATCTATCATCCTGTAATTAACAACGGCTATTTTCTCTAACGTAGCCAGATCCTGGCCCGACGAGCTCGGCCTGATATCTTTTTTAAGCCTGATATCTGAATAAGCCCTTGTTGCCGTTGCTACAAAAATACGTTTTGTAACAATGTCGCCATCGGCAATTATGCTACAGTTGTTAAAAAAACTGAAACGATACTGGCCATGGGTCATGTAAATTCCACCATTTGAGTCGAACTCATGTGATTCTTCTGTATGAACACCTTCATCATAATTTGTCCCGCTACCCCTTACCGATTTTATATTTAGCGGTGCCTGCGGATCATCGGTACCTATGCCAACCCATTTGTTTTTGATACGGAGTGTAGCTGTCTGATCCCTGAAATTACTTAGAAAACGGAAGCCGCCGTCAAAATTGCCATTGTCCTTATCCGAGTTGGTAAATTGTATATAATAATCGCCGCCCTGCGAGCCTGCCGGATGTACTTGTTTAATATTTCTTCCGGGCCAGCCCCAATCTATCTGGCCGCCTAAGCGCAGGCCGCCGCCTATATTCAAGCTATCGGCAATGTTCACCTTACCCTCGCTGTTTATATAAAACCGCTCTTTGCCTCCAGCTCTAAATGTAAAATTCCCAAAACGGGTTACTTCAAAATTCATGCTCTCATCGGGGGCCGTGCTATAAATCATATCTCTGGTGAAACCCAAGCCGTAATTGCCATTATTTTCCCTGAACTCCACACCCTGCCCGCGTTCATTCATATTACCGGTTACATACAGGGCCAGGGTCGAAGTTGGATGATTCTCCGGGTTTGTTCGTGGTGCAGCTTGTATATCCACAGCAACTGCCGGAACAAAGTCTGTACCTTTAGGCTTGTAACGGCCAATCGTCATTATTGGGAAAAAACCCGCGTGCGTATCGCCTAATCGTACGCCGTAGTAGCCACCCATATCCATTTTATCATTTGCCGGCGACCAGTTAATAAAATCGTAGTGATCAAGAGGGCCTGAACGAAAGAAAATAGAATGGCCATCCATGTGCATATTGCCGCCAAGCTGTAATTTGTTTACAGGGTTGGCTGTGCCTATTCCCACATTGCCATCTGATTTAATAAACAATGCAGTGCTATCTGCAGCAGATGCCGCCCTAAGTGTTTGCTGCGCGATGCATACCGTGGTTTGCCCCACAAGTAATCCTATAATTGCAAACAATTTGCTGTTTTGCGTTAACAACCGGGATTCAGGTGTAAATTGGGAGATGTCCATAAGGTTGGAAATTTAAAAATCAGGTTAGTATCATTTTTGTACCGACGCGAGAACCGCCTGCCCGCCGGTTTTTTCCTGCTCCAGTTTCGATAAGCGGGCAAGCACACTGCCGATAACTACCGACTGATCGGCGTTTTGCTTTTTAAGCAACTCAATTTGCTGTTGCTGCTCTTCAATTATTTTAGCCAGTTGCTGCGTTGCCGATACGTTGAGCATACTTATGGCATCATAATCAACCGCGAATACATCATCAGCCGGGTGGCCATAAACAAAAACACCTGTCTGCGCATTCAGGTCTATAGCCGATCGCACCACGAAATTTTTCTGATCCCGGATTTCGGTTACCATTACGGTAACATCATTCGCAGGGTCGCATTTAAGTACCAGCCTATCGCCGGCTTTTAAGTTTTCCGGTTTGGCCACGGTAATTAAATAAGTACTATCGGTTTGCTTACCTACCGCTATAGCATGCTGAAAAACATCGGGCAGGGTTCTGAATGTGGTGCTTACAGCCAGCGGATACACCTTTTGCACCTGCTGGGCTATTACTTTTTTGTACGCTTTATCATCGGCAATGGTATCTATCATCTTATAGTTTACTATCGCTATTTTCTTTAGCGTAGCCAGGTCCTCTGCCGATGAGCTTGGCCTTATATCCTTTTTTAGCCTGATATCTGAGAATTGTTTTGACTGAGTTGAAACGAATACATTATTCGTGACTATATCTCCATCGGCATGTATGCTGCAGCTGGCGTAGGTCCGGGTTTCGTCAATACCAGTTGACCCATGCCAGCCGATACAATAGGCAGCATTGCCCCCTGTGTTATATTGCTGCCCATTGCCGCGTGCACCCCGCACGTCTAACGGCATTTGCGGATCATCGGTACCTATGCCAACCAATTTGTTTTTGATGCGTAGCGTAGCTGTCAGATCCTTGAAATTACTTAGAAAACGGAAGCCGCCGTCAAAATTGCCATCGTCCTTATCCGAGTTGGTAAATTGTATATAATAATCGCCGCTCTGCGAGCCTGCCGGATGTACTTGTTTAATATTTCTTCCGGGCCAGCCCCAATCTATCTGGCCGCCTAAGCGCAGCCCGCCGCCTATATTCAAGCTGTCAGCAATGTTCACTTTACCTTCGCTATTTATATAAAACCGCTCTTTGCCCCTGGCTTTAAAGGTAAAATTACCAAAACGGGTTACTTCAAAATTCATACTCTCATCGGGGGCCGTAGTATAAATGGAGTCTTTGGTGAAACCCAAGCCGTAATTGCCATTATTTTCCCTAAACTCCACACCCTGCCCGCGTTTATCCATATTGCCGGTTACATACAGGGCCAGGTTGGAAATTGGATGATTCTCGAGGTTTGTTCGTGGCGCTGCCATAATATCAACTATATGATCATCACCCCGCTGGCCAACAGTCATTACCGGAAAAAAACCTACGCGCGTATCGCCTAATCGTACGCCCGAGTAGCCGCCTATATCCAGTTTATCATTTCCCGACGACCAGTTAATAAAATCGCACTGATCATGAGGGCCCAACCGAAAGAAAATAGAATGCCCATCCATGTGCATATTGCCGCCAAGCTGTAATTTGTTTACAGGGTCTGCTGTGCCTATTCCCACATTGCCATCCGATTTAATAAATAATGCAGTGCTATCTGCAGCAGATGCCGCCCTAAGTGTTTGCTGCGCGATGCATACCGTGGTTTGCCCCACAAGCAATCCTATAATTGCAAACCATTTACTGTTTTGCGTTAACAGCCGGAATCCAGGCTTAAATAGGGAGATATTCATAAGGTTGGAAATTAAAAAAAACAGGTTAATATTATTTTTGCACCGATGCAAGAACCGCCTGCCCGCCGGTTTTTTCCTGCTCCAGTTTCGATAAGCGGGCAAGCATGGCACTAATAACCAACGACTGATCGGCGTTTTGCTTTTTTAAAGCTTCTATTTGCTGTTGCTTTTCATCATCGGCATTTTGCTTTTTAAGCTGGTCTATCTCTTTTTGCTGCTCATCAATTATTTTGGCCAGTTGCTGCGTTGCCGATACGTTGAGCATGCTTATGGCATCATAATCAACCGCGAATACATCATCAGCCGGGTGGCCATAAACAAAAACACTCTTTTGATCGCCCAGGGCTGTTGTAGATTGTACCTCGAAACTCTTCTGATCCTGAATTTTGATTACCATTACGTTAACATCATTCGCAGGGTCGCATTTAAGTACCAGCCTATCGCCGGCCTTTAAGTTTTCCGGTTTGGCCACGGTAATTAAATAAGTACTATCGGTTTGCTTACCTACCGCTATAGCATGCTGAAAAACATCGGGCAGGGTTCTGAATGTGGTGCTTACAGCCAGCGGATACACCCTTTGCACCTGCTGGGCTATTACTTTTTTGTACGCTTTATCGTCGGCAACAGTATCTATCATTTTATAGTTTACAATAGTTATTTTCTTCAGCGTAGCAAGGTCCTCTGCCGATGAGCTTGGCCTTATATCCTTTTTCAGCCTGATATCTGAGAATTGTTTTGACTGAGTTGAAACGAGTACATTATTGGTAACTATATCTCCGTCGGCATGTATGCTGCAGCTACCGTAAGTTCTGGTTGCGTCAATTTCAGTTGACCCATGCCAGCCTATACAATGGGCAGCATTGCCACCTGCGTTATATTGCTGCCCACTGCCGCGTGTACCTCGCACATCTAAGGGCATTTCAGGGGCCTCCGTGCCTATGCCTACAAAGCCTGTTTCATTTACAGCTAATCCCGTCTGGTATCCATTCTGCACCTTCCCTATATCAACCCCGTTCCAGCCAGCTATTTGCATTCTATCTTTCAATTTACTTTGGTTTTCGCTGGGTATCCATTTAACAAAATCGTGGAAATCTGTTTGATCGGCCTGAAAATAAATGGCATGCCCGGTCATATCCAGGCTGCCGCCAAGTACTAACTGATGCTGGGGGTTATTATTAAATCCCATAGCAACGTTGCCATCTGCATTAATTAACATTCTCTTTGTATCCTTGGTTTTAAAAATCAAATTGCCTGGTCCTACAACCTCCAGATTCAGATCCTGAGCGGCAAACGATCCGGCTGTATATATGGCGTTCATAGTAAAGCCTATACCCTGGTAACCACTGGTTTGCCTAAATTGAATACCCGTTTGGCGTGTGAGCATGTCGCCGGTAACGTACATTGTAAAAGGCGTTGTGGGCTCGTTTCCGGGTTCTCTTGGTGCAGCTTGTATATCCACAGCAACTGTCGGAACAAAACCTGTACTGGTAGGCTTGTAATGGCCGATAGTCATTATTGGAAAAAAAACCGCGTGCGTATCGCCTAATCGTACGCCGTAGTAGCCCCCCATATCCATTTTATCATTTTCCGGCGACCAC
>Ga0302304_10001401_pt1 | contig 12539 bp, 8 predicted proteins | sample III_Palsa_E2_2_FD_198769 | JGI IMG/M metagenome (GOLD analysis project Ga0302304, IMG submission 198769) | Peat permafrost microbial communities from Stordalen Mire near Abisko, Sweden - III_Palsa_E2_2 | ecosystem: Environmental > Terrestrial > Soil > Palsa > Peat permafrost | place: Sweden...
AAAGCGCCTGTAAATAAAAAAGCCGCCTGCCAGCCATAAAGTCCTAATATCAGCGGTATTAAAATGGGTGCCGCTACCGCGCCGATATTAGCGCCCGAATTAAACACACCCGTTGCAAATGCCCGCTCCTTTTTAGGGAACCACTCGGCAACGGTACGGATGGCCGTAGGAAAGTTGCCCGATTCGCCTATGCCTAATAATCCCCGGGCGCCTAAAAAGCCCAATGTGCCTCTTACAGCAGCATGCAGCATAGATGCCAGGCTCCATACGGTGATGGATGCTATATAACCTATTTTGGTACCAATCTTATCAATTATCCAACCCGAGAACAGCAGGCCAAGCGCGTAAAACGCCTGGAAACAACTATTAATGTAGCCATATTCGGCATTGTTCCAGTTAAATTCCTTCTCGAGCGTGGGTTTAAGGTAGCTGAGTACCTGCCTGTCCAGGTAATTAATACTGGTGGCGAAAAACAAAAGCGCCATTACCACCCACCTGTAATTGCTGGTTTTATTTTCGCCCATAGCCCGTTACTTACAGCTTTGAATGATGGTGTTTACTTTAACGGTATCAGCATACAACTGGTCGTACAGGCGGTTTTCCAATACATTTTTGGTGATGAGTTTGCTGCCCATGCCCACCGCGCAAACCCCGGCATGAAACCATGCACATATATTTTCTTTACTCATATCAACCCCGCCTGTTGGTATAAATAATTGCCCCGGAAAAAGCTCTTTTATAGAAGCGATAAAGTGCGGCCCCAATATGTTGGCCGGGAATATTTTTATTAACGCGGCATTATTTTGCTGCGCGAGGTATATTTCGGTAGGCGTCATACAACCCGGCACCCACAATAACTGGTTTGCCGCGGCAATTTTCGCTACTTCGGTATTAACTATAGGCGATATAATAAAATCGGCGCCGGCGGCAATAAAGGCTTTGGCTTCATCGGCATTTTTTATGGTGCCTATGCCCAGGTGCATGCCCAGCATTTCGGGTTGTGCCTTTTTTAAAACTTTAAAATTTTGCAATGCTTCGGGACCTCGGTTGGTGTATTCCAGTACCCTAACGCCTGCTTTGTATAGCGTGCGCACAATTTGCAGGCTCACTTCGGCGTCTTTATAAAAAAACAAAGGCAGCATGCCTTGCGCTAAAATGGTATCAAGTATATCCGCTTTACTACTCATTTTTTATTGCTTTTTTAATTTCATCAACGGTTTTATTGGTGGCATCGCTTTCAATAAACAGTTTTGTATAAGCTGCCGCGGTAGCAAATTCTAACGTATCTTTTGCCGGCATATTATTATAAAACCCATAGATAAGGCCGGCCATAAAGCAATCGCCGCTGCCTACCTTATCAATAATGGTGTCGGCTTTATAATCGGTCGACTGGTAAAATTCGCCCCCGGCATACAAAGTAGTATGGTAATTTATGCCGGCACCATTATCAAACCTGAAGGTATTGGCCACCGCCCTGCAAACCGGGTATTGCTCCATAATTTGCTGCGATGTGTACAATGCTGAATTAAGATAAATGTTTTTATCAGCATTTTCCAGTACATCGCCACTAACCGGTATGCCCAGCATCGTTTCTGCCGACCAGATGTTGCCCATTACCAGGTTACAATGTTGTACGAGTTGCGGTATAATTTGTTGCGGTGTTTTGCCGTATTGCCAAAGTTTTGCCCGGTGGTTAAGGTCGATAGAGATAGTAATGCCTTTTTTTGAGGCGGCTTCCAATACTTCTTTACACACATCGGCAGCATTTTGGCTTATTGCAGGGCATATCGCGCTAAAATTAAACCAGCTTACGCCATCCAGTACGCGGTCCCAATCTACCATCCCGGTTTTAAGCTCGGCAAAGGCCGAATATGCACGGTCGTAAATAAGGGCATTGTGTTTCATGTCCTTGCCTTTGGTTAAATAATACAGGCCTATGCGCTTACCGTCATAAAATACAGGGTCGGTATCAATATTTTTTGCCTGCAGGTATTCAATAATTTGTGCCGATAGGTGATTGGCGGGCAGCACAGTAAAATATTTCGAGGACAAGCCCCAAAGGGCAAGCGCGGTAGCCACGTTAAGTTCGGCACCGCCAACATAAAATGGCAATGTATTGTTGTTGAGCCAGTTTCCGTCCGCATCGGGGCTTATCCGCAGCAATAACTCGCCAAAGGATAGTATAGCACCGGGTTTTTTATTTGCGAATGGGTTGTCCATCAGAAATTGAAATAATTTTTAGCGTTATTGTAGCAGATGTCCTGAATAATCTTACCTGTCAACTCCATATCGTTTGGCAATTCGCCGTTCTCTATATCATCGCCAAACAAATTGCAAACTATCCGCCTGAAATACTCATGGCGGGGGAACGACATAAAGCTGCGCGAATCGGTTAGCATGCCCACCATGCGGCTCAACAGGCCTATGTTTGATAGCGCGTTAAGTTGTTTCGTCATACCGTCCTTCTGATCCAAAAACCACCATGCCGACCCAAACTGTATTTTACCGGCTACCGATCCATCATTAAAATTACCCGTCATGGCGGCCATTAGTTCGTTATCCGCAGGGTTAAGGTTGTACAGTATGGTTTTGGCGAGTTTATTTTTGCTATCCAGTTTATCCAAAAATTTAGAAAGGCTTTTGCCTTGTGCAAAGTCGCCAATAGAATCGCCGCCGGTATCGGGGCCAAGTTCCTGTAAAGCTCGTGTGCTGTTGTTTCGCAAAGCACCTAAATGAAACTGCTGCACCCATCCTTTTTCATGATCCCAAAGGGCGAAATTATATAGCATGGCCGATTTAAATTTTACAATCTCGCCGGGCAATAAATGCTGGTTATTTTTTATTTTTTTGAAGATGGAGGCTATCTCTTTGTCGGTATAATCCTCGGCATACAGTTGCTCAAGGCCGTGGTCTGACAGTTTACAGCCGTTAGCGGCAAAGTAATCGTGCCGGGTTTTTAACGCCTGTAAGTAACTGTCGAAATTATTAATACTGCTATTGGTGATCGTTTCCAGTTGAGTTATATAGCTGTTTAAAGCAGGCACATCATCCGCGTTCATCGCCTTATCCGGCCTGAAGGTGGGCAACACTTTTACCGTATAAGCATCATCTTTTAATTTTTGGTGATGTGAAAGGCTATCCAGCGGGTCATCAGTAGTGCAAATTACCTCCACTTTTTTATTGCTGATTAGTTTGCGCACGCTATAATCCGGACTTTGCAGTTTGGCGGTACAATCATCATAAATTTTAGCTGCCGTTGCAGGTGATAACAAGTCGTGTATATCAAAATACCTTTGCAGTTCCAAATGCGTCCAATGATAAAGGGGGTTGCGCAGGGTATAGGGTACGGTAGCCGCCCATTGCTCAAATTTCTCGAGGTCGTTTTTGTTGCCGGTAATGTAGGCTTCGTTTATCCCGTTGGCCCGCATAGCCCGCCATTTATAATGGTCGCCCCGCAACCAGATGTGGGTAAGGTTATCAAAATTAATATCATTGGCTATCTGGTCGGGCGGTAAATGGCTATGATAATCTATGATGGACATACCCGCGGCATAATCGTGGTATAGCCTTTGCGCGGTTTTAGTTTGCAGCAAGAAATTTTCGTCCAAAAAGTTCTTCATAGGTTTAGCTTAAAGCTAAATAAATAAAATTAATCTTCGTTAAATAAGCTGCGTTTAATACCCATTTCAAGCCCCCGCAGTTCAGCCAGGCCTTTTAAACGCCCAATTGCCGAGTAACCATGATAAGTATTATAATCAAAATCGTAAAAAAGCTTATGCCCGTGGTCGGGGCGCATGGGGATGACTATATCATCCCTTCCCGTATCAATGCGCTTTTTTTGTTCGCGAATAACATTTTTCATCACCGCGTACATATCTGTACTTCCGCCTAAATGTTCAGCCTCATAAAAGCTGCCGTCTGCCTCGCGCTGCACGTTGCGCAAATGCAAAAAATGGATATTGGCGCCCAGGCGCTCTACAATACCCGGCAAATCATTTTCGGCACGTGCGCCTAATGAGCCGCTGCAAAAAGTTATCCCGTTGCTGGGCGATCGACTATAATTAATCACATCCGTTAAATCCTGCTCGGTTGATACTACTCTCGGCAAACCTAAAATAGAAAAAGGCGGATCATCCGGGTGTATACACATTTTTACACCCGCTTCTTCGGCATACGGAATAATTGCCTGCAGGAAATACGCGAGGTTCTGTTTCAGTTTATCGGCATCTGTTTCGGCATATTTTTGCAGATGGCCTTTAAATTCGGCTATCGAAAGTGTTTTATTGGTACCCGGCAGCCCGGCCAATATATTGCTGATGAGCTGCTGTTTTTTATCCTCACTTAAGCTATCCAATAATAGCTTAGCTTTTTGCTGCTGTTCGGGGTTATAATCCTTATATGCGCCGTCGCGTTCTAAAATATAAAGGTCGAAGGCGGCAAGTTCGTTTACGCTGCACCTCAATGCCGAGGCATTATTTGGCAGGCGAAAATCAAGATCGGTACGTGTCCAATCCAGCACCGGCATAAAGTTGTAGCAAACTACTTTAATATTTGCGTTAGCCAGATTTTTTATGGTGGTGATGTAGTGTTCGATATACTTATCCCGCTCGCTGCCGGCAGTTTTAATGCTTTCGTGAACGTTTACACTTTCAACTACATCCCAGCTTAGGCCGGCGATATTAATAATGGCTTTGGTTTTGTTAATTTCATCCAGGCTCCATGCTTCGCCAACCGGGATATGGTGCAAAGCCGTAACTATGCCGGTAGCGCCACATTGCCTTATAGTTTGCAGGCTAACCAGGTCCGACGGGCCAAACCAACGGAAAGTTTGTAATAAGTTGCTTATCATAGTAGTTTATAATACTGCTAAATTAAATCTATTCGGCTAAAAAATGCGGTTTTATTGCAATATATGCCTGCAAACAAGTTTTTTGAAATTAGCGCTTGTGTAAATATAAAATCTCCTTATATTTGCCATCCCATCCGAAGGGCTTTCCTTTGGATAACCGGAGTGGTAGTTCAGCTGGTTAGAATACATGCCTGTCACGCATGGGGTCGCGGGTTCGAGTCCCGTCCATTCCGCTAACAACAAAGTTAAAATCAACTAAAGGCCTGTAAATTAAATGTTTACAGGCCTTTTTGTTTTCTGAAATATGCCAAAATATCTAATTTTTACCATTAAAAAGGTGAGCGTTATGGTGAGCATATTTGAGAAACCCGAATGCTCACCAAAAACGCTGTATTTAATTGATATACAGCCAGTGCAACCATTGAACATCTTGACTGCAAGTGATGAAATCGACAATTTTGTTTCACTTAAAATCATTTGTAATGAGAACACAAGTTAATTTGCTTTTCTATTTGAAAAAAAGAGCAACCTACAAAAACGGCCCCGTAATTATTTATTTAAGATTTACTGTTGAGGGGCAACGGGCCGAAGTATCCACCGGGAAAACCTGCGAGCCCGCCCGCTGGAATGTGCAAGCAGGCCGCGCGAACGGTACAAAAGAAGATGTCCGTGTTTTAAATATGTACCTGGATACCTTACAGGCTAAAGCACAGGAACTACACAACATTATGACCATTAACGACGATGATGTTACCGCCGAAACCCTTAAAAACCGTTTTATCGGTAAATTAGAAAAAGCCCGCACTTTAGTGGCGGTATTTGAAGATCATAATGCAAGGATGAGAAGCCTTGTGGGCCAGGAGTTTGAAAAAAGCACTTTACAACGTTACGAAACCTGCCTGATGCATACAAAGGATTTCATACAGTGGCAGTATAACGTATCTGACATACCGGTTAAAAAAATCAATTTCGCTTTTCTGAACGACTTTGAATACTACCTCCGCAGCGTTCGTAGTTGTGCTAATAATTCAGCCATTAAGTATATAAAAAACTTAGGTAAGGTCGTGCGCATCTGTTTAGGCAATGGCTGGTTAACGGTTGACCCTTATTTGAATTATAAGCCAAAACAAAAGGCTGTTCACCGGGAAGTTCTAACGAAAGAGGAATTGCAACGGATATATAAAAAGAAATTCGGTGTTGAGCGTTTGAACGTAGTCAGGGATATTTTTGTGTTTTGTTGTTATACAGGACTTGCCTATGTAGATGTGCACAAGCTAAAACGTTCGGAAATTGTTAAAGGAATTGATGGAAACTTATGGATATATACCCATCGACAGAAAACGGATAATTTGTCTCGGATACCATTATTGCCTGTCGCTTTGGCAATTATGCACTCTTATGATAAGCATCCGCAATGTATTGCGGAAGATACCTTGCTGCCTGTGATGACAAATCAGAAGATGAATGCCTATCTGAAAGAAATAGCAGACATCGCCAAAGTTGAAAAACTCCTGACTTTTCATATTGCCAGGCATACATTTGCCACAACTGTTACGTTAAATAACGGCGTTCCAATCGAAAGTGTCGCTAAAATGATGGGGCATACAAGTATTAAAACTACGCAGATCTATGCTAAAGTGATGGATCATAAAATCAGTTCAGATATGCAGCTATTACAAACTAAGTTGGGTGTTAAAAAGCGCTCGTCGAAGGTGGCAATAGTTTAGTATAATCTGAAAACATTTGAGAATTTTAATTCAAACTATATCACAAATGATCAATTCGCAGATAATTGTCTTCATGGATAATTATTTTAATTAACTGCCTTATAAATTACTAGCAGGCATCTCGCCTGCGTTTGTGAAGGTTTAGGTTTAAATCCCCGGCGGCGAGCGCTTTGGGGATTTTATATTTTAAGAGAGACTGGTTAAATTTCTATATTTTATCTGTTCTATACTGTCGGTGTTCATTATTTTCGACTTAACCTAATTGATTGGTCAATAGATTAAAAACAGACAAATTTTTTTATATTTTCCTAACATGGGTAGTCATTAATATCCGTATTTCTTCTTGAAATTCTGTAAGCTTCTTTAAATCCTGGAAAATGGGCGTGGTGTTAAAGCGATAGTTGTGAGGCCTGCTGAGCCCACCATCCCTTATTCAACTGTTAAGCAACCAACAGCGTGAGCCGGGTAAAAAGTCAAGGCCGGGCGGTGCTGCTGAAAGCTAACAACTCCCGCCCGCTTGTATAGCCTTTACTTTTTATCCCGGCGGTGGCTATCTTCGCGGCACAGGTGAATAAGGAATGGCTGCCGGATATACTTTGATCTTTTGTCCATCGTTTTTTCAAAATGAATGTTATTTGCATTGAAGAAAATGCGTTTTATGAACTTGTTGAAACGGTCATCAAACGATCAGAGGAAAAAAAAGTTCAGGATAATGTGTGGATTTCCGGTGAAGAAGTTATGAAATTGCTTTACATCGAAAGCAAGAGCACCCTCCAAAAATTACGTGATACCGGCGAGATCAGGTACAGCCAGTATTGCAAAAAATTATCCTTTACGAGAAGGCCTCGGCTTTGAAATTTTTGGAAAGGTATGCCTGTGAAACATTTTAGCATATGAAGAATAATGGGGATATGTAAAGATCCTTTTGTATTTAATTCATCTAAAAGTTACTGGTCAGTCAAATCAACTGAATACCAAAGTGTTTTCCCACATTTACATTATTATTGAATGTCACAGTTGTGATACTTGGCTTTGATGCTCCAGTCATCATGCGTATTCACCTTTAAGCAACTGCTTTGCATCCATTAAAAAACCTCGCCGGAACGCATAAAAAAGACAAATGTATCAGCGAAGCGAGTTTTGCCTTATTACCAATTATGGCATATCCATCTTCCATTTTTTTAGTAATACATATTTGATCCAATCATTAAAAGTAAACGAAATAAAAGCAACATAGCTGATTACAATAAGCGTATCCTTTAACGGAATTGATTTGAAAGTCACTAAACCAAAGCTTGCTAAAAATACACCTAAAATCATATCACCTATGATTAAATAGAGCAAAGTTTTGCTTGGCCATGAACTCCAAAAATGCCTTTTCTCCCTTACCACGAAAAGGGAAAATAAACCGAAATAAAGAATTATCTCAAAGCTATAAGTGCTTAATGCTTTGTTATCCGCGTTTAGGTTTAGGCTATGCAACCCGTAATAGAGAAGCGGAAAAGCTTCAATGGTCATCAGCAAGCCCAATACCAGGCCGACTTTAGCTAAACTATTTATATTCCAGGAAGCCGGTTTTTGAGAAATAATAACATTGTCTGTGGCTAAGGATACCTTTACAAAATCAGTCATAAAAATGATGATCAAAATCGCAGAAGCAGAAATAACGTATTTTCCAAAAACCAGATAGGCGATTACCACAAAACAAGTTTTGAAGATCGACCGCGTGATCTTATTCAATATCCAAATATTGATCCGCTCAAACATTTTGCGCCCTGTAATAATCGGGGCTGGAATGCTGGATAACCCTTCTTTTGTAAGCACTATGCTTGCAGCACTCTTAGCCACGTCGGTGGCGTTGCTCACTGCTATCCCTACTTCGGCCTGCTTTAAAGCGGGCGAATCATTTACCCCATCACCGGTCATTCCAACAATATGCCCGCCTGACTGAAAAGCTTTAACAATATTGAATTTATCCTCCGGGTAAACACCTGCAAAACCACTGTTTTGATCCAACAATGCCATAGCCTTTCCAGAGCCATCACTTAATGCAGTTTTAAACTCCTCTGCATTTAATATGCGGTCGCCAATGGCCAGTGTTTTTGACATTTCCTCGGCAATGGGAAGTGCATCACCGGTGAGCATTTTAACCGTTACGCCGAGCGCCTTAAGGTCTTTAATGATCTGCATAGAATCAGCACGCGGTGGGTCGTGCAAGGCGACTAAGCCCGCAAATTGCGTTTTATTATCTTTTGTCTGTGCAACCGCGATCGCCCTATAACCGGATTTCGCTAATTCGTCAATTTGCTTGTTCCAATTGGCAATTTCCATGGCATTCAAGCTACAATCTTGATATAAGGTTTCTGCGGCACCTTTGATCACACCAAACTGCTCATCACCATTGACGATAACGGCTTCAGTTTTTCGCGTTTTAGGGTCGAAAGGAACAAAGCTTTTTTGTACCAAAGTGTGATTAACCAACTTTTTATTCTGAGCCGCATTGATCATGGCCAAGTCGATCGCATCATGGTCAGCTTCCTGTGAGGCTAAGGCACCGAATAACAATACCTGATCCTGTGTAAATCCTTGTGCAGGTATTAAGTTGGCGACGGTTAGTTTATTAATGGTAAGCGTGCCTGTTTTATCTACACACAGAATATCCATGCTGGCCGCATCATTCGGCGCGTTCAGGCGGGTAACTAATACCCCCTGGCCAGACAATTCCTTTGATCCAAGCGCCATGCTAATGGTGAACATCGCGGTTAGAGCAACCGGGATCGCGCCAAGTAATAGTACCAACATCAAAGGCAATAGTTGCAGCGGGTTCATGCCCCGGATAATAGAAACGACAAAGGCAACAATAAGTAAGGCGGCGACTATGAATAAAAGCCATTTCACCACCTTCGCCAAAACTTCATCGATATGTGATTGCGGCGCGGCAGATTTAACCAGCTGCGCCGTTTTTCCAAAATAAGTATTCAATGCTGTTAACGTAACCATCCCTGTAGCTTCACCTTTGGTTACGATAGAGCCTGAATACACCGTTTTACCTGCAACCATGTCAACTTCGCCAGATTCACCGGTTAAGGCCGACTGATCGACACTCAACTGGCCTGTAGTGATCATGAAATCAGCCGGAACAAAATCACCTAACCTAACCCGGATAATATCGCCGGGAACCAGTTCGCGGGCTAAAGCCGTTTTCCAACTGCTGTCGCGCAGCAGATTTACATTTACCTGTAACTTTTTACGTAAATCAGCGACGGCGTTTGCGGCACTTTGCTCGAGCGCAAAACTGATCAGCGCGTTAAAGATTAATAATCCTCCAACAACATAAGCATCGGAGAAATTATGCAGAAATAATGACAGTGCTACAATAAATTCCAGCATCCAGGCGGTAAGCCCCCAAAATTTGGATAAAAAGTTAAGCAGCGGATGCGTTTTATTTTCCGTGATCTCGTTATAGCCATATTGCTTGAGTAGATTTGGTACCGCACTTTGACTTAAACCTGTGGCAGGATTTGTTTTTAATTCTGCCATTTCCAGTCCAATATTTCGGGCATATCCTTTCCATGAACACTGATATAGTGTTTGTGTTCAATCAGTTTATCCTGTAGTAGTTGTTTCAGGTAAACCCCTTTTGTTCCCGTTTGCGGCAGGCGGTCGATAACATCTATAACTAAGTGGAACCTGTCCATTTCGTTCAGTACGGTCATATCGAAAGAAGTGGTGATCGTTCCTTCTTCTTTATAACCTCTTACATGCATATTAACATTATTCGCCCGGTTATAAGTTAAACGGTGCACCAACCAGGGGTAGCCATGAAAGGCGAATACGACGGGTTTATTAGTGGTGAATAAGGCATTATAATCAGCATCCGTTAATCCGTGCGTATGTTCCGTGCTTTTTTCTAATTTGAATAAATCAACCACATTAACTACCCTGATTTTGATCTCCGGCAAATGCTCGCGTATAATTGAAACCGCAGCAAGAATTTCAAGCGTAGGCACATCGCCGCTGCAAGCCATAATAACATCCGGTTCTGTTTCCTGGTCGTTGCTGGCAAAGTTCAAGATACCAATACCGCGCGTACAGAGCTCAATAGCTTCGTCCATGTTCAGCCATTGCGGCGCAGGGTGTTTTCCGGCAACGATCACATTTACATAATTATAACTGCGCAGGCAATGGTCCATCACCGACAACAGGCAATTGGCATCAGGCGGTAAATAAACACGCACAATGGTCGCCTTTTTATTCACCACATGATCGATAAAGCCCGGATCCTGGTGCGTGAAGCCGTTGTGATCCTGCCGCCAAACGGTTGAGGTTAGTAAAATATTTAAAGAAGCGATCTTTCGGCGCCACTCTAATTCAGCGCTGGCCTTCAGCCATTTTGCGTGCTGATTAAACATAGAATCAATGATGTGAATGAAAGCTTCATAGCAGTTAAACAGGCCATGCCTGCCTGTAAGCAGGTAGCCCTCCAGCCAGCCCTCGCATTGGTGTTCACTCAGCATTTCCATAACGCTACCCTCAGTAGCCAGGAACTCGTCGTGTTCCGCAATGGGCGCTATCCATTGGCGGTCAGTAGCCTCAAAGATGATATCCAGCCGGTTTGATACAGTTTCATCAGGGCCGAAAATTCTGAAATTACGCTTTTTGCTATTCTCTTTAATTACATCCCTGAGAAACCGCCCGGATACGTAAGTATCGCCTTCGCCGTTCGCTCCGGGTGCTGCAACTGTAACCGCATAATTCCGGAAATCAGGCAGACGCAGATCGCGTAATAGTTGACCGCCGTTTGCGTGCGGATTGGCACCCATGCGGCGCTCTCCCTGGGGAGCCAGTTGCTGAAGTTCGGGAATTAGTTTACCGGTTTCGTCAAACAGTTCGTCGGGCCGGTAACTTTTCATCCAGTTCTCCAGCATTTGTAAATGTTCGGGAGGTGTTGATGCAGAAACCGCCAAAGGAATTTGATGCGCCCTGAAATTACCTTCAATTTTATAGCCGTCAACTTCTTTGGGACCGGTCCAGCCTTTAGGAGATTTTAAAATGATCATCGGCCAGCGGGGGCGATCGGTGCTGTTATCGGCCTTTATTTGTTTGATTGCTTCAATTACTTTATCCAATGTTTTGGCCATGGCCTCATGCATCCCCAGCGGTTCATCACCTTCGACAAAATAAGGTATCCAGCCATACCCGAGGAATAACTGTTCAAGTTCCTCATGAGTGATCCGTGCCAATACAGTGGGGTTGGATATTTTATAGCCGTTTAGATGTAGTATCGGTAGTACCACACCATCTGTGACTGGGTTGAGAAATTTGTTGGAATGCCAGGCAGTAGCCAGTGGGCCTGTTTCAGCCTCGCCGTCGCCAACAACGCAGGCGACGATAAGCCCAGGGTTGTCAAATACTGCGCCAAAAGCGTGGCTTAAGGAGTAACCTAATTCCCCACCTTCATGGATAGAACCAGGAGTTTGCGGTGAAGCGTGACTGGAAATGCCGCCAGGGTAGGAAAACTGGGTAAATAGCTTTTTAAGGCCATCCTCATCCTGTGTTATATTCGGGTAAACTTCGGTATAAGTACCTTCTAAATAAGTGCTACCCACTACAGCAGGGCCGCCATGACCGGGTCCCGAGATATAGATCATATCCAGGTTATGTGCTTTTATTATCCTGTTTAAATGGGTATAAATAAAATTTTGGCCCGGCGTTGTTCCCCAATGGCCCAATAGCATATTTTTTACATGCTTAAGTTGTAACGGCTCCTTTAACAGCGGGTTATCACGTAAATAAAGTTGCCCTACTGATAAATAATTAGCGGCGCGCCAATAAGCGTCAATTTTTTGCAATAAGTCGGCCGGCAGTACTTCCATTTCAATTGGGACTGTTTCGTTTGTATCAAGCATGATGTATATCTTTAATATTATGTTGTTCTTTTGCAGTGACAGCGCTCATATCAT
>Ga0302304_10001405_pt1 | contig 12522 bp, 6 predicted proteins | sample III_Palsa_E2_2_FD_198769 | JGI IMG/M metagenome (GOLD analysis project Ga0302304, IMG submission 198769) | Peat permafrost microbial communities from Stordalen Mire near Abisko, Sweden - III_Palsa_E2_2 | ecosystem: Environmental > Terrestrial > Soil > Palsa > Peat permafrost | place: Sweden...
CTTGGCTCCGGTCGGGGTTTCCGCTGATTGTGACGGTGGGAGCGGTGTTGCCGCTAGCATGGGAGGGTTGGATATTACTTGGCTCAGCGTTTCGTCGGCTACATAGATCCGCACCATGGCGGGCGGGTAAAATTGGCGCAGGGCATTTCAAGCAACGTGGGCACCGGAAGAAGCAAATGGCTCGGACATTGTTGCAACGCGTTACTTTACAATACACAGCATGATCCCCAATTACTGCCTAAGCACCCGCCTGCATGATAAGATCCGGCGATAAGGATCAGCAGTGGGCTTGACGTTACTCGGCTAGGAGCGAATTCCAACCATGTCATGTCAGGACAGCGTGGTTCCATTTGCAGGCACCAAAAGGGCTCGGAATGGTCCTGATGACCGACGCATGTTCACTCCGTCGACGCCATGAGCCTACCCCTCCCAACGCGATCCCAACCCGATGCCGGCGCCCTCCGCAGATTGGCTGTGGCCTTCCTGTGCCCCTGTCTCTTCCTGGCGACTGCGGACGGGTCGGCCGGGGCATCCTTCGCGAATGGCGCCGATGCGAGTTGGTACACGCAGATGGTTCACGACAGCGGCTATGTGTTCCGCACCCAGCAGGGAATGCCGGAACCCTGCCTCAACGTGCTCCAGGGCATTGGGATCAATGCCATTCGCCTCAGGGTGTGGCTGGATCCCGCCGGCGGCTGGTGCAACCAGGCCGACGTCGTCACCAAGGCCCTCGCGGCAACCGCCCTGGGCCAAAGCGTGATGCTCGATTTCCATTACAGCGACACCTGGGCTTCGGGCTCAACCCAGGCGCCGCCCGCCGCCTGGCAGGGCTACACTCTGTCGCAGATGGAAGCCGCCGTGGCCGGCGAGACGGCAACCGTGCTGACCGCCATCAAATCGGCGGGCGGAACGGTTTCGTGGGTGCAGGTGGGAAATGAGATCAACGTCGGGATGCTGTTCCCTGTCGGCGGGGTGTACGGCTACGGGGACAACAGCTGGGCGGCCCTGGCCGGGCTGATCAATTCCGGCTACGACGCGGTCAAGTCGGTATTTCCCGGCGCCTTGGTCATCGTCCATCTCTCCAGCGGTGAGAACGACTCCATCTTTGAGTCGTTCTTCGACAGCCTCAAGGCCGCCGGCGGCAAGTTCGATGTCATCGGGATGTCCGCCTATCCCTACTGGTCCGGCTTGCCATGGCAAACGGAGGTGACCGACGTCACGGCCACCATGAAGGACATGACGAGCCGGTACGGAGTGCCGACGATGGTTTGCGAGTGCGGCTACCAGGAATCCGATCCGGCTGACTGCTATAGCTACCTTTCCGCCCTTATCGCCGCCGCGAAGCAGACGGGTGCGCTGGGCGCGTTCTATTGGGAACCTGAGTGCTACGGCAACTGGCCGGCGGCGGGCGCCTATGCGCTGGGCGCGTTCACGGCGGCCGGCATGCCCTCGGCGGGAATGAACGCCTTCGCCGATTCCGGCGTCTCCCCGTATTTCACCGGGCAACCGGCTCCGCAGACGCTTGGGACGGGCAGCGCCGTGGTCTTCAGCGCGTCGGCAATTGCCTTTCCGTCGCCCGCCTTTCAATGGTACCGTAACGGCGCGCCGATCGCGGGGGCGACCTCCGCGGCCCTTCTCATCACCGGCGCAACATCGGCAAATGCTGGAAGCTACGCCTGCGTTGCGACCAATTCGCAGGGATCCGCGACGAGCACTCCCGCCGCCCTTACCGTTGTGAACACCACGGATCCCGGCCGCCTCGTCAACATCTCGTGCCGCGCGACCGTCGGGACGGGCTCGAACATCCTGATCGCCGGCTTTGTCGTGGGGGGTGCCGGAACCTCCGGCTCGGAATCCCTCCTCCTCCGCGGATCGGGCCCCGCTCTGGTCCCGTTTGGGGTGACGGGCACGCTGCCCGACCCGCAGCTTGCGCTCTACTCCGGGTCCACCTTGCTCGGAACCAACGATGGATGGGCCGGCAATGCCCAGGTCGCGATCACGGCGGCCTTGGTGGGGGCGTTCGTCTGGAGCTCCCCGACGAGCCACGACGCGGCGCTGCTCGAGCCCCTGTCCGCGGGCGCCTACACCGCCCAGATCTCGGGCGAGAGCGGCGACACCGGGGTCGCGCTCGCCGAGGTCTATGACGCCACCCTGGCGGGCACCTACACGGCGGCGACACCGCGGATCGTCAACATCTCGGCGCGCGTGCAGGTGGGCACGGGGGGCAACATCCTGATCGCCGGCTTTGCCATAGGCGGAAGCACGTCGAAGACCGTCCTCATCCGGGCCTCGGGCCCGGCGCTCGCGCCGTTCGGGGTCACCGGGACCCTGCCGGATCCCCAGCTGCAGCTGTATTCCGGCTCGACCATCCTCCAGAGCAACAGCGCCTGGGGCGGCAATGCCCAGATTTCGTCCACCGCCGCCTCGGTGGGCGCCTTCGCCTGGAGTTCACCCACGAGCAACGACTCGGCGATCCTCGTCACCCTGGCGCCGGGGGCGTACACGGCGCAGGTCTCGGGCGCGAGCGGCGACACCGGCGTCGCCCTGGTCGAGGTCTACGAAGTGCCTTAGGACCGCTTCACGTCGTTTCCGCCGATTCGGGCCATCCTAGTTCCTGATCCGCCACTGGATATCCACGTTTCCGAGATAAACGGAGGAGGAATAGGCTGTGCCGTCCATCAGCCAGACATACCGGTCCCCGGTTGTCGTGTTTTCGAAGACGATGTCCGGCTGACCCGCTCCGGTGAAGTCCTCGGTCGCCGCGATACGCCACTGCGTGCCCACGTTGCCCAGGAAAACCGACGATGAGAAGGCGGTGCCGCTCATCAGCCAGACGTAGCGGTCCCCGGTCGAAGTGTTCTCCCACACGATGTCAGGCTGGCCGTCGCCGTAGAAATCACCCGTGTCGGCGATTCGCCACTGCGTGGGCACGATGCCGAGCGAGACGCTCGATGCGTAGTTGGTGCCGTCCATGAGCCAGATCACCCGTTCGCCGGTCACCGTGTTGGTCCAGAGGATGTCGGGGGAGCCGTCGCCGTTGAAGTCGCCGACGGCGGCGACGGACCACTCGGTCGGGATCACGCCCAGCGACACGCCGGACACGAAGCTCGTGCCGTTCATGATCCAAATCACGACTTCACCGGTCGAGGTGTTCTGCCAGAGGATGTCCGGGTTGCCGTCGCCCGCGAAGTCGCCGGTCGCCGCCACCTGCCACTGCGTGGAGACGTTGCCGATGAAGACGCTGGAGGAAAGGCTGGTCCCGTTCATCAGCCAGACAAAGTGGTCGCCAGTCGCCGTGTTCTCCCAGAGGAGGTCCGGCTGGCCGTCGCCGTTGAAGTCGAGCTTTGCCAGCTCAACCGGCTGCACTCCCGACGGACCCAGCACCCAGTTCCCGGTGACGGTTCCGAGTGAAACCGTGCTCGCATGGACGGCGCCATTCATCACCCAGATCGTCCGCTCGTTGGTCTCGGCGTTGGTCATGAGCAGGTCCGGCGAGGTGCCGCCGGAGTAGTTGCCGACCGCCGAAATCCTCAGCTCGGCCGGTACAACCCCGAGCGATTCGGTGGAGCTGTAGGTCGTTCCATTCATGAGCCAGACCAGACGCTCGCCGTTTGTCGTGTTCGTGAAAAGGATGTCGGGCTGGCCGTCGCCGTTGAAGTCCGCGACCCCGGAGATGCTCAGATAGGTTGGCACCACGCCAAGCGAAACGCTCGAAATGTAGTCGGTTCCGTTCATCAGCCAGATCACCCGTTCGCCGGTCGTCGTGTCGGTCCAGAGGATGTCGGGCTGACCGCCCTCGCCAAAGGCGCCGACCCCGGAGATCGACCAGTTGGTCGCGACCACGCCGAGCGACACGCTCGATGAGAAGCTGTTTCCATTCATCAGCCAGATCACCCGCTCGCCGGTCGTGGTGTTGGTCCAGAGGATATCGGTATTGCCGTCGGTGTTGAAATCGCCGGTCCCGTCGATCTCCCAGTTGGTCGCAACCGCGCCGAGCGGGACACTGGACGCGTAGGTGGTGCCGCTCATCAGCCAGACCACGCGGTTGCCGCTCGCCGTGTCCGTCCAGTACAGCGACGAAGCCGGGGTCGGCGTGACCTCCCCGATGACCGTCACGCTGTTGCCGTCAAAGTTCGCGACGTAGGCCAGGTTCGTCACCGGGTCCACGGCGATCGCATACGGGAAGATTCCGACGGCCACGAAGGTGCTCCCATTCGTGGCCCCGTCGATCACCGAACCCGCCCCGTCCCCCTGGTTGGCGACGTAGATCGTGTCCGTCGCCGTGTCGACGGCGACCGCAGAGGGACCGGACAGCACGGCCACGGTCGTGGTCGCATTCGTGGCCCCGTCGATCACGGTCACGTTGTTGCTCTCCCGGTTGGCGACATAGACCGTGTTGGTGACCGGATTGATCGCGACTGCGTAGGGACCGCTTCCTGCGGCGACAGTGGCGGTCGCGTTGGTGGCCCCGTTGATCACCGTCACGTTGCCGCTCCCATTGTTGGCGACATAGACCGTGCTCGTCACCGAATTGACGGCGACGGCATAGGGGGTGGTGCCCACCGTCAGGGTGGCGGTTCCATTTGTGGCCCCGTTGATCACCGTCACATTGTCGCTCCCCTGATTGGCGACGTAGACCATGTTGGTCACCGGGTTGACCGCGATGGCAAAGGGATTGGTGCCCGCCGCCACGGTGGTGGCCGCATTTGTCGCCCCGTTGATCACCGTCACGTTGCCGCCCATCTCATTGGCTACGTAGATCGTGTTCGTCACCGAGTTGACCGCGATGGCATAGGGCTTTGAGCCGGCGGCGACGGTTGTCGTCGAATTGTTGCCCCCGGAGATCACCGTCACGTTTCCGCTCCCCGAGTTGGCGACGTAGATCGTGTTCGTCACCGGGTTGACCGCGATGGCGGCAGGAGTGGTTCCCACGGCCACGGTGCTGGTCGCGTTTGTGGCCCCGTTGATCACCGTGACTGAGCCGCTCGTCTGGTTGGCGACGTAGATCATGTTCGTCGCGGGGTCGACCGCGATGGCACAGGGATTGGTTCCCGCGGTCACGGTGGCGGTTACGTAGCTCGGGCCCCCACCCGCTATCACCGAGACGGAGGCCCCCGCCTCGTCGACGACGTAGATCGTGTCCGTCATCGTGTTGATCGCGATTGCCGAGGGGCCGGATAGCACGTTGACGGTGGTGGTCGCGTTCGTGGCCCCGTCGATCGCCGTCACGCTGTTGGCCTCCCTGTTGGCGACATATGCCGTGTTCGTCACCGGGTTGACCGCAACGGCATAAGGGCCGCTTCCCGCCGCGACGGTCGTCGCCGCATTCGTGGCCCCGTTGATCACCGTCACGTTGCCGCTCCCCTCGTTGGCGACGTACACCGTGTTCGTCGCCGTGTTGACGGCGACGGCATAGGGGGTCGTGCCGGCGGTCACGGTTGTGGTCGCATTGGTGGACCCGTCGATCACCGTCACGTTGTCGCTCGTCTCGTTGGCGACGTAGACCGTGTTTGTCGCCGGGTTTACCGCGATGCCGAAGGGGTTGGTGCCCGCCGACACGGTCGTGGTCGCATTCGTGGCCCCGTCGATCACCGTCACGCTGCTGCTACCCTCGTTGGCAACGTAGACCGTGTTCGTCAGCGTGTTGACGGCGATGGAATCGGGATTGGTCCCCACCGTCACGGTGGTGGTCGCGTTTGTGGAGCCATTGATCACCGTCACGCTGCCGCTACCTCCGTTGGCCACGTAGATCATGTTCGTCACCGCGTTGACCGCGATTGCAGACGGAGTCGTGCCCGCGGCCACGGCGGTGGTGGTGTTCGTGGCCCCGTTGATCACCGTCACGTTGTTGCTCGTCTCGTTGGCGACGTAGACCATGTTCGTCGCCGCATTCACCGCGACGGCGACGGGATTGGTTCCCACGGTCACCGTCGTGGTTCCATAGGTCACCCCGTTGATAACCGTCACGCTGTTGGCATCCAGGTTGGCGACGTAGGCCGTGTTCGTCACCTGGTTCTCGGCAATGGCCACGGGAAAAAGCCCAACGCCCACGATCTGCGCATGGGCGTTTGGCCCATGGGCTGCCGCAACAACAAGAACGATAGCCGTGACAAAATGAGGGAAGCGACCGCCGGCACCCCGCAGCACCTCCCGGAAGGTGTTCATCGGGCGGCGCCCATGCCGGATGCGAACGGTCATAGCCAATTCGACAAAGAAGCCGGCAAACGGGAACTCAAGGTTCCAATTGTCATGGGACGATTAAAACCACCAGCAACCTACCGTCCCGCCGCATCTTCCAGCTTCCAGATCCTCGCGCTGAATTCCCCGTAGTGGGGCTTCCCGGCCGGAATCTCGGAAACCATGCGGTATTCCTGCGCAAAGCCTGGAAGCACGCTCTCAATGGCGTAGTCCGCGTATCGGTTGGTCTCGACGACGATGTCCGGCAGGTTGCGGGGCCCATGCCCGCGCAGCTTCGCACGAAAATCCGCGTTTTCCATCTGGCAGACGCGGAGATCGAGGATTGCGGGATTCCATATGCGCAGGCCGCTCAGCGGATACAGCACCAGGGGCCAACCCGCCACCACCAGCGAATCGCTGGGGTGCGATGCCCGTCGTATTTCGCGCGCGGTGGAAAGATAGAAGCTTTCGTCGACCACGGGGTCGTCCCACCGGCCGCGCATCGCCGCCCGATAGTGCACGGCCAATGCATGGGCGCCCCGATAGTTGGCAACGAGGGCCTGGAAGGAGGGATGGGCTTTCCAGCTGATGAATCCCGCGCATGCAATCGAGAACGCCACGAACCGCCATGAGGCGGCAAACCCGTAGCGGCTCTCGAAGAACCCCAGTCCTGCGGCCGCAAAAATCGATAATCCAAAGAGAGCGTAGCTCAAGTGATAGGGGAAACCCAATTTGATGAAAAACTCCGGAAGCGATGCGAAAGCCAACAGGAGGCCCAATGCGCCGATCACCAGCGCCCGTTGGGACCGTGGCGTCGCCGGCGACTCGCGGAGCGCCATCATGATCGCGGCAAGCCCCACGACGCAGAGCGGAACCAGCTCCCACAGGAGCACCTGCAGGCTGAGACCCGCCACCATCGCGTGTTGATTTGACGTGTTGGTGACCTTTTCCATGGCCCCGTACATGGACCCCAGGTGATGGTAGCCATCCAGGATTGCGCCAAGTTGAGTGCCAGCTCCTCCCCTCGAAAGGCAGACGGCGAGGACTGCCGCGCCTGCGGAAAGGCAACCGCCCGAGATCGCGGCCCCCAAGGGCTTGGCCCCGGCGACGTACCACACCGTCGCGAGGACTGGCAGCGTGTACACCACAAACGTCTCGCGGGCGGCACAGGCCAAGCCCAGGCCTATGCCGACGCCGATCCAGTATCCCATGCCACCTGCGTTCTTGGACCAACCCTTGATCAGGCACGTTAGCGCGAAGGTAAGGAAGAGGAATGCCAGGAAGGCCGGATTCTTGAATCCCGCGTTGATGAAAAGCGGCGCATTGAGGCAGACGGCCGAGGCTGCCGCGCAGACGAACGCAGAGCAGCAGGAAGCGATCCGCACCAACAGGAAAAAATGCGCGAGCGTGAAAAGGCTCGCGACCAGCATATCGACCACCCTCGCGGCAATGAGGGGATTCGGCGCATGGGTGATCCAGGGTGCGAGCAGGCTGGGATAAAAGGCCAGCGTGCTGACCGGTGCGAAGTCGGGCACCGAGCCGGCGTGCATGGAGTGGATGGCGAACGCGGAGGCCAGATAGGCCCCTTCGTCGGTATAGGGAGGCAGCGTCAGTATGCTTGATCTCAGCATGATCACGAGGCCGACGAGCGCCGTCGCCAGGAGGCCGTTCAGCGCCGTGCTGCCAAGCCTCGTCCCCGCTGCATTTTCCAGGCGATGCATGGAATCGGGACTTGAAGCGATCCTCAAGGGACCCGGATCACCCTCGCCGGGAAAGGCGGATCATCGGGCGAACAGGCATGCTGGCGCCGGGAATGGGGGAATCTCACCAGGCACGGGCGAGGCTAGTTCCTGATCTGCCACTGCGTGCCTATGTTGCCTATGAAGACGGAGGATGAGAATGCGGTGCCGTTCATCAGCCAGACATAGCGGTCGCCGGTCGAGGTGTTCTCAAACACCAGGTCCGGCTGCCCGGCGCCCGTGAAGTCCTCGGTGGCCGCGATGCGCCACTGCGTGCCCACGTTGCCGATGAAGACCGAGGAGGAGAAGGCGGTTCCGTTCATCAGCCAGACGTAGCGGTCCCCGGTCGAGGTGTTTTCCCACACGATGTCGGGCTGGCCGGTTCCCAGGAAATCGCCGGTGTCGGCGATTCGCCACTGCGTTCCCATGGTGCCGAGCGAGACGCTCGACGAGAAGCTGGTTCCGTTCATCCGCCAGATCAGTCGCTGGCCGGTTGCCGTGTTGCTCCAGAGGATGTCCGGGGAGCCGTCACCGTTGAAATCGCCGACCGCGGAGATCGACCACTGGGTCGGCACGATCCCGAGCGACACGGTGGAAACGTAGGTCGTGCCGTCCATCACCCAGATCACGCATTCGCCGGTCGTCGTGTTCTGCCAGACGATGTCGGGGCTGCCTTCGCCGCTGAAGTCCCCGGTCGCGACGACCTGCCATTGGGTGGAGACATTCCCGATGAAGACGCTCGAGGAAAAGCTGGTTCCGTTCATCAGCCAGACAAAGTGGTCGCCGGTGGTGGTGTTCTCGAAAAGGATGTCCGGCTGGCCGTAGCCGTTGAAGTCGAGTTTTGCCAGCTCAACCGGCTGCAATCCCGACTGGCCCAGCACCCAGTTGGAGGTGACGATTCCCAGCGAAGCCGTGCTCGCGAACCCGGCGCCGCTCGGCTCCCAGATCGTGCGCTCGCCCGTCTCGGCGTTGGTCATGACCAGGTCCGGCGCGGCGGCGGGGCCATTGTTGCCGACCGCCGAGACCCGGAACTCCGCGGGAATGATCCCGATCGACTGATCTGAGACGTGGGTGACACCGTTCATGATCCAGACCAGCCCCTCGCCGGTCGTCGTATTCCTGAACAGGATGTCCGGAAGGCCGTCGCCGTTGAAGTCGGCGACCCCGCAGATCGACCAGTACGTCGGGACAACGCCGAGCGACACACTCGAGGAAAAGGCGGTACCGTTCATCAGCCAGATCACGCGCTCGCCTGTCGCCGTGTTGGTCCAAAGGATGTCGGGGTAGCCATCGCCGTTAAAGTCGCCGACGCCGGAGATTATCCAGTTGGTGGCGACGGTGCCAAGCGACACGCTGGAAACGAAGGAGCTGCCGTTCATGAGCCAGATAAGGCGTCCTCCGGTCGTCGTGTTGGTCCATAGGATGTCGGTCTGCCCGTTGAGGGTGAAGTCGCCAGCGCCGTCGATTTCCCAGTTGCTCGCGACGTTGCCGAGCGGCGCGCTGGAGCTGTAGGTGGTGCCGTTCATCAGCCAGATCACCCGGTGCCGGTCGACGTATCCGACCAGTACACGTTCGAATTCGATATGTTCACCACCTGGTTGAGCGTCGGTGAGAAGCTCGTATTGAAGTCTCCGTCCGATGCCGCGTACTCCACCTTGACGAAGTTGAGGCCCAGCGACAAACCATCATCGATGGCAAATGTCGCCTGTCCGCTGCCACTGAGGGCCACGGCGGATCCCAATGAAGCGTCGTTCACAAAGAGTTGCACCTCCCCTGCCGGCACTGCCGTCGACGGGAAAACGGCCGCCACGGTCACGGTGAAAGTCACGGATTGCCCAGAGGCCGAGGGATTTGCCGAGGAGCTCAGCGTTGTCGCGGTCGATGCCTGAAGCACCGAAAGGTTGGACGCCGACGAGGAGCTGCCCGCGAAGGAGCTCGAGTTCGAGGTATAGACTGCAGAGATGGAATAGGGCGCCCCTTGCGCCGGCAGTGTATTGGTGGTCAATGTCGCCTGCCCGCTGCCGTCCAACGTAATCGGGGTTCCTATGCTGCCGAACTGCACGGACCCCGTCGGCACCGATTCGGAAGGGGGCGACGTGACCACGGTCGCGGTAAGGGTCACGTTCTGTCCATAGACGACCGGGTTGACCGAAAGCGATAGCGTCGTCACCGTGGATGTCGCGCCGCCCCTGTCGGGAGCGTCAGGTTGGACGGCCGCCGGTGCGCTGCGCGCCGGCAGCCCCGCCGTCAGAAGAACCAACGCAAGGGTGAGCGGTGGGAAGGAGCGGGCCATGATCGTGGATTGGGCATGTTGGAATGCGCCAAGGCAAGGTTGAAGGGGGCGCCAATCCCATTCAACGGCGCCGGCATCCAGGGGTCCGGAAACCCGGGTTGCCGTGGTTGGCCGCGCGGCTAGCTACCATCAGCTACAGCTAGGGGCATGTGGTAATGAATGCTCCAAGGTACCATAAGGGATCATTGCTTCGATTTCTCGACCCTCCATTCGCGTGATAGCGGAATTTCCCTCGGGTTGTCTGCCATATTCCACTCGGGGACACCGTGCGCCTGACCCAATTTCCGGCTCCGGCGCGCCGCGCGAGACGTTTGCTCGGCAACGGAACACAGGGATTTGATCGCCTATGCGACTTGCGCAGAAGTTGCCCAAACCTGAGTGTCGGGCGTCACCCACAACGACAAGCTGGCGGGAGACGCGCCGTCTGTTGCCCGAGTCGGCCTGGATCGAGCCTTGGTGCCTTCCGGCGCGGCGGGAGCTGTGAACGGTCGCTAAAGGGCCTGGCAATCCGTCACCAGCGCATCCTCATGTTCGGTTTGCCGGATTGGTAATCCAGTTGAACAGGCCGTCGACGTCCTGCGTGAAATGCGGGCCGACAACCACGGAGTTGCTGCCGTCGCTGCGGAGGTGGCTCTGGAGGCCGTTCGCGTACTCGGGCGGAGAGCCGTTGTAGGCGGTGATCCACGGTCCGCCACTGCTGCCGTGCTGCATGTAGTCGTTGTTCAGACCGATGGTGCCCGAATCGTCGCCGTTGGTGAGGGTTCCGATCGCCGAATCCATGGCGTTCCCGTTGTAAGGCGGATTGGGGGTCCCGGGATAACCCACCGCATCCCAGGTGCGGCCGGAAGTCGAGGCGTTCCACAGCATGCCCAGCCACCCCGCATTGTTGCCCGGGTTGTTGTCGACCCAGATCATCCCATAGTCGTAGGCGAAGTTTGTGTTGTTCACCCAGGCCGTCCACGCCGCCTCGTAGGAGTAGGAGAAGCTGATCCCGGGCAGCAGCGGATACGAAGGATAGAAAACGACGTTTTCGGACCAGACGCCGGTATAGAACACGCAGTGCCCGGCGGTAAGCAGAACGTTCTGTGAAACAACCGAGGCCGACCCTGAAAAGCCGTTCCCGTTCTGGGTGAAAAACAGCCTACCGCAGCAGTTGAAGGGATACGTCAGGGGCTTTGAGACCGGGTAGTCGGTCCTTGCCGGTCCGCCTCCGCCAGCGGGGCCGCCCGTGGGCATGAAAGCCCGGCTTTCCGACGTTCTGGGGCGCCTCGATGAGCGCACCTCCCCCTTTGGGCCGCTGGGGGAGCGGAAAGGGCTTGGCTGCGGCCCGCCGCTCGGGAGTCCAATATTCGAGAGCCGCCGACTCCTTCGTCTTGCCAGGCGAGACGGGCTTGGAACCTATGACGATGTTTTTTTCTGTAGGGGGCATGGGGGGTCGATCCTTTCGGGTTTTATTTTGTCCCGGCTTTGCCGGGTACGCGTCTATCGGCTAACATGCATGCTTGGGAGAATGCGGCCGCCGGGGATGTTCGTCGTGATTGCGGGCGTCGTTATCGGCGCCGCAGCGGGCGACGCACCCCCTTCATTGGACGCGGCAACCGGCCGCTCGAACAGAATAATTACGCTAAAACGCGTAGTATGGACATATATCCTACTCCCAAATCGCCGGGGCAAAAGTCCCATACACATCCGAGACACTATCCAGATATCTGCCGGACCGTCCGTTAAATCCTAGGACGAAGGAGCCCGGCTCCAGCGAATTGGATTTGGGATGCTCCCGGTTCCTATAGGGAGAATTCCCCGGCAGCTGGCTGGGTGAGCGGCGGATTGGCTAAATTGGGCCCAAACCCCATCATGCCGAACGTAGACCAGGAGCTTTTCAGGCTCCATGTGCCGCCCCCGTCTATGACCGAACCAGCCGTCCATGCAATCTGGCCCGCCCCGTTTTGCGGCCCACCCATCAATTCGACTGATCCGCCAGTGGGACAGTTGAGGTAAAGTCCCATGTTGTTGAGCGTGGCCACCCCGTTGACCACGGTCACGGACGTCGTTCCAATTTTGGCCGAATTCACCAAGTCCAAGTCAGCTCCGATTACGTCAAAGGGGTAAATCTCCAGCTGGGGGTCAAGAAACGAGCCCGCCGAAATCCCCACGACATTGCCAATGTCGAGCTGTGCGTTGATGGACGCCGTGCCCCAGGGCGGCCGGGGCCCGCTTAGAGCCACTGGATAGTAGAAGATGACCTCCGCATATGCGGTCGTCGGCCCAGGATTGATAAGATGAAAGGACCAGAAATAGAATTCCGCGCGCAAA
>Ga0302304_10001410_pt1 | contig 12498 bp, 7 predicted proteins | sample III_Palsa_E2_2_FD_198769 | JGI IMG/M metagenome (GOLD analysis project Ga0302304, IMG submission 198769) | Peat permafrost microbial communities from Stordalen Mire near Abisko, Sweden - III_Palsa_E2_2 | ecosystem: Environmental > Terrestrial > Soil > Palsa > Peat permafrost | place: Sweden...
TGACTAATTGAAAATCTAACATTACTTTTATAATTAATTAACTATTAACTGATCTTATTATTAACAAAATGAAAAAACTTCTACTAGTAAGTTTGTGTTTCCTGATGTTAAGCATTACACAGGTATTTGCACAAAACCGTACTGTTACTGGTACGGTTAAGGCCAAAGACGATGGCCTACCCATTCCGGGAGTTACAGTAAAAATCAAAGGAACCAGTATTGGTACGCAAACCGACAATGCTGGTAAGTATTCATTAGTTGTGCCAAACGGTTCAACATTGGTATTTAGCTTCATCGGGTACACTACTCAGCAATTAACCCCTGGCGGTGCTGTTGTTAACGTAACCCTGTCATCATCAAGTAACCAGCTTGGCGAAGTAGTGGTTACCGGTGCATTAGGTATTAAAAAGCAAGCGAGGGAAGTTGCTTATGCAACCACACGTATAACTGGTGCCAATGCTGATCAAACCAATGTAATTAATCCTATCAACGGATTAACCGGTAAAGTTGCAGGTTTAGTAATACAACAAACCAATGATGGTATCGATCCTAGTATTAAAGTGAATCTGCGTGGTAGCAGGTCTCTTTTAGGTAACAACAATGCATTGTTTGTTTTGGATGGTGTGCCGGTTTCAAGTTCAGTTATTGCTTCGCTTAATCCTAACGACATTGCGGATTATAACATATTGAATGGTTCTGGAGCTGCAGCGTTATACGGTTCTGAAGCTTCTAACGGTGCTATCATCATCACTACCAAAAAAGGGACAGCTGATGGCAAGCCTGTTATCATTTATACCAACTCATTACAATTACAACAAGTTGCTAATTTACCTAAAACTCAAAGCAGCTACGGTCAGTATGGCGGTGAAGGTAATTATTCGCTGGTTGGTTTTCCTGCAAGCACCAACTTTATTGACCCGATCACCGGTTACGGAAAGTTTGTTCCTTATGAAAACGAATTATGGGGCCCGGCATTTAATGGCGAAACGGTGACAGAAGGTCACTATCAACCAGGCGGTTCAGGCGCTTTATTAACTGTACCATATACTGCACAAAAAACAAACCCTGTTAAAGCATTTTTTCAAACAGGTGTAACTGAGCAAAACGATATAAATTATGCTCAGGGCGACAACAAGAATTCATTTAACTTTGATATACAGGATGCACACGTAAAAGGTATTTTACCTGAAGATGCAAGTGATCGTATCTCTACACGTTTAGGTGTTTCAAGAACATACGGTATATTCAGGATTGATTTGAATACCAACTATACCAGAAATACAATAAGTACTACAGGTGGTTTAGATTACATTGGTAATAATAACCTTTATGCCAACTTATTACAGTTTCCGGCAAACTTGAACATCAATGCCCCTTATTTTAAGGATGTAAATGCAGATTCAAATGCCGCAGGTTCATGGGGAACGCCAAGTAACTATTTTAGTGGTTACTCTACCAACCCTTGGTGGACTGTTGAAAATAATCGTACAAATATTCAAAGAGACATCTTCTCAGGAAATATGCTCTTAACCCTAACGCCAACTAAATGGTTAGATGCTGCTTACAGAGTAAGTGATTACTTCGGTACATTTAACGAGAAAAATACTGTTGCGGGAGTTATTTTTGAACCTTATGCTATTAATGACGGTTTTGCTCAGGATTTTGGTCTTGATCCTACCAGCTTTCCAAATGGCATAGCTCCTAGAGTTACCGATATTTCAGGATATGGTGATGGAACTGCTTCTATAGTAAATACTGCCGGAGCCATTCCTAATTTTATTCCGGGTAATGGTACAGGCATGGCGAGGTTACAGGGCGATGCAACATTAAACTTCCACCATAAATTTAACGATTGGAATACCAGTTTGTTAATAGGTAACACCATATGGGAAGAGAAAATGAATTATACTTATGATTCTGAAGAAAGGTTGTTAGTACCAGGTTTATATAACCAACTTTATAATGAGCAAACTCCTACATTATATACAGCAACCGGTACTATCAGACAAGTTGACTTCTTCGGCGATTTAAATGTTGGATACAAGGACTGGGCGTTTTTAGAAGCAACCTTGAGAAATGATCAGGACAGCAGGTTAGCGCCGTCTGTTAATTCATTCTGGTATCCTTCTGTAAAATTATCAGTTATTCCAACAGATATATTCCCGACATTGAAAAGCAATGTGCTTGATTATATGAAATTATATGTTGATGATAGCCGTGTAGGTCAGGTATCATTACCACCATATAGCATTAATCCTACTTTTGAAATTACCAGCGGTTTCCCTTTCAGCGGTTTAAGCGGATTAGGAACAAGCGGAACACTTTATCCTCCGGGTTTAAAACCTGAACAGATCACTGAAATTGAAGGTGGTATTGATTTAGGACTTTTTAATGACCGCATAAACGTTAAAGGCGATTTTTACAATACAAAAAGCCGTAACCAAACTCTAAGTATTACAACTTCTCCGGCTACAGGTTATAATAACTCTGTAATTAATGCTGGTGAGGTACAAAATCAAGGTGTTGAGTTTAGCGCGAATGCTATTGTTTTCCAAAAAGGTGCCAATTCTATTGGTTGGAGCGTAGGCGGTAACGTATCATACAATACCAATAAAGTAGTATCCTTAATAGGCAATCAAAAACAACTTACTTTAGGCTCTACAGCCAACGGACAGGCAGATATTGATGCGGTAGTTGGTAAGTCATATCCACAGATATTTACTACTGACTTTATTAGAGACCCACAAGGCCACGAAGTTGTTGACCCGGTTTTAGGTACAGGTACAGTTAGCCCAACTTTGGTTGACGAAGGCGGTGCCACTCCTAAAGTTAACTTAGGTTTAAATACCGGTTTAAGCTATAAATTTGTAACCCTTAACATAGTAGCTGAATATCGCGGTGGATCTATCATATATAATGGTATAGGCCCTGAAATGACTTTTGCTGGTTCTGATTACTTTAGCTCACAAGCAGGTCGTTCAATATTTATTGTTCCTAACTCGGTACTTGAAACATCACCAGGTGTTTATGTAAAAAACACAACTGTACCAACATTTAACGGTGGCCTTAACTACTGGGTTGAACCAGGCTCTCCATCTACAGTAGGTTCTACCTATGTAACAAGTGCTGATTTCTGGAAAATACGTGAAGTTTCACTTGACTTTAAATTAGATCAGTTTATTAACAAAACAGGTGTTATAAAAGGATTAACTCTTGGTTTAGACGCAAGAAACTTGTTTACATTCTTGCCAAAGAGCGAAATGTGGGGCGATCCGGAACTTAGTGATGCCTCTACCTCTGTTAGCTCTGGAAACGCTACTGGCGCAAGTAACTCAGCTGCTAATAGTTCAAATTACCAGTTACCTAGTTCAAGGTATTTTGGTGCTAAACTACAAGTAACATTTTAATATTACAGAAGATGAAGAAATTAACTTTAATTATAACGATACTTACAGCTATAGGCATATCTAGCTGTAAAAAGGGGTTTTTGGATGAAAGTGTTAATCCAAATGCACCGGGAACTACCACTCTGGCATCGAGCCTTACGAGTGCTGAAAAGGGAGCGGCAGACATTGTAAACGGATGGGGTTCATATACCCTTACTAACTGGGTCTATTCGCCGTATGCTGTTTGGGGAGGTTATTGGATACAAAACCCAAGCGGATATATTTCTGATGCGTTATTTACGCAGTATTCTATCCAAACAAATACGCTTAACTTCCCATGGACTGATTTGTACCAAAATTTATCTAACATTAATATAATGCAGGTAAATAGTACAACGGTTACTCCGAACCCAAATTATGAAGCTATAGCATTAGTGTTAAAAGCTTATGATTTTGAGCAATTAGTTGATAACTATAACAATGTGCCTTACAGTCAGGCATTTCAAGGGGTTAGCAATTTAACTCCTGCCTATGACAGTGGTGCATCAATTTATGCAGATCTGATCAAACAAATGGATAATGCCATTAAGCTGATCAATACTGCTGCAGCAGCAAACCCTGATGTAACTCCGGGATCTGATGATATCATATTCCAGGGTAACATGACTAACTGGAAAAAATTCGCTAATACCATGAAACTGCGTTTAATTTTGCGTCAGTCTAATACCAGCGGTTTTAGTGCAATAGCAGCAGATCTGGCATCAACAGCAAGCGAAGGATACCTTGATGGTACAACCCAGGCTACTGCACAACCAGGTTATGTATTAGGCGATGCATTCGGTGGTCAGGAAAGTCCTTTCTATCTTAACTATGGCTTACGCCCTAACGGGTCAACAACCTTATACGGTAACGATTATTACCTGGCCAATCAGTTTTGTGTAAACTTAATGAACGGCTTTAGTGATACATCTCGCCTGATAAAGTTTTATGCAACTGTTGATGGTAGCAATGATCCAACTCAGGTAATAGGCGCATTTAATGGTTCTACCAACATTCCAGCTGCCCTTAGTAAAATAGGCCCGGGCTTATTAAATGCTACTGCGCCAGCCGTATTGTTTTCAGGAGCTGAGTCATTATTTTTACAGGCTGAAGCTGCTAATCGTGGTTTGATCAGCGGTAGTGCAGTGACTTATTATGATGCTGGTATAACGGCATCTTTTGAGGCCCTTGGTTTAACAGATGCTCAGGCGGCTGCTTATTATGGACAGCCAAGTACACAATTAGGTGCTTATGGTGATCACACAATTCTGGCATCAATAATAGTGCAGAAATATATTGCTCTAAATGGTTACGGCGCATTTGAGGCTTATAATGAGTACAGAAGAACAGGATACCCTGCTATTCCACGTTCTCAAAATACAGCTGCACTTGGCAGTTCAACCGGTGGTGCAAGTGGTATAGGGCAATTACCATCAAGAATTTTCTATCCTCAGATTGAATATAGTACAAATCCAGCCGCAGTAGCTGCTCAACCAGCTGCTACCGTTGAAAATGAATTTACTTCTTTGATTTTCTGGGCAAAACAATATTAAACTTAAAAACATGAAAAAGAAATTTTATATAAAAACGGCAATCTTCGCGCTAATGGGCGGACTGGTGTTATTCAGCAGTTCATGTCTTAAAGATTCCCGATATGTTGATTACGGCGCCGACGCTCCTTTAGTTGAATTCCCGCTTGCTGAGTATAACCCAGATGAGCTTGGTGGTAGCGATGGCGCATATCAGCCAATTGAGTACAATATTAAAAATCAGGCTACGGATACCTTAACCGTAGCCATAAAAATTGCTGCGCCAAAAGTATTAACAAGTGCAGTGCATGTAACAATATCAGCTACTGATGTAACTGCGCTAAATGCTTATAATACAGCAAACGGTACAACTTACCAGGCCCTCCCTACTTCAGATTTCTCTGTAATAGGTGGTGATGTGGTAACTGTACCTGCGAATCAACAGATGGTTTTCTTTAAAATCATAATTAATTCTGCAGCAATAGGTGTAGCTAATTCAGGAATATATGTGTTACCACTAACCATTGAGAATGGTGGTGGCCAGCAAATAGCTACTCCAGACGCAGCATTATTGTATAATATTGCTATTATTAACCAGTAATAAATTAATAATAATAATTAACCCGCTTCCATTATCTGGAAGCGGGTTTTTTATGTTATTAGTTTTTTTAAAATTGTATTGAGATTTATAAATATTCCAGGGTAACATGCGCCTCCATAACCGCTAAACTTGCCATTCTTCCCAATATCAAACTGCAATTATCAGGTATATGCCCCGCCGGGAAATCAAAGCAAACCGGGTAATTATAATCAGCTACCACATCCATAATAATTTCGGGTATAGTTTGCCCAAAGGGGATGTCGTTGTCTTTTATTTCACTAAAACCACCCAAAACTAATCCTGCCAGGTTTTTGAGTTTTCCAGCGCGATCAAGTGTACGGATCATGCGGTCAACACTGTATAAATATTCACCCACATCCTCAATAAACAATATCTTCCCGCTATAATTAATATCCGAAACAGAACCTGATGCGGCAGCCAGTAATGATAAATTTCCTCCAACCAACACACCATTAGCCTCACCATTACGGTTCAGGTGATGTGAATCAAAAGGGTAGTTAAGCGCCTCGCCAAATAAAGCCTTTCGCAAGGTCTCCAGTGAGTTTAGCGAAGCATCAGGAATATTCACCGGCATTTGCCCATGAATGCTTTGTACATTGTAATTGTTGTACAGATGCGTATGGAGCAGGCTAATATCACTAAAACCCACCAGCCATTTTGGGTTAGCAGCAAAATGACTAAAATCAACTTTATCGATCATCCTGATGGTACCATACCCGCCGCGTGCAGCTATAATGGCTTTAATGCTGTCATCATCAATAAAAGTTTGCATATCCTGCGCCCGCAGGTCATCATCGCCGGCAAATTGATGAAAAGAGGCATCAACGGTTTTACCTAAAACAACCTCCAATCCCCATGATTGCAGTAGGGTAATAGCATCCGTCATTGGGTTAGGCAATTTTTTTGCCGGGCAGGTTATGGCAATTTTATCGCCTTTTTTTAGGTACGCAGGAGCAATTCCGGAAGCAGGTTTGATTTTATGCTGGTTCATAATTAATAATAAAAGCTTTCGGTCGTTCCGTCTTTTCGGACTTCCCCGAATATCCTCGCCAAAATAAATTATCTTTGCCAAATTATTAATAAGGATGCATATTAATGTCACAGCTTAATAAATATAAACGATATACCATTACTTCGGCCCTGCCTTATGCCAACGGGCCGTTACATATTGGCCATTTGGCCGGTGCGTATTTACCTGCCGATATTTTTGTGCGCTATCTGCGCCTAAAAAAACAGGATGTAGTTTACATCTGCGGATCAGATGAGCATGGCGCTGCCATAACCATCAAAGCTAAAAAGGAAAATACCACGCCGCAAGCTATCATTGATAAATACCACAACCAGATAAAAGATAGTTTTGCTGAATTTGGGATCTCATTTGATATTTATCATCGTACCTCGTCGGCCATACATCATGATCTGTCGCAGGAGTTCTTTTTAAATTTGTATGAAAAAGATGAATTTGTAGAGAAATACTCAGAGCAGTATTATGACGAGGATTACGAACAATTTTTGGCCGATCGTTACATTACAGGCACCTGCCCAAATTGCGGGTATGAGAACGCCTACGGCGACCAGTGTGAGAACTGCGGTACATCATTAAGCCCTACCGATCTGATCAATCCTGTATCAACTTTAAGCGGTAAAACACCCATATTAAAATTAACTAAACACTGGTACCTTCCATTAGATAAATACCAACCCTGGTTAGAGAAATGGATTGATGAAAAAGATGGCGAGTGGAAAGTAAATGTTTTTGGTCAATGTAAATCATGGCTTAAATCGGGCCTGCAACCCCGCTCCATGACCCGCGACCTTGATTGGGGCATTGATGTGCCATTAGATGAAGCAAAAGGCAAGAAGCTATATGTTTGGATGGATGCGCCTATCGGCTATATATCGGCCACCAAGCAATGGGCTATTGATAATGATAAGGACTGGAAGCTGTACTGGAAAAAACAGGAGAACGAGGCCGATAACGCCTGCCTGATCCATTTTATTGGGAAAGACAATATTGTGTTCCACTGTATTATTTTCCCGGCTATATTAAAAGCACACGGCGAATACATTTTACCGCAAAATGTACCCGCCAATGAGTTTTTGAATTTGGAGGGCGAAAAACTTTCAACCTCGCGTAACCATGCCGTATGGTTGCATGAGTATTTGGAGCAATTTCCAGGCAAGCAGGATGAACTTCGTTATGTGCTAACTTCGATACTACCCGAAACCAGCGATAGCGAATTTACCTGGAAAGATTACCAGGCTCGCGTAAATAATGAGCTGGTGGCTATTTTAGGCAACTTTGTGAACAGGGTGATGATACTGATGCATAAATTTTATGACGGTAAAGTTGAAAGTGATAATGAGATTGTATTGACTGACACCATCCTTAATGCCCAGATAGCAGAGTATTATGATGAGTTTGAACGCAATTTAGAAAGCTACAAATTTAGGCAGGCCTTACAAAACGTGATGGATATTGCGCGTACAGGCAATAAATACCTGACCGAAAAAGAACCCTGGAAAACTATAAAAACCAACCCTGCAGATGCTAAAGAAACGTTGCATAACTGCCTGTTTATTATAGCGCATTTGGCAACCTGTATGCAGCCCTTTTTACCGGGAAGCTCCGCAAAAATATTTGGCATGTTGAACAAAGAAGCGGTTGATTTTGGTAGCGGGATCACGTTCACTAACGGGCATCAGCTAAATCCTGCAGCTTTGTTGTTTGAAAAGGTAGAAGATGAAGTGATTAATCAGCAGATCCAAAAGCTGGCGGATAAAAAGCGGGCATCAGCAGCTGCAAAAGAACTAACGATCATCCCGGCTAAGGAGAATATAGATTTTGATACCTTCTCGGCAATGGATATACGCACAGGCACCATTTTAACTGCTGAAAAAGTGGCTAAAACTAAAAAGCTGCTTAAACTGACCATTGACACCGGTATCGACCAGCGTACAGTAGTATCAGGCATTGCGGAATATTATGAACCAGAAGCTATTATTGGTCAGCAGGTGAGCATACTCGTAAACCTGGAGCCGCGCGAAATAAAAGGCATACTTTCGCAAGGGATGATATTAATGGCTGAAAATGCCGACGGTAAGCTAAGCTTTGTAGCGCCTGTTGATGCCCTACACAATGGCTCGGTAGTTAGATAAATGTGCAGATGTGCAAATATGCAGATGTGCAAATGTTTTTTGTCTAACTCAGCTATAATTTGCACCTTTGCGCTTCAATAATCTGCACATCTGCATATAAGCACATTTGCACATTAACCAGGTCCCGTAGTTCAACGGATAGAATAGGAGTTTCCTAAACTCTAGATATGAGTTCGATTCTCGTCGGGACCACTAAGCCGCTTAAACCGGCTAAATTGAATTAGGTTGCGTCATTAGTGGCGTTACCTTTTTAAAAAGAATGGAAAACCGCTAGGGGAGCGCAGGAACAAAACAAGTTCTCTTCCCGGCGGGACCACAAAAAGTATTGTCTAAGCTTATTAAAGCCTGCAAATCGTTGATTTGCGGGCTTTTTGTTTATTGCATAATCATCAAAATTTTCAAAAACTATCAGTATCTATCTGCGTCATTAATGGCGTCTTAAGATTTACAAAAAAGACGCAATCTGCTTGGTGCAAGTAATTGATAATAAACATGTTAATTAGGTTTACATCTTGTTTTGAAGCTTTTGCATTCCCAACTTTATTAATCTTAAAAATGTAATGTTATGTTGGAAAAAAGCTTTGGGTTGTTCTTTTTTTTAAAGCAGCCAAAAAATCAAAAAAGTGATGAGAGGTACATTTATCTAAGAATCACAGTAGATGGAATTTCAAAAGAATTATCTACAAAAAGAATTTGGAGTCTTGCCAGATGGGATCAGTCTGTGGGGAGAGCTAAAGGGTCAAAGGAAGATACGCTCAAGCTGAATGCCTATCTAGATGTGTTTAGAACGAATGTTTACACTGCCAAAAGTAAATTAATACATGAGGGCAAAGAGATAAGTTCTGTGGCATTAAAAAATGTTCTTACCGGTCAAGGCGAAGAAAAAAGAATGTTGCTTGATATTTTCCAAAAGCACATTTATGAAATCAAAGAACTTATAGGTAAAGAATATGCTTATAAAACATTTCAAAAATACAGAACGACATATGAGCACACTAAATCTTTTATTAAATGGAAATATGATTTAACTGATTTAGGAATTAAAGACCTTAATTATGAGTTTGTAAAGGATTTATCGCTCTGGTTAAAAACCATCAAGAATTGCAATCATAATTCTACGATTAAATACATTCGTACACTTAAAAGTATTATAATCGAATGTATAAGAAAGAAGTGGTTACCCGAAGATCCTTTTAGCGAATTTAAAATGTCAGTGAAAGAAAATGATGTTATTCCACTTTACACTGATGAACTTGCAGCAATAAGAAATAAAACATTTGCGATAGATAGGCTAAACCTTGTTAAGGACGTTTTCATTTTTAGTTGCTATACGGGCCTTGCCTATGTAGATGTAAGTAATTTAAAACGTAATCAAATTATAAATGGAGAGGATGGTGAAAAATGGATTATGACCAAAAGGCAAAAAACTGAAACTCCGCAAAGATTACCAATTTTGCCGCAGGCTTTAGAAATAATCAATAAATACGATAAGCATCCTAGATGCTTAAAAGAGAACTTTGTTCTGCCCATTTTAACTAACCAAAAAATGAATGCGTATTTAAAGGAAATTGCTGACGTTTGCGGAATTGAGAAGAAATTGACGTTTCATATTGCTCGCCATACTTTTGCAACTACAGTAACTTTAAGACATGGGGTGCCATTAGAAACAGTATCAAAAATGCTCGGCCATAAATCCATTAAGCAAACTCAGCATTACGCAAAAATAGTTGATTTGAAAATAAGTGAAGATATGGCGGCCTTGAAGAAAAAGCTTTCGGCCATTTGATGTTACGAAATTATAAGGTGGACTTCATTAATTCGGGCTCACCTTATAATTTTTATTTAAGTACAATTCAAAAATGAAAGTTGATATTCCGGGGATGTTGATCAGAGGGATTCCGTCGCAAAGTGACCAGACAATTAGCGGGAGTCTGGCCAAAAATAAAAAATTAAGAAAGGTTGTAATCTGTAATCTAAGTTGGAGTTAGATTTTAATATTGAAACTACTCCATAGAAATTCACCAACTACTTGTCTTGCCATTCCTGAATATTCTTCAGATGGTTCGATAAAAGCTTTTAATCTTATCATTTCTCGTTTTAAGTGGAGAATTCGCTGATATTGACCACCCGATTCCGGCGCAAACTGACCACCGATTCCGCGGGAAACTGACCACCTGATTCCAGGGCAAACTGACCACCCCGGAGGAGCAGAAAATGCTGTAGAAGCAACCATATTTTTGTGGGTTAACACCTACCAATTATGGCCAACACTACAATCAGCATGAGTAAGATTAGACAGATCCTTAGAATGTACAGCCAGGGGCGCAGCAAACTATCTATAGCTGCACAATCTGGAGTTTCCCGCAATACGGCAAAGAAGTATTTTGCCGCCTTTGATGCCAGCGGCTGCACGTTTGGAGAGATCAATGCCCTGAACGATAAAGAACTGGAGGATTTCTTTGGCAATGGCCAGGAAAGGCCTCCAGACAAGCGTATGCTTGCCCTGCAACGCTGTTTTCCGCACGTCGATAAAGAACTCAAACGTACGGGCATGAACCGCCGTATCCTATGGGAGGCCTACAGAAAAGAGTTTCCTGACGGCTTTCAGTACACCCAATTTTGCTTTTACTATAACCAGTGGAAGGCACGGGTCAATCCAACCATGCACCTTGACCATAAAGCAGGCGATAAGATGTATGTTGATTTTGCCGGTGAAAAGCTGAGCATCACCGATAAGGAAACTGGTGAGGTGATAGAGGTTGAGGTGTTTGTAGCTATACTCGGTGCCAGCCAACTTACCTATGTGGAAGCTGTTGCCAGTCAGCAGAAAGAAGACTTTATTGCTGCCTGTGAGGACGCACTGCATTATTATGGCGGGGTTCCATCTGCTATTGTTCCTGATAACCTGAAGGCAGCGGTAACTAAAAGCAACCGTTATGAACCAACGCTGAACGAAACATTTGCTGACTTCGCGGATCATTACAGCACAACCATATTACCTGCGAGGGCTTACCGCCCCCGTGATAAAGCATTGGTAGAAGGTGCCGTTAAGATCATGTACAGCCGCATTTATGCACCAATACGCAAAGCAACCTACCATACGCTTGCAGAGCTGAATGCCGCTATTAAAGAAGCTTTGGAAGTGCATAACAGCCAACCGCTCAAAGGCCGTAATTACAGCCGGAGGCTACAGTTTGAAGAAGTAGAAAGGGAAACACTTTCACCGCTGCCGGCATTGCGCTATGAGTTTAAAAAGCAACATCAGGCTACCGTGATGAAGAACGGGCATGTCTGCCTGGGCGTAGATAAACACTATTACAGTGTGCCTTACCGCTTTATCGGTAAGAAGGTAAAGATACTTTACTCCAGGTCCAACATGGAGGTCTACTATCACTATGAGCGCATTGCGATGCACAAACGTATCAAAAGCCCTTACAGTTATACCACCGACAAAGATCACCTGGCCACTACACATCGCTTTATGACCGAGTGGACACCAGACCGGTTCCTGGAATGGGCATCATCCATTCACGAAGATGTACGGCTGTATATCCTAAAGATACTGGATCGTAAACAACACCCTGAACAGGCCTACCGCTCCTGCGTGGGCATATTGAGCTTCGCCAAGAAAGCGGGTAATGACCGATTAGCCAGCGCTTGCAGGAGGGCACTCGGCTATGGATTGTACAATTATAAAACGATCCAGCAGATACTGGAAAACAAAATGGATCAGTATGAGGACAGCTTGTTTGCTGATGAACTA
>Ga0302304_10001419_pt1 | contig 12470 bp, 9 predicted proteins | sample III_Palsa_E2_2_FD_198769 | JGI IMG/M metagenome (GOLD analysis project Ga0302304, IMG submission 198769) | Peat permafrost microbial communities from Stordalen Mire near Abisko, Sweden - III_Palsa_E2_2 | ecosystem: Environmental > Terrestrial > Soil > Palsa > Peat permafrost | place: Sweden...
TTACAGGGGGAGGTTGGGAGGGGGTGCTCTTCAACACACGTCTGAGGCAAGAGCTTTACCCCCCCAACCCTCCCCTGCGAGCAGGGGAGGGGACCAACAGCCAACCTTGCTGAGATTCAACGCGGATCAGGTGCCTGCTCGAGAATCACCCTGTAAAGAACGACGCTCACTCAACCACCCATTGCCATCCGCTGCCCGCAGGATTTCCCTCATGAATGCTGTTGCGACATCCGCCATCAAACAGTCTCGCGCCACGGCCGTCTTCACCTGCATCCTGGCAGCCCTCGCCGGCCTGATGTTCGGCTTGGACATCGGAGTGATCTCTGGTGCGAGCCAGTTCATTCAGAAGGACTTCCAGGTTTCCGATCACGTGATCGAGTGGATCGTCAGCGCGATGATGCTCGGCGCCGCCGTCGGCGCACTGGGCGCGGCATGGATGTCGGCCGCACTCGGCCGCAAGCGTTCGCTGATACTCGGGGCGACCCTGTTCGTTGCCGGCTCGCTGCTGTGTGGCGGCGCCTGGTCGCCTGAGACGCTGATCGTTGCGCGCTTCATTCTCGGACTGGCGATCGGCATCGCCACTTTCACCGCACCGCTGTATCTAGCCGAAGTCGCCCCCGAAAAAATCCGTGGCGCGATGATCTCGCTCTATCAGCTGATGATCACCATCGGCATCCTGGTCGCCTTCCTCTCCGACACCCTGCTCAGCTACAGCGGCAACTGGCGCTGGATGTTGGGGGTGATCGCGATTCCCGGCGCACTGTTCCTGCTCGGCCTGTTCATGCTGCCGGACAGCCCCCGCTGGTTGATGATGCGTGGCCGCACACAGCAGGCCACTGACGTGCTGCGCCGCCTGCGTGGCGACGAGGCCCTGGTGACCCGCGAGATCGCCGACATTGCAGAACAGCTGAAGACTCCGCAACGTGGCTGGCACTTGTTTCAGGAAAACGCGAACTTCCGCCGATCTGTCGGCCTGGGTGTGCTGTTGCAGCTGATGCAGCAGTTCACGGGCATGAACGTAGTGATGTATTACGCACCGCGGATCTTCCAGAACATGGGTTACGACACTCACTCGCAACTGTGGTTTACCGCCATCGTTGGTCTCACCAATGTACTGGCGACCTTCATCGCGATCGGCCTGGTCGACAAGCTCGGCCGCAAACCGATCCTGTATATCGGCTTCCTGGTCATGTCGATTGGCCTGGGCGTCGTCGGCACCATGATGCACCTGGGCATCACCACGCATACCGAGCAGATGTTCACCGTGGCAATGCTGCTGTTCTTCATCGTCGGTTTCGCGATGTCGGCCGGCCCGCTGATCTGGACGCTGTGCTCGGAAGTGCAGCCGCTGAAGGGCCGCGACTTCGGCATCGGCTGCTCGACCTTCACCAACTGGATCGCCAACATGATCGTCGGCGCCACCTTCCTGACCCTGCTCAACGGCATCGGCAACGCCGCTACGTTCTGGCTCTACGGCGCGCTGAACCTGGTGTTCATCGCACTGACTTTCTGGCTGATTCCGGAAACCAAGGGCGTCACGCTGGAGCAGATCGAACGCAACCTGATGGCCGGGCAGCCACTGCGCCGGATCGGCAGCAGTCCATCGACAGCACCGGTCGCCGCATCACGCGGCTTCAGCAAGCGTGAAGCATCTCCGCAAAATGCCATTTCCTGATTGAGTTGATCGCGCTGAGCTTGGGCGTACTAGCTTCCTTCAAGCGTCACGCTTCACCGTTGAACCCGCTGCCAGTACTTGGGGAACGCACACGATGACTACAACGCCGGCAGCAAAAAATGAACTGGGTCTGCGTCGTGTGCTCGGAACCTGGGATCTGGTGCTCTTCAACATCGCGGCGATCGTCGCGCTGCGCTGGCTGTCGATGGCGGCACAGGTCGGTCCTTCAAGTCTGATGCTTTGGCTGCTGGGACTGATCGGCTTCTTCGTTCCGCTGGCCCTTGCGGTGCTCGAACTGAGCTCACGCGTGCCGGGAGCGGGCGGTTTGTATCTCTGGTCGAAGTCGGCGTTCGGCGACATGCATGGTTTCGTCGCCGGCTGGACTTACTGGATTTCCAATCTTGCCTATTTCCCGTCCGCGCTATTGTTCAGCGCCGGCATCTTTCTGCACGTCGGTGGTGGCCGCTGGCTGGCCCATGCCGGCGGCAGCAACTACAACCTCATCTACTGTCTGGTGGTGCTGTGGGCTGCGACCGGGCTTGGCATCCTCGGCCTCGAACGTTCCAAGTGGCTGCAGAACATCGGCGGTATCGCGACATGGTCGGCGGCGGCGCTCATCCTTTGTGCGGGCGCGCTGGCCGCGTACCGGTTCGGTCCGGCCACCGCGATCACGAGGGCGAACGTGATGCCCGATTTCGGCAAGCTTGCGACCTTTTCAACCTTTGCGACGATCGCTCTCGCATTTCAGGGTCTCGAACTGGGGCCGATACTTGGCGGGGAAATCAGGGACCCACGACGGCAGATTCCGCGCGCCACGCTGATTTCCTGCGTCGCCATTGCGGCCATCTATATCGCTGGTACGGCATCCTTGCTGATTGCATTACCGACGTCGGCGATCGATGTCATCGGTGGCATTCCCCAGGCGCTGGCCGCGATCGGGGACCGGATCGGCCTGCCCCTGTTCGGGCCTCTGACGGCAGCTCTGGTCAGCATTGGTACGATTGGCGGCATCTCCGCGTGGATCACGGGTACGGCGCGCCTGCCCTTCGTGGTGGGTGTCGATCGCTACCTTCCCGCGGCGCTGGGTCATCTGCATCCCAGATATGGCACGCCCCATCTGGCCTTGATTATCCAGGGCGTGCTGACTTCGCTGGTACTTGTAGCCGCGTTGTCCGGCGCCAGCATCCATGAGGCCTACATCATCCTTATCGACATGACAGCCATCATGTCGCTGCTGCCCTTGTTGTACATCCTGCTGGCATTTCCGCTGCTGCGCCATCGAGCCGCCGGCCGCAATGAAGGCATCAACTTGTCGCCCATCGGCACCTTCGGTTGCTGGCTGGTTGGACTGACCGGTTTCGCGGTCACCTTGCTGGCCATCATCACATCGATGATACCGCCGGCCGATAGCAGTAACTCAGGCCTGTTTCTTCTCAAGACGGTGGGCGGCTCGGCACTACTGATCGGAATCGGGTTGATGTTTTACCGGCGCGGCCAACAACAAGTCCGCATTGATTCGGGCCTTCGAGATATTCAGCGAGACACGCACGAGTAAAAGTTGCGACTTCACGCCTTTTTACTTTTATGTACTTTCGCGCGAGCACCCGCAGGCGCGTTCTTCTTCAATTTCGTCTGATTGTATTCAATAGCGGCACGGACGAGATTTTTCAGCGCGCGTTTATTGATCTTGTCGCCCTCAAAAAAATCGATCGCGCGTCTCGCATTGCCTTCGAGGCCAGCATTGAAGAGCTGATCAGGATCGTCGATGCCTGCACCGTGCGCAAACGTGAGCTTCACCTTCCCTTTGTGGGCATTGGCGACCGCGATCATTCCGTCGCGAGACCACACCGGGCTTCCCATCCACTTCCATTCCTCGATGATCTCCCGGTCGGCTTCGAGGATAGTCTCGCGAACGCTGGCGAACGTCTTGCCACGCCAGTCCGTGAGTTCTGCGATCAGCTGATCAACACGTTCCGATGGATTCATTGGATCTTTGCGCCTCGAATGCTGGTGCCGTTTTAAACCGGTCCAGTGCTGAGTATCGTTATTAGCCTAATTATGTGATGCGAACATCGTTTCGACAGATTCAGGTTTTGATTGTGCCGTCATCAATCTACCCGCGCCACCGCTTGCCCCTCACCACAAGCTCGCGAAGAACCTGCTTGGCATTGCTCCAATCGAATCAGTGGTCGCGCGTGAAGCGAGTCTTCACGCCGGCTTCAAGCCTTTTTTGATTATCTCTTGAAAGACCCTCTGGTCCCCGTCAGCCGCTTCAGCCGAGCGATCTCTCCATGCCTTCGGTACGTCTGGCTTAGCCGATTGGGTGCCACTTCCAGGAACTGTGACGCACTGCCCAAGAAGCCAGCAGCGACTGGCGCGGCTCGTGCTTCCTTATTTCGTGCCCCTCTCCCCACCTTGAGCAAGCCTTATGGATACGTTCTTCGAATACATCATCGCTGGCGGCCCAAAGCATGGCCGAGTCTATCGTCGCCCGCTGGACGCGCTGGAATCCCCGCCGCTGGTCGTGATTGCCGCGGACGGCCAGCGTTGTCTGCCTGCTGCGCGCAAGCAGGCCGGCGCACGATTGGTCATGCTGCATCCCGAAGCCACTGGTGCGCAATTTCGGTCCATTCTGGCTGCTTAGGGTCAACCAGCACGTCAGTTGGCGCCCAAGGCAGCGGCCTCACAAAAAGTCGCGCGCAGCCGATAACCTGGTGATACTCGTTTGGCACGCGAAAGGACAAACCGTATCCGGCCCCACGGGATCAGCTAGCTAAAGGCAGGAGGTGCGGTGCTCCAGGCTCTTTTGAGGATCCTTGTCGCGGCATCGCTTGCGCTTTCCCTGACCGCGCGGGCGACGACCTTGCGCGTGGTCGGCGATAACAACTATCCCCCTTATCTCTTTCTAGGTTCGGATGGCAAGCCGCGCGGTTATGTGGTGGACGTGTGGCAACTGTGGGAAAAGAAAACCGGCATCAAGGTGGAGTTGACCGCAACGAACTGGGCCGATGCGCAACAGCGGTTGCTGGATGGCCACGCCGACGTGATCGAAATGATCTTCAAGACGCCGGATCGAGAAGCTCTGTATGACTTCTCAGCGCCCTTTACGCGTGTCACCGCCGGCATATATTCCGACGCAGGGATCACGGGCATCAATGACGCCTCTTCGCTCAAAGGCTTCGAGGTCGGCGTCGAACGTGGTGACGCCTGTGTAGAGCGGCTGCATGACGACGACATCGGCAACGTACGCACGTTCGTAGGCTATGCGGATTTGATCGCAGCAGCGACCCGACGGGAGATCAGGATCTTCTGCATGGACGAGTACCCTGCCGACTACTACTTGTATCGGCTGGGCAAGAGCAATCACTTTACCAAGGCCTTTGATTACTACTCGGGGGAATTTCGCCGCGGCGTGCGCAAGGGCGATACAGCGACGCTGACTACGGTTCAACGCGGCATGGCGTTGATCACTGATGACGAGCTCGCTGCCCTGCAGCGCAAATGGATGGGGCAACCGGTCGACTTCACCCCATACGCCCGCATCTTCGGCTATGGCTTGCTTACCGGAACACTGGCAGGGATAGCCCTGCTGATCTGGATCTACACGCTGCGCCGCGCGGTTGAGCGACGCACCCGTGACCTGGATTTTCTTGCGCACCACGACCCACTCACCGGCTTGCCCAATCGACGCCTGCTGATCGATCGACTCCACCATGCCATCGCACAGCACGTCGATGCCAAGCTCGCGATACTTTTGATCAACCTGGACAACTTCCAGCGTGTCAATGAGAGCTTCGGTCATCCCATCGGTGATCAGCTGCTCAGAGCGGTGGCGGAACGATTGCTTGGTTGTACGCCGGTGGCAAATACAGTGGCTCGCCTGAGCGGCGACGAGTTTGTGATCATGTTGAGCGGCCATGCTGACCCCACCGCCGCTTCCGCAGCAGCGGCACGAATACTGAACGCTATGGCGCAGTCGTTCACCCTGAATGGAGAGGACCTGTTTGTCGGCGCGAGCATAGGCATCAGCCTCTATCCGAATGACGGACATGACGGCGTGACGCTGCTTAAAAATGCCGCCGCTGCGATGTATCGCGCGAAGCAAAGTGGTCCCAACGTTTGTGGGTTCTACAGTGCATCGCTCACCGAAGAAGCAAGTCATCTACTTCAGCTGGGTACATCCCTGCGCCGTGCATTGAAGCGAGAGGAGTTCGTGCTGGTCTACCAGCCGCAGGTTCATGTGTCTTCGGGACAAATCATCGGCGTGGAGGCGCTGATTCGCTGGCAAAGTAGTTCGGGACTGATTCTTCCCGCCCAGTTCATTCCCTTCGCCGAAGAAACCGGGCTGATCGAACCGATCGGCCGCTGGGTGCTGCATACCGCCTGCCAGCAACTCGCTGCGTGGTTGGCAGCGGGCTTGCCGCCCATGCGGATGGCGGTGAATCTCTCACCCCGCCAGCTCGCCAGCGCCGACCTGGTAAAGCAGGTACGGGCCGCCTTGAATGCATCGCAGATACCTCCCCAGCTACTGGACCTGGAGATCACCGAAAGCGCGTTGATGGAGCATGGAGCAGCCGCAACGGAAATATTGATGGCATTGCGCAAGTTGGGCATTGGGCTTGCCATCGATGACTTTGGCACCGGGTACTCCTCCCTCGCCTATTTGCGGCACTTCCCGGTCGAGCTTCTAAAGATCGACCAAAGCTTCATGCGCGGCGTGCCAGAGGAAACAGGCGCGGTGGAGATCGCGTCGGCCATTGTCGTGATGGCACATACCCTGCGTATGCGAGTCATGGCCGAAGGTGTCGAAAACCTCCAGCAATGGACGTTCTTGCAGGGCATCGGCTGTGACTACGCCCAAGGCTGGTACCTGGGCAGGCCGATGTCACCCGTTGATATGGAAGTCGTGCTCCGCGAAAACATTCTGTCCATGCAGGGAATCACCAACGAATGAATGGTCGCCAGAGTTCACGTATCCAAGGGACGTTATTGATTTGCGTTTATTGAATAGCTGGCGCACCACTACCAGCTCGGCCGCACACAAATCAGACCGACAAATCGCATACCCTGAAAACAAAAGGAGCCAGCTAAATAGCTGGCTCCTTTTTTAATCGAAACGATTTTACGAATGGCGAAATTTAGAACGGGATCTCGTCATCTGCGAAGCCGCTATCGGCCGGCGGTGGGGACTGACGCTGCTGGCTGCCGCGATCGTCGTTGTCGCGCGACTGTCCGCCGTAGTTGCCGCCACCCTGGCGCTGGCCACCGCTGGCGCTCTGCGGGCGTTCGCGTTGTCCACCGCTGCTGCCGCCACCACCACCGCCGCCTTCGTTGCCACCAAGCATCTGCATCTCGCTGGCGATGATGTCAGTGCTATAGCGTTCGACGCCGGCCTTGTCGGTGTACTTGTCGGTGCGCAGCGAACCTTCGATATAGACCTGACGGCCCTTCTTCAGGTAATCACCGGCGATCTCGGCCAAACGGCCAAACAACTTCACCCGGTGCCACTCGGTTTTCTCGACCTTCTCGCCGCTCTGCTTGTCGGTCCAGCTTTCCGAGGTGGCGAGGTTCAGCGTGGTCACCGCCGTACCGCCGCCGGTATGGCGCATTTCCGGATCCGCGCCGAGGTTGCCGACCAGGATGACCTTGTTGATGCCGCGTGCCATGTGTCTACCTCGCTGTGCTTGGCCGATGCTTCAGCATCGACCGCTATGTTGATTTGCCGGTCGCCGTCCGTTTCCGGGGGCGCCCGTCGGCCTCCTATCATAGCCGGCCGCCGCCAATCTGGCTCTGGAAATGTCGCCGTGGCGGCCGCCGCCGGCCAGATCCCGCCGCAGGGGCTTGCGCAAGCCTATCGCAGCGGGCCGGGCAAACCCCATGGTTATCCGGTGGCTGCCATGACGATGAGCCCCAAGGCGCCCTGCGCCCTGGCCGCAACCGCACGGAGGGCGATCGGCTCGCCTACGTCCCTCGACGCAGCTCACCGGGTTGACGCGGGGGCATTCGCCCGGCGGAGGGGCGACCCCGGATGACGTCGCCGGGTGCAACCCTGCGTAGGCCTCTGCCGGATTGTGCTTGCGTCGGCCCACGCTGTTTCGGACCAGGACTGCAACAGCGCGAGCGTGCCTTAGAGCCTGTTCATGATCTTTTGCGCGAATCACATGCAAGCAAGATGCATACGCCTCCCGTGAGGTCGCCTGACGTTGCTCCTCCCCCTGCTCGCGGGGGAGGAGCAGATCAAGATTTGCCGTCACTTCGCCGCGTTGGCGTTGTGCTGAGGGGCGGATGCTCGCGGGACGCCAACGCACTGGTAGGTTGGGGTGAGCGCAGCGATGCCCAACATCACGCCCCGGACCACGTTGGGCATCGCTGCGCTCACCCCAACCTACGCTCTGCGGCCTGCATGTTGGCTCCCGCTGCTCGGGCGAAGTTGGGAGGGGGTGCTTCGAGACGGCGTGAAGCTGTGCCCGCGGAGGAAAAATCCCCCGCGCTTTGCTCGGCGACGTGGGAGCACTCCTGAAAAAATGCTCTTTGCACGAGTCACGAAAGATCATAAACAGGCTCTAAGGGCCGGCCTTCTGGCATGATCTGATCCATGCCGATTGAGCATCGTCACACCGACACGGAAGCTTGCGCACAGCATATCGCCGGCTGGCTAGGGCCGGATCTGCGCATCGCTGCGCCACTTGGCCTGGGCAAGCCGCATGGCCTGCTCAATGCGTTGTACCGCCTTACGGCGAACGACACGACGCGTTCGCTGCGTTTGTATACCGCGCTGTCGTTGACCCGACCGCAGCCTAAGCCGGGGTTGGAGGCGCGTTTTCTCGAGCCATTCCTGCAGCGGCACTTTGGCGCCGATCAGATCGACCCGCAGTACGCGCTGGATCAGGCGCGCGATGCGCTGCCATCGAATGTCGAAGTACACGAGTTCTATATGCAATCCGGCGCGCTGCTGCATTCGGGCAGTGCCCAGCGCAACTACATCAGCCAGAACTACACCCACGTTGCCCGCGACCTGGTGCGGCAGGACATCAATCTGCTGGTGCAGCTGGTGGCGCGGCGCGAGGGGCCGGACGGCGTGCACTACAGCCTGTCATGCAACCCGGATCTGACGCTCGATTTTCTCAGGCAGATGCAGGCTGAAGGCAAGCAAAGGCCGGTCTGCGTGGCCGTGGTGCATCCGGATCTGCCGTACCTGGGCGGTGCTGCCGAGGTGGCTGAAGATTACTTTGACATCGAGTTGCACACCGACACATCCCCTCCCTTGTTCGCGCTGCCGCGCCTGCCGGTCGATCTGGTCGAATATGCGCTGGGCCTGCATGCCAGTGCGTTGGTAAAGGACGGCGGCTGCCTGCAGATCGGTATCGGTGCGCTCTCCGATGCGCTGGTCAAGGCGCTGCTGTTGCGGCATCAGGACAACACCTTGTGGCGGCGTGCCCTGGTAGCGCTGGACCCCACCGGAAGCACGCATGCGTTAGCTGCATGGCAGGGCGGTCTGGCGGCATTTCCGTTGGGCCTGTATGGCGCCAGCGAGATGGTGATGGACGGCTTCATGCACCTGCAGCGGGCCGGCGTTCTCAAACGTCGAAGCTGGGACAACCTCGCGCTGGAACGCGCCTCGGTGGGTGGGCGACTGGCTGCTGACGTACCGGGCGGCCATTACCTGCGCGGCGCCTTCTTTCTGGGCACGCGCGAACTGTACGAGTGGCTGGCGGCTACCGAAGCGGACGATTCGGGTGCGATCAGCATGGGTCCGGTTTCCAACGTCAACCACTTGTATGGCGATCATCAGACGCTGGCGATGCTGCAGCGGCGCGGCGCGCGATTCTTCAATACGTGCATGATGGCAACGCTGCTTGGCTCGGCCGTCTCCGATGGGCTGGAAGATGGTCACGTGGTCAGTGGTGTCGGGGGGCAATACAACTTCGTGGCGATGGCGCACGAACTGCCCGGCGGCCGCTCGGCGCTGTTGCTGCGATCGACCCGGAACGTCGACGGTGGCATCGAAAGCAACATCCGCTGGAGCTACGGCCACACCACGATCCCTCGTCATTTGCGCGATCTGTACATCACCGAATATGGCATTGCCGACCTGCGCGGCAAGAGCGACAGCGAATGCATCGAGGCGATGCTGTCGATCTGCGATGCACGCTTTCTCGATGCGCTGTGCGCCGAGGCAAAATCACACGGGAAGCTGGCAGCCGATTTCGTGATCCCCGAGGCGTGGCGGCGCCATCGCCCGGAAACGCTGCGTGAGGCCCTGGCGCCGCTGCAGAAAAAAGGATTGTTGCCGTTGTTTCCGTTCGGCAGCGACTTCACCGAGATCGAGCAGCGGTTGCTACCCGCGCTGAACTGGCTGCAGGCATCAAGCACCCATTGGCGCGGAAAACTGGCTCTGTTGCGCGTGCTATGTCGGCCTGGCCCGGTGGCTGCCGGCGAGGCCGAGGCGCTGGCGCGGATGGGTCTGACGGCACCGAGCACATTCGCCGATCGCCTGCAGCGCCGATTGCTGCAGGCGGCGCTGCGACGCTGAAGTTGTAACGGTGCTTCGGGTATTCTTGCGGCTTCGCCGCCCCGTGATGGCGGCTGTTCGATCCGGTCAATGAATCCATGAACGAAACGTCTTTTTTGTCTCTCCGCCCAGCTAAGGCCATTCTCGCGGAAACGGGTTTGCGTCGGCCCAGCGTGGCCGTGCAGATCGGCAAAATCATGGTGGGTGGCGGCGCGCCGATCGTGGTGCAGTCGATGACCAACACCGACACCGAAGACCCGGCCAGCACCGCCAAACAAATTGCCGAGCTGGCCCGCGCAGGCTCAGAACTCGTGCGCATCACGGTGAATACGCCGGCGGCCGCTGCAGCGGTGCCGCGCATCGCCGAGCGGCTGGCGATGATGGGAGTGGACGTGCCGATCATCGGCGACTTCCACTACAACGGCCATCAATTGCTCGAGCACGAACCGGCCTGCGCCGAAGCGCTGGCGAAGTACCGCATCAATCCGGGCAACGTCGGTTTCGGCAAGAAGAAAGACAGCCAGTTCGGCGCGATCATCGAGATGGCGCTGCGTTATGGCAAGCCGGTGCGCATCGGCGCGAACTGGGGTTCGCTCGACCAGAGCATGGTCGCCACCTTGATGGACGAGAACCACAAGCGCGCCGAGCCATGGGAGGCTTCGCATGTGGCACGCGAGGCGCTGATCCGCTCCGCGCTGGACTCCGCTGCACGCGCAGAAGAAATCGGCCTCGCTCGCGACCGCATCATCCTGTCGTGCAAGGTTTCCGGCGTGCAGGAATTGATTGCGGTATATCGCGACCTTGCCGCACGTTGCGACTACGCGCTGCATCTGGGCCTGACTGAAGCCGGCATGGGTTCCAAGGGCATCACCGCGTCCAGCGCTGCGCTCGCCGTACTGCTGCAGGAAGGCATCGGCGACACCATCCGCATCTCGCTCACGCCCGAGCCGGGCGCCTCGCGCACCGGTGAGGTGATCGTGGCGCAGGAGCTGCTGCAGACGATGGGCCTGCGTTCGTTCACGCCGCTGGTCACCGCTTGCCCGGGTTGTGGGCGCACCACCAGTGAGTTCTTCCAGGAATTGGCCAAGACTGTGCAGGAACACGTGCGCGAGCAGATGCCGCTATGGCGCATCAAATACGACGGCGTGGAAAACCTCACGCTCGCGGTCATGGGCTGCATCGTCAACGGTCCGGGCGAATCCAAGCACGCGAATATCGGCATCTCGTTGCCCGGCAATGGCGAGACACCGGCAGCGCCAGTGTTCATCGACGGTGAGAAGGCGATGACCTTGCGCGGCGACAACATTGCGAACGAATTCGTCGGCATCCTGGACGATTACGTTGCCCGCAAATACACGGTTCGTGCTGCATCGTGATCCGAACGCTTTAAGACACCAACCGCGCCACTTCACCCAAGGCCTGCAGCTTTTTTGCTCATCCCCCTGTTTGCAGGGGGATGCTGGGAGGGGGTGAAGCTTTTGATCCTCTGGACGAAGAGCGACCCCACCCCAACCCTCCCCTGCAAGCAGGGGAGGGAGCAAAGCAGCAGAGCGCAGCCCGCGTCGCGCTTCGCCGGGCTTGCAGCATTTTGCTCATCCCCCTGTTTGCAGGGGGAGGCTGGGAGGGGGTGAAGCTTTTGATCTTCAAGCAGCGACCTCCTCCCAACCTAATGCGCGCAGGAAGGGCAAAGTCACAACTGGTAGGCGCACGCCACGATGGGCTGCGCCCATGCTGGAGTCACGGCTATCGCTTCCGTGGTTGCTGGAAACGCCACGTTACCTCGGGCGAGTTCGAGCACAAGGCGAGGGGAGGGGGGCAGGCCGTTCGCCGGATCAGCCTCCATGCTGTTGTCGTAGACACGCAGGGTGGTGACCCGCGGAATCAGGTGCACCAGGTTTTGCCGGCTCGCCTGGTAGCGCTCGCGAATTTTCTGCTCGGGGATGTCGTGGCCACCTTTGCTCACGCGAGCCCGTACGCGGGCCAGGTGCCGCTCGGGGCTGTCCAGCCCGCAGTACCAAACGAACAGCTCCATCCCGACGGCGGCCGCTTCCAGCAGCAACGCGGCGACGGTATGTCCGCCGAGCGTGGTTTCGAACGCATAGTGGGTCCTGGTTTCGATGGCCATACGCAGGCGGCGCACGCTCTCTTGCCAGGCCAGGCCATTGGCTTCGCCAAGTGCCATCCCGGGGTTTGCGGTCAGCACGCGCTGCGTTTCTTCATCGGGGTTGAAGTAGGCACCGCCTGCCTCGCGCAATCGCGCTCCGGCGATGCTGCTTTTACCCG
>Ga0302304_10001421_pt1 | contig 12467 bp, 8 predicted proteins | sample III_Palsa_E2_2_FD_198769 | JGI IMG/M metagenome (GOLD analysis project Ga0302304, IMG submission 198769) | Peat permafrost microbial communities from Stordalen Mire near Abisko, Sweden - III_Palsa_E2_2 | ecosystem: Environmental > Terrestrial > Soil > Palsa > Peat permafrost | place: Sweden...
GCTGGAAATAACTGCTCGATCGCGAGCCTTGACTTCAAACTCCTGAGAAACGGACTCGAAGCCGGGCGCCGAAATTCTGATTTCATACTTTCCCGCGACAACCGCGCTGAAAGTGAATCTACCATCAGCGCCGGCCACTGCCTTGCGGGTCTTCGCGTTGGGCCTGGGCCGCAACTCAACCTGCGCGCCAGCAATCATCGCACCTGTTGGATCGATAACGCTGCCAATCACATCCGCGGCGCCATTGAAAGGCCCACGATCATGCTCGACCTTGATCGCAACTGTAGAGCGTTGGCCAGGATTCAGATTCCTGATGACCCCGCCGGACTTCACTTCGATGTAGGCGCGAAGATCGTCTCCAGTGTCAAACTGTTGATCCACACCCGCGCTGTGAATCTCATAGTAGCTTCGCTTGGCTTGCATCCATCCAGCAGTCTCAAGTCGAATCGGCGTGCCCCACGCATCGCGTGGTTTGGCGCCATTGCTATCCGTGAGAGTGGAGAAGTCTTTGACGGGGTCGACGCTTGCCGCGCTGGACCCTCTACTCGCGTACATCTTGCTGAGCTGCGCCGCAATTCGCTTGACCTGCTCAATAAAAACTGAATGATAGCGATCATAGAATTCAGAGTACTTTTCTCGCGGCAGGCTCTCGCCAAACTCCGCTTGCAGGCCGTTTGCGTTGGTCATTTCCGTCGCAGAAAAGAGCGCACGCGCTGCACGATCTCGCTGGTCGATCTCCTCATTGGCCGCGGGCTCAACTACATCATTCATTGAGATTGAATGAATTTCATAACGAGGCTTCATCACTTCCTGCTCTAGATAGAAGAAGACCTTCGCAAATCCGGGCTGCTTCTCTGCAAGGGCAAACACAGCCTCATCCACAACCTGCACGCCAAGCGCTGCGCGAACGCCCTCGCCTTTAGCGTTGGTCACGCGAAAGCGGATGTTTGCCTCAGCTCCCGGCTTATAAATCTGCGCATCCGTTGCGGTCTCAATCTTCAGTTCATCCGCAGGCTGCACAAATATCAGACGATGATCTCCAACCGGCCGCGCATCGCGACCAAAGAGATAAGCGTTGAAGTCGAGAGTTCCTGCCATATCGGGCGTCGCAGTCACAGCGAGGCTGGCGTGTCCATTTTCAATATCCACATCGCGCGTCAAGATCGTCTGTCCATCCTTGACGATATCCACATACGCCGAGCCACCAGTCTTCGTGGAAAAGACATCCAGCTGCATGCGCTCACCGGCTCGATACACAGCGCGTTCTGTGCGCAGCAGAATCTGATCTTCGCCACCGCGCGTCTCAAGCTGAACATCGCTGCCAGCGCGGTTTCCGCGACGGTCATCTGCATCGATATGCAGCGTTTCTTTACCTGCCACCGCCTTGATGTGAATCACCCCAACGCCGCCGCTATCAGTCGCGGTCTTTTGCTCACGCGATCCATCGATGCGCACGGCAACCTGCGTGCTCGCCGGCGTTCCATCCGGATACGAAGTGAGCACGAAGACCTGATTGTCAAGTCCAGGAATCAGGGTTCCGCCTTCTGGAATGGCGGTGATCAGCATCGACGATTGGCTGACGGTAATCGGCTCTCCGCGCGTCTCGTCATGGGCTGCCGAGTCCTTTACGGTAGCCTCCACCAGCACACGCGCCGCGCCGTGGCTCAACGCTTCCCCGGCAAAATAGTCGGGCAGCTTCAAATCAAAGTGATAGCTCCCGTCTTTGTCAGTTTTGCCCTTGGCGCTCACCGCCTCAAAGACATCGACATCCATCCCGGAAGCCTTGAGCGTAACCTCGGCATCATCTACCGGCTTGCCAAAAAAATAGTTTGCCTGAACCGTGCCCGTAACATGATCGCCAGGCCGGTAGTCTCGCTTCTGTTTATGATCCTTCTCGGTAAATTGAACAGCTACCTTGAACTTGGGCAGCACATATCGCTCAATATTCAGCGCAATCTCCGCAGAATTCGTCGATGCTGATTCAGAATCGGCCATGATCGCCCGCAGATGATACGTGCCCAGGTTCACTTCGTCCGCAAGCGCAAACTCCGCTGAAGAAATTCCGAAGGCATCCGTCTCCGTCGCTTTCTTGAATACCTTGTTGCCACGCGAATCCTCCAGTTCGAAGGTTAACTTCCGATTCTTCGCAGATCGATGATCCACGCGATCCAGCGCCAGCGCCCGTACATGAATCGTCTGCCCCGGCTGATAAATGGGCTTCTCCGTGGTCAGCAGGATCGAAGCCTTTTCTTCTACCCGAATCGTTTGGGTATACTCCGCTGATCCAACCGGCGTTTCCACGACATAGTGCAATTCGCAAGTGCCCGCCGTTCCCGCGGGAATATGAAAGTGCGTCTCCGTCGTCCCCTTGTGATTGATCTGCCCCGTATGCAGGACAAGGGGCGGCTTGTCAGGAATCAGCAATTCGATCCGCACGGAACCGCTCTTCACGATCTCCTTGTTGGTGGAGTCGGTGACAATGACTCGGATGGCTGCGTCGCCGCCAGATAGATACGTCCGTTGGCCGATGATATGAACCACAGGCCTGTCGAGAATCTGCGATATCGACGCGGTCCCATCGAAGGCCGGGGCCTTTTCGCCGCTGTACACAAACTGGTAATGAACACGCTCCCAGATGAGATCCTCAAGAGCCACGGCGTGTTCAGGCATTACAAATTGCTGAAGACTTCCATTGCCTTCGTTCACTTTGACGTTGCGTTCCGCTCTGCCCAGGACCTTATCCTCAGGATCAAGGACCTCGACCAGGAGTTCACCGGATCCCGCGCGGGCCGCGTGGTAGGGAATCGTCACGGAAAGCGTCGTGCCCGTGAGAGTCGCCGTGAGCGTCGAAGCCGACTCGCACCCCCCCCGCTGCGCATGCTGCATGGTAAGCAGGAAGACAATCAAGACCGAATAAAGACGCAGCGAACTCACCAGTCCGCGGATTGCTTTCATGACCGGACTCCTTGTTGGTGCCGAGAGAATTCATGGCAATGGAAATCCCCATGCCTGACCTCAGAACGGAAGGTCAGACCAATCTTGCACGGAAACTTATGCTTGTGGATTCTTCTCGTTCTCTTAGACACCGCAGAGCAAAAACGTGGGCATCTGGCAGAGAGAAAATTTTCGCTACGCTCGACCGCGCTCAGCACAAAATCTCACAGGCGGCTACCGCCCGAACCAGGCGCGCAGCCGCAAAACCGAGTCAGAATCCTGACTCAGTTCCGCGACATACACTCGTGGGGGTAGGCAGTTATTTCTTGTAAGCGTTGAGTTTCCCGAGCGCTTGCTTCAATTGATCCAGCTTCTGCCCGGCTTCGCCCAGCTTGCCTTCTGCCGTAAGACGCTGGTAGTCCGCAAAGTCTTTCGACGCTTCCTGGATCAGCCCGTTCAAATCCGCTGCAGGCTGTACATTTCCAGCTGGGGTCGCTCCAGCCGCCGCAGTAGATTGCGTCGCGCCTCCCTGCGTCTCAGTTCCAGTCAAGGATGAAGTCCCATTGCCAAACAGCGATGACAGCGCTGCCTCAAACGTAGTGCCGTAGGCCAGCTTGTCTTGCAACGCCAATACAACGAGCCGCAACTCCGGCATCGGACTTCGTTCCGCCTGCAGGTAAATCGGCTCGGCATACAGCAGCGCTTTCCCGCATGGGATCACGAGGAGACTCCCGCGCCGGACATGCGAGCCCTGTTGGTTCCAAAGCGTGAGCTGTCCCGAGAGCTGCGCATTCTGATCGATGCGCGCCTCAATCTGCAACGGCCCATCCACCAGCTTGGTCTTGGGAAAATCGTAGACCACCGCAGTGCCGTAATTGGCGCCATCGCTGCGTCCCGCTATCCAACCGATCAGGTTGTTCCGATTCGCTGGCGTAAATGGCAGTATTTCGACAAACTCCACCCCATTCTCATCGGGCAGCTTCATCTGCACAAAGTTCGGCTGCATGGCCATGGTCGTCTGTTCGCCGCTGTCACCCATGCCAACTTCCGTCGCAACCGTCCACAGGTCTTCCCGGTTGTAGAAAACCTCAGGATTGGTCATGTGATAGAGGCCGTAAACTTCGGCTTGAAGCTTCAGCAACAGCTCTGGATAGCGCACATGCTTGCGTAGTCCAGCGGGCATTGTTGCGCCGTCTTTGAAGAGAGTTGGAAAGATGCGCCGGTACGCTGCCAGGATAGGATCTTGATCGTCGAATACATAAAACGTCGTCGTCCCGTCGTATGCGTCGATCACTGCTTTCACGCTGTTGCGCAGGTAGTTCGCCTGATCGTCGCCCAACCGGTAGTGGCTTGAGTATGGATAGTTGTCAGATGTCGTAAACGCATCCAGTACCCATCTCAAACGGCCGTCGTCTCCCACCACGATATAAGGGTCTTTATCGTAGGTGAGAAATGGCGCAAGCGCAGTCACGCGATCGCGCACATTGCGCCGCATCAGCAACCGGCTCTGCGAATTCACGTCATCGCTGAAGGGCAACTTGCCAAGATCCCCGCGGTCGATCGCTATCAGAATTCGACGCAGAAATCCGCCCAGCACGATGCCTCCCGTGCCTTCATACGAGGTAAGACTGTTGGACTGGCCTTGCGGGTAGTTGAACTCCTGCTGCCTCGTCTTCACATACACGTCCGTGTTCGTCAGCTGACCAAAATAGATCTCAGGCCGCGACACATTGAGGCTCTTCACCGTGCTTTGCACAGGCATGTTGCTCAACATCAGCGTAGGCAGCCCCTCCGACGTGAATCCGTTGACAGGGTTCATCGTGATGCCATAGCCATGCGTGTAAATGAGCTTGTCGTTGATCCAGTTGCGGCTGCTTTCGGGCAGCTTATCGACATTCAATTCGCGCGCCGCCAGCATGACCTCGCGCATCGTACCATCGATGTCATACCGATCAATATCGATATCAGGAAAATCATAATAGGTCCTGATCTCCTGAATCTGCCGCAGCGTATCCTGCAAGGCACGCCAATCCCAGAGCCGGATATTCGAGAGCGTTGCTTGGTTATTTGCAGGATCGGTTGCTCCAACCGTCGTCTCTGCAGGGAACTCATGCTGTTGGAACTTGTCCAGTCCAAAAGCCTTGCGTGTCATCTCAATGTTGTTCAGGATGTAAGGCTGCTCGCGCACCAGCTCGTTCGGCTTAACGACGAAGTTTCCCACGTACCAGGTAGCCAAACCAAAGCCCAAAAAACAGATGACAGCTGGAATCACGGGCGCAACCAGCCATCGCAGGCCCGATCCTCGAACGGCGTTCACAATCGCAATCACCGCTCCCAGTAACAGCGCGAAGCAGACAAAGAGCATCCCCGTGACCGTCACATGCGCGTCCGTGTAGCTGATTCCCTGGAAGATGGTGTGCGGCTCGAATAGCAGCTGATATCTGCCGACATACTCGCGCATCGCAATCACCAAAAGTAGAAACGCAACTGCAATCGACAGCCCTCGCCAGCGGGCCGGTGAAGAGCTGTAGCGGGTGCCTCGCCGTCCATCGAGCACGCCGGCCCCGCCGGTAATCATCAAAAACAGGCCGGCAAGAATGCAGGGAATCACCGCCAGTACCAGCAACCAGCCGAGAAGGATTTGCCAGGCAGGCAACGTGAACAAGAAGAAGCTAAGGGGCTTGCCAAAGATTGGATCCGATACGTTGCTGGTCTGGGGAGCGTACCAAAAGAGCGCCAGCGTGGGCCACTCCGACATCATCGTTGCCCCGGTAATCCCGGCAACGAGTATGGATACCCCCACAGCGAGCACGCGAATGACCGGCTCAACGGAAAGCTTCAGCGGTTGCCCTCCAATGATGATGGTGTGGCCGCTCGGCATGTCCGCGTCATGTGCGCGCCGAAGCAAAGAAAAGCTGGCATACAGAACGCAAAATGTGATCGCAGCGAAGACAGCAAAGAGTCCCCACTGCAGGCTTAGCGTCTTGGCAAAAACGGCCCCATACCCAAGTGATCGGAACCACAGCGCTTCAACGAAATAGGAGAGCGCCGTCCGGCTCCCAAAAAGGATGACTGCGACGATGGCGACGAGGGCAAATAGCTTGCGGCGACTCCGCCGTGGCGGAAAAGGTTCTTGCGGCCAATCAATAGTTTCCGGCAATGCACGACCCCACTTCTAAGTTCGCCAGCATGAGTTCTTTGCGGCGAACGCATATCACCACTCTAGTCCTCTTCGCCGGTCGCTGCATGCCCCACCAAGCAAACTTCATCCATACCGCGCAACGATTCAAATCTTTATGCGCAGGGTGATGAAGTTGATTCCGTGTTGAGTGTGGTTCTCGGTCCATCGCCAGCCCCGCCGTTCCATCCGCCACAAGGCCATAATCGGTTTAGGAATGGACACGTCTCGCAATCTCGGCCTGCTTCGCGAGTACATGACCTATCTGCGCGTCGAAAAAGGCCTGCGCCCGCTTACCTGCGAGGCCTACGACAGCGACCTCAAGACCTTCGCCGAGTTCCTGGAGAGCCGTCATGGAGTTCTTCTGACCGCAACCCAGCAGGACGTAGCCGCTTTTCTCGAACATCTGCGAACCCATGGCATCGACTCCCGCTCCGCAGCTCGCAAACTCAGCTGTATTCGCGGCTTTTACAAATGGCTCCTTCTTGACCGGCGCATTCACCACGATCCGACCGTAAATATCGAGTCTCCCAAAGCCTGGAAAGTCCTGCCCAAGTCGCTAGCCGAGTCTGAAGTAAACACCATGCTCGATGGCGCGGAAATCACGGCTGGGATCACTACGAGCAAGCCTCAGGCCCGCGCCACAGCCCTGCGTGATCGCGCCATTCTTGAGCTGCTTTATGCAGGAGGCCTGCGCGTCTCTGAAGTCACGAGCCTTTCTACCAGCGACCTCGCGCTTGACTCCGGCCGCGTCCTGGTTCGCGGTAAAGGCGATAAAGAACGCATCGTTCCGTTGGGCGTCACGGCTCTCGAAGCACTCAGTACCTATCTGAAAGAGGGCCGCCCGCATCTCGCTCGGGTTCGCGCCAAAGCTCACTCCGCGGATGGCGCCAAGCTCTTTCTCTCGCTTCGCGGAATGCCTCTAACTCGCCAATCCGTGTGGGTGCTGGTCAAGGCCGCCAGCGCAGGCGCGAGCCCTCACACCCTGCGTCACAGCTGCGCCACGCACATGGTCGAGCATGGCGCTGATCTTCGTTCCGTGCAGCTTTTGCTGGGTCATGCGGACATATCTACGACTCAGGTTTACACCCATTTGGCATTGGGCCGGCTCAAGGCTGTTCATCGCCAGCATCATCCTCGCGGACTACGACGCAACACAGAAGAAGTCGAAGCGAAGGAAGTAAATACAGGCCCAATCGCTGAAGAGAAGCTGCCATGAGCGACCTCTCCAAACCAATTCTTGAACTGCGTGAATCGGAAAATGAAATCAAGGGCGCCCATTCGGAGGCGTGTGAGCGTTCGCCCCTGGGTGAATTGGCAACAGCTTACCTGGCCGTGCTCGCCAATGAACGCGCCAGCTCGCCGCACACGCTTCGTGCGTACGAGCGCGAATTGCGGGGCTTCGTTGCCTACATCCTCAAGACGCAAGGCCACGACACGCCCGCATCCGCCATTGAACATACCCGCATCCGCGCATACCTCGGCTCACTCTACGAGCGCGGCCTCTCCAAAGCGTCTGCAGCTCGAGCACTGGCGGCGGTGCGCAGCTGGTTTCGCTGGCTAGCCCGCTTTGGCCACGTCAATCAGAATGTCGCTTCGCTCGTTGCCACACCCAAACTGCCCAAGCACCTGCCCAGGGTTCCATCCATCGAACAGATGAATCGCGTCATTGACTCGATCGACACGAAGACCCCCGATGAAGATGCGACCGCGGCGTGGCCCACACGGGACGCAGTGATCTTCGAGCTGCTCTACGGCTGCGGCATTCGCAATGCTGAATTGACCGGCTTGAACCTCGTCGACATCCACTGGGCCAACGAAGCGATTCTTGTCCGCGGCAAAGGTCAGAAGCAGCGCTACGTGCCGCTCGGAGATGCGGCAGCACAAGCAGTCCGGGCCTATCTGGCAGAGCGCCAGGCGCGGCTCATCGCAGCGCAGCGCAATGCGGACGCGCTGCTGCTCAATCTCCATTTGCGCGGTAACGGCAGGCTCTCCACGCGCAGTGTCGCGCGCATCGTCAAACGCATCGCCGTTCAGCGCGGCCTCTCATCGGACGTGCATCCGCACACGCTGCGCCACGCATTCGGGACACATTTGTTAGAGGAAGGCGCAGATCTGCGCAGCATTCAAGAGTTGCTTGGCCACGAACGCCTCAGCACAACACAGCGTTACACGCAACTTACCGCCGCTCAGCTTACGGTCGTTTATGACAAGACTCATCCGCGCGCCAAGTAAGCATCAAGTGGACATCTAACTGCAGAGCCCCGCACACTTAACAAGCTCCGGCCACCCGCCGTTGCTCCTGCCTTTCTTGTTCGCCATTCCCGAAGGGAATCTGCTTCCCCCGCGCCAGAATCAGCAGCCCGGCCTCTCAGCCCTCACTCGTAGTCGGATCGATGATGGTCCGCACTTCGAGCACCGCGTCCGCCGGAAAGCCACCCTGTTGAGCATGCTCTCGAATCAACTCGGCGTTTGGCGCAATATAGACGCAGGTGATCTTGTCATCCGTGACATAGGATTGCACCCATTGAATTTCCGGGCCGAGACCACGCAACACGCTGCACGACTTCTGTGAGACGCCCTGTAGTTGCTCCGGACTCAACTTGCCCGCGCCAGGGATATTGCGTTCAATCAAAAACTTCGGCATACACGTACCTTTGCCTTGAATCGAAATCCAAGCCTATCTTAAGAATAGACTGCGGGATCATTTGAAGTTCAACCGGACCAAAAGTCAACTATCAAATTGAGAACGACGATCCCAAATTACGCTCGCCGAGGATTCTGTTCCTGGCTCCCATACCGCCGTCGAATCCACTCATACAAGGGAAGTCCCAGCAAGATGAGTCCCGACCCAATCAGCGATCCTTGCAGGTTTCCTGCAAAGCTCGAATACAGCACGACTGCGGCGCTCAAGACAAAGACGGCGGGCAGCGCAGGATAGCCCCACACCCGGTAAGGTCGAACCGCCTTGGCGTCGCGCCGGCGATAGATAAATACCGTAGTCGCGGTGAGCATGTAAAACAGCCATTCCGCAAAAACCGCCAGCTCAAATAGTTGCTGAAACCGCCCCAGCGCCAACAGCAAGACCGTCGAAAGCAACCCCTGAACCATCAACGAGAATGCCGGGCTTTGAAAGCGTGGGCTGATCTCGGCAAACCGCGGGAAAAACAGCCCATCCCGCGCCGCAGCGAAGGGAATGCGCGCCCCCGACATCACCGTTCCATTGAGCGTGACGAAGATGCTCAGAGCCATACCGGCCGCCACCAGCGCCGCACCCGCAGGTCCCATCACGACGCGCAATGCGGCGACCGCGGGCCGTGGGGAAGCCGCAATCTGCGCCGCCGGTAAGATGAACTGGATCGCAGCATTGGTCGCCATAAACAGCGCACCAACAACAAAAAGCCCGCCAATCAGCGCGAAGGGCAAATTGCGCTCGGGATGCTTGATTTCGCCTGCCACCATTGTCAAATCGTTCCAACCGTCATAGGCCCAGAGCGTCGCAATCAATGCGATCATGAACCCATTGATGCCGCCCGTTGCATGCGGCAAACCAGTCGCAAAATTACCCCACGAACCATGCGAAGAGGTGAAGCAGAATCCAACCACCACGAGGATGAGCACCGCCTTGAGGGCCGTAAAGACTACTTGAAAATCCCCAGCCTTCTTGATGCCCAGATAGTTCAACCCGGTAATGAGCCAGGTGATCGCGATAGCAAATATCTGCGACCACATCACTGGCAGCGGTCCGCCGATAGCGATCGTTTCCAGCCAGTGGAAGGCCGTAAAGAAAACCAGTGTCCGCGCCAGCGCAATGGTGACCGAAGCAATCGAAGCAGGCTTGGCCACGGCGAACCACGTCCACATATAGAGGAAGCCGACACGGTCGCCATAAGCCCCGCGCAGATAGACATATTCGCCTCCGGCATAGGGCATCATCGAGCCCAACTCGGCATACGTCATCGCCCCAAACAGCGACAACAGTCCGCCAACAATCCAGGCCAGATACACCAGGCTCGACGAGCCAACCGCAATCATCATCTCCGTAGGAACAAGAAAAATGCCGCTGCCAATAATCGTGCCCACCACGATAGCCATGGCATGGCTGCCGCCCAGCACGCGAGGCAGATCGCCCGGCTGAGTAGAATGCACTCCCCGGCGCAGTTCACCGGGATCGTTTGAAGCGGAAGCAGTGCGCGACGCAGACTGGCTCATGGTTGAACCGAGGTTAGCATGGCCTCTCGCAAATGTTGATCGAAAATCGGCATGGCTGGCTCTCACGGGCTAACGGATGCCTTGCAATTTGGCCTGCCACACTATGGCCAGCGCTGAGCGCCATGCAATATCCGAACAATTTGGATGAGATCGTCAGAAACAGCGTAGATCAGAATATAAGGAAGGGGCTTGAGAACAAGTTCTCTGGTTCCAGGCTTTGTCCCGGTCGCCCACTTAGAGGAAACGACATGAGTATCGTTGGCGCCTCATAAATCTCAAGGACAATGCGCCTCGCATGCATAGGTGTTTGCTCAAAAAGGTAGTCCGCAATGGCATCGAGGACTTCGGCAGCACGTTCCGTCCATCGCAGTTGCATCAGGCAGCGGAGAGCTTTGCGGAAAGACGATCTTGCAGGCGCATGCCAACTTCTTCATGGCTTAGCGTTTCGCCGACCTCGATCTGGGCGATACCCTTGTCTACCTCGGCGACAAACCAAGCATCGTATTCGAGGAGGCGCTCTACAGCTTCCACGATCAACGCCGCAGAGTCGCGTCCTTGCGTCGACGCAAGACGTGAAAGCCAAGCCTCTCTTCAAGATGGGGAGTCAGCGAGATTTCCATAGACAGAGATTAGGTACATGCCGTTAGCGTGTCAGCTTAATGGAAAGATTCTTGAATGGTGTTGTCCTACATCTTATCCATATGCCGGAACCCGCCGGTCTGCGCAAACATCACTGCAAACAACATGAAGTTATAAGCCGAATGCACCAGCGTGCTCGCCGCAAGCGACCGCGTCGTCAACCGGACCCCGCAGAGAATCAGGCTCACGCAATACAGCAACAGCAGCGGTCCCCAGGCCTGCCCCACCTGCGCCGAATGCATCAACGCGAAAGGCGCGCTCACGACAAGCGATCCAAAGATCATCGCCCCCACGCTCCACTGCGGATTTCCTGCCGCATCCAGCGGGCGCGGGCTTCGGCCGGTGGTGCGCTCCAAAATCCAATCCCAGGCAGTCGCAACCGCCGGCAGAAAAAAGCCGCGAAAAATCATCTCTTCAAAGAACGGGGCAATCGTGATTCCAAAGCAAGCCAGCATCCACGCGTCTGCCGAAGTGCTGAAGAGCTTGTCGATCGGCGCATGCTGCGGAAACGGCAAAAGCCAATTGCCCACCATTGCCAGCACATTGCACGCGACCGCCATACCCACTAGCCGGTAGCGCAGCCGGTAGGCGGTCGCCGAGTGCCAGTGCAACCCCTCAAAATAGCCCTTACCCCAAATCATGCGAAAGAAGGGAACTGCCCCCACCAGCCCAATCAAATAAATCAGCAGTTGTGTTCCCAGTGCAGTCGGAGTGCTCTTCGCCGCTTCTTCAAAGCTCTTGAGCCCGAACCAGTGCTCCAGCCAATGGAAGTACAGCGCCGCCCCGAGCAAACCCGTCGTGATCAGTAAACCTACAATCAGCAGAACAAGAAAAAGGGAAGCGTCGGCAAAGTTCGGATGCCGCGCAGCCGGCGGCTCGGGTATCGGGTAAGCAGGCTGTACATAGGGCTCTACAAAACGAAATTGAGGGCTGCCATCCAACCCGTATCCTGACCCCGATGGAAAATCGGCAAGAGGCGCGGGCTGGGCTTCAATCGGCGGCGTAACCTCAAAGGGCTCTTCACTCGGTCCGGCAGCCTTCAGTTCAGGAGCGACCGCGACTACGGGTCCCTCTATGCTCGATAGAGCAGGTTCAACCCCGCCGGCAATCGATGTTTCGCACTCCTCGCGCCACGCCCCATCATTCATTTCTCGCTCGCCTTCGTCTGCCGCGGCTTCTTCGCACTGGCAGCTTTCTTCGCAGCAGACTTTACTGCATTCTTCTTCGGCTTCGTCGAGGCCACCTCTGGATCGGCTTCCGGCTCAGCAACCGCCACTTCCGGCAAAGCATCCGCCGGGGCGCCATGCTCTGCATAGTACCGCGCCAGAAACTCTCCGGTAAACGAACCCGCTACGGCTGCGACCTGCGCCGGCCTGCCTTCGGCAATCACCCGCCCGCCATCTTCGCCGCCTTCAGGTCCCATATCGATGAGCCAATCCGCATTACGAATCACGTCGAGATTATGTTCAATGATCACCACCGAGTTACCCAGATCCGCAAGGCG
>Ga0302304_10001426_pt1 | contig 12448 bp, 5 predicted proteins | sample III_Palsa_E2_2_FD_198769 | JGI IMG/M metagenome (GOLD analysis project Ga0302304, IMG submission 198769) | Peat permafrost microbial communities from Stordalen Mire near Abisko, Sweden - III_Palsa_E2_2 | ecosystem: Environmental > Terrestrial > Soil > Palsa > Peat permafrost | place: Sweden...
CGGCTTTCCCACAACGCATGGATGCCGGTTTGGCCTGTAAGCTGGCCATTGAAGTTTAGGGTAAGGTGTAAAGGCACGTGCGCATCCGCAACATAATGGCCAAGATTGGCCGACGCGCTCAAAATGGCCGAGGTGTCGTGAGCTTTTAAAGCTTTAACCAGCGTGTGGTACTCCATATCTATCGTCCAGGGTAAAATGCCGTACTTATTGATGGTATCGGCAGAGTATTTGATAGCAGCGTCGTCATAATTTTCAGGCAGGGTGGAAAAAGGGTTCCTGCCATAGTGATCGGCGTCAAGGAAATGACGCGGGCCTTCTGTCGAATCGACGTATCGGCGTTTATCCGCGCTTACCGCGTGTTCGGTGATATAGCCGATATGGTTCTCGTAAAATACCGCCATCGCCTTCGGAAGCGTAAAAACCGCCAGGCGGTTAATGCGGTAATGGGCGTAAAAACCCCAGGAAGAACAAGTAAGGGCCACAAGCATTCCAAGAAGGCAGAGAAAGCTTTTTTTCACATTCAAATATAGCCTGAATGTTTAAACATTGTGTTTGTTCAGGTGTGCAAATCGTGGCCAGCTCCACTCAATGCCTTTCGCTTCTTTCAACCACCCTTTGCGTCTAATTGCTTAACCTGTCAAAAGCTATGGACCAAGACCTCAACGCATTCATGATCACATCCATTAGCCCTCCGCAGGTTACCGATAAATATTCGCTAATGATTTTTAATAATACAAAAGGATAAGCTAAATTTACATTGCCATTGTAAATCACCGCTTTTACTTATAGTTACCCCAACAATAGTCTGAATAGGCAGCTACTTCATTGAGCCTGTTAAATAATTTAACCCGCGATAGTACTATTCATTCGTTTATCCGACTATAGGCGAATCATATTTCAAAAGATATTTTAAAACGAATATTAACCTGATGTTCTTATGAAAAAGATACTCATTCTATCGGCCGCCTTTTTGATATTTTGCCAAACCGCAGCACTCTGCCAGCAGGGTTCCGACCCTGTCACAGGGGCAATTTCAAACCTTAAAACACTCCTCACCGATCATATGGAGGAGAAAGCATATCTCCAGTTTGACCACCCTTATCCCTATTACGTGGCGGGTGAAGTTATTTATTTTAAGGCATATGTGACCATGGGCGAGCTGCGCCAGCCATCGGGATTGAGCGGTGTTTTGCACGTGGACCTGATAGACCCCCAAAATGTAGTATTGAAATCGATTGCGCTGCCGCTTAACGGGGGAACCGGCTTCGGTGACCTGGGCTTGCCGGACACGCTGCAAAAAGGCAGCTACCGGGTAAGAGCCTATACGCAGTGGATGCGCAACAGTAAAAACCCTTACTTTTTTGACCAGTTTATCTCTGTCAGCGCAGTCAACGGTGTCGACCGAAGCAGTTACAACACGGTCCAGGCGCAAAAACCCGATCTGCAGTTTTTTCCGGAAGGGGGTAACTTAGTAATTGACCTTCCTTCAAGGGTGGCTTTCAAAGCAATTGGCACCAATGGCCTGGGCATCACTGTAAAAGGTGTAGTGGTGGATAATGAGAACAAGGAAGTGGCAGCCATCAACTCTTCGCATTTAGGTATGGGTATTTTTAGATTCATCCCTGAGGAAGGAAAGACCTACTCAGCAAAGGTTTCATTTGGCAATGGCGCTCAAAGCAGCATCGCTTTACCCCAGGCTGAAGCAAAAGGGATAATTTTGTCTGTGAATACCAACGACTCCTCGAAATTATCCATCACTATCAGGGCCAATCACCTGTATTATAAGGACAATCAAAATAAGCAGTTAAACTTACTGATCTACTATGCCGGCTCCGTAAAACGTTATACTCCAAAGCTGGACCACGCTGCGCTTTTGCTCGATTTGCCGGCCAGTGCGTTCCCAACGGGCATTGTAAAAATTACCCTGCTTTCGGAAAGCGGCGAGCCTCTTGACGAACGCCTTACCTTTCTTCAAAATAAGGACTTGTTGAATTTGTCGGTGTCCGCCTACAAAACCGCGTTTAGTCCCAGGGAAAATGTAGCCTTAAACCTTACGGCGAAAGACAAGAACGGTGCACCGGTAAATGGATCGTTCTCGGTATCGGTTATTGACGAAAGCAAGCTATTGGTAGATGAAGATGCCGATAACACCATCTTATCCTATTTTTTGCTTACATCAGAGATAAAGGGCTATATAGAGAAACCAAACTATTATTTTACCAATGTTACTGATCAAACCCGTGCCGACCTGGATATTTTGATGATGACACAGGGGTACAGGCGGTTTTCGTGGAAGGAATTGATGGGAAGCCCGGTTGCGCAGGCAAATGCCTATAATCCCGAAAGAGGGATGAATATTTCGGGCGTGCTGAAAACTAAATCGGGCGAACCTGTTGCCAACTGTTCGCTGACGCTGGTGCCGGTTTCGGGCGGTGCGCCTGTTACCGGGACCACCGATAGCCAGGGAAGGTTTATTTTTGCAAACGTGCCGTTTTGGGGAGGGTCGAAGTTTATTTTAAATGCATTGTCCGCCTCCGGCAAAAAAAGCGTGCTGACACTTGATAATAACGTAAGCGAGCCTTCACTAACCCCGGGAAATCCTTTAGAAGTAAAATATAATGCCAACGCCGATATTTTAGCGTCATTGCAGAACAGCCAGGGGCAGGGGCCTTTTTTGGCCAGTAGTGTGTCGGAAAAACTGGCAATAAACAATGAAAAAGCCACGCCGGCTAATACCAGGTTTCAATACCGGTCGTCCAATTTGGGGGGGCCGGGGCATGCCGATGCGGTAGTACTGGGCGATAAGCTAAAGAACTCGACATCGCTTTCCATTGGCTTAAGCGGCTTATTGCCCGGTGTGGCATTTAATGCTGGCGCTCCTTATCTGCAAACATCGGTGGTCGTTTCGAATGGGTCGCAAAATGTCGAGACGATGCTGGTAGTAGTGGATGGCGTTGAACTGGGCTCGGGCGTTAATATCGACCTGGTAAATCCAACTACGGTTGAGGCGGTAGAGTTGTTGAGAGGTCCAAACGCGTCCATTTATGGCGTAAGCGGAGGCGCGGGCGTAATGGTAATTACTACAAGGATCGATAATAGATCCGACGAGCCGGTAAGCCAGCAAATGTCGCCGGGTATTTTCTCAATCGAGCCTAACGGATTTTACAAGGCCCGGGAGTTTTATTCGCCCAAATATGATACTGGTAAACCCGCAGGGAACATTCCCGACCGCCGTACCACGATTTATTGGCAACCTGACCTGGTTACCGATGTCAGCGGTAATGCTTCGTTCAACTTTTTCAATTCGGATGCCAAGGGGACTTACCGGGTAGAGGTAGAAGGCATGGATAGCAAGGGCAACCTCGGCAGGCAGGTGTTCCGGTATAAAGTGCAATAACATAATATGCTTTCTTTTTGAACAGAGGTTCAGGCAGGTTATTTGACGAATAAGCTTTTTTGAAGATATTAGCAATCGCTAAGTGGACTTGTTCAGCTTTGTCTTTTTGAAAATTTAAGCGGCCGGAACGTCATCGAAAGAATTGAAGCCTGTTTAAAATGGGATGCATTGCATGGTAATTCTTTTGATGATTGTTCAGCTCCGGGACGCCCCTATTTATCGGGGCGTCCCGGAGTTGTAATTTGTTTGCTATATTTATCCTAAACGATAGGTGATCTGTCTCTACAGCTATATTAATTTATAAACCACGATTCCGGCGCCACTGCGTATAGCTATTTTTAACGGGCTTTTTGTACGTAAGTCCAATACAGCCGAAAATGCGAACCGGCAATTTGACCTGAAAAAACGTTCAATATGAAGCGAAGCCTTTTCATCTTATTTTTTGCCTTTGGAGGGTATGCTTCCGCAATGGCCCAAAACGGAGTCGCCACAAAACTGGCCACTTTCTACCAGCACTTTCCAATTGAAAAAGCCTACCTGCAGTTTGATAAGCCCTATTATGCGGCCGGCGATACCATTTATTTTAAAGCTTACATAACGATAGGAGATAATCACAAATTAAGCAGGCTGAGCGGCGTACTGCATATTGATCTTATCAATGCAAAAAACAAAATCGATCAATCCATTCACCTTCAGCTGGACACCGGCATCGCCTGGGGCGATTTCACCTTACCCGATTCGCTGCCGCAGGGCAACTACCGGGTGCGGGCGTATACGCAGTGGATGTGCAACGAGGCAGACTTTGGTTTTTTTGAGAAAACGATCCCGGTAGGCGCGCTAAAGCCGGTTAGGGTGCCTGAAGCAGCTGTAAAGCAACAGGGTCAAAATGCACATCCTGATATTCAATTCTTTCCCGAAGGAGGGAGCTTAGTTGTGGATTTACCTGCTAAAATCGCTTTCAAGGCGATAGGGCCGGACGGGTTGGGTATCGCTGTTAAAGGCGTGGTAACGGATGATGCGGGTGCTCAGGTCGTTTCGTTTGCATCGGAACATTTGGGGATGGGCTTTTTTTATCTCACACCTGCGGAAGGGAAAACCTATTCTGCTAAAATCGGTTACCCGGACGGCAGGCAGCAAGTGATCAGCCTGCCAAAACCTGCACCTGAGGGCATTTTGCTCAGGGTTGATAACGATTCGCTGCCAAAGGCGACCGTCAGCATAAGAGCAAGCAACCTTTATTTTAGCAATAACAAGGGTAAAAACTATAGCCTGGTGATCTCATCCGGTGGGTTGATCACCACCGTTAATTGCAAATTGGATAGCCCGGTCATCAAACTTGATATTCTAAAAAGAAAGCTTCATACAGGCATTGCCACCGCTACCTTGTTTTCGCCCGACAATGAACCTTTATGCGAGCGTTTATTTTTTATCCAGAATTACGACCAGCTGAGCCTTAACCTATCCACCGACAAAGCCGGTTATGGCAAAAGGGAAAAGGTAAATATTCAGCTGAATGCATTGAACCGCCGGGGAGAGGGGGCAACCGGGCACTTTTCCGTATCAGTGATTGATGAAAGCAAGGCGCCGGATGTTGGGCCCGATGCCGGGAATATCCTGACGAACCTGTTGCTGACATCGGACCTGAAGGGATATGTAGAGCAGCCGGGGTACTATTTTTCGGATACGTCGACGAACGCGCGTCGGGACCTTGACGTGCTGCTGCTTACCCAGGGCTACCGTCGGTTTGAATGGAAACGCGTACTCGATACCCGAAGACAATCCCTGGCTTACGCGCCTGAATACGGCATAACGATTGCCGGGCAGGTAACCAACCTGTTTAACACGCCTGTTGTAAACGGCACGATAACGCTGTTGCCTGTAAAAGGCGGATCGCTCCTCAGCGCTGTTACTGATGATAAAGGGAACTATCGGTTTGCCAACCTGGTTTTTACAGATACGGCGCAATTTGTATTAAGCGCTGTAAACGCAAAGAATAAAAACTCAACAAAAATCAAGTGGATAAAAGACGATGCGCCACCGGTAAAGCCAGAAACCTTTCAGTCCGGGCGGGTAATTGCCGATTCGACCTTAGCGGGGTATGTGGCAAACGATAAGATCAACCAGCAGGAAACGTTTAATTATTTAAATGGGAAGGGGGTTATGTTGAAACAGGTGAACATTAATGAAGTAAAACGCGATGACCAATACCAAACACAAAGTCTTGCCGGCGCCGGTAATGCCGACCAGGTGCTGCATAGCAAAGACCTGTTAGGGGGGCAACTCTCTACTTCATTATACTTGCTCCATGGGATAACAATGGTACGTAAAGGGTCAGCAACTGTGCCTTATCTCCAGATTGAGCTTGCGAATGCAGGGATGCACACGCCGGTACCTATGCTGGTTATTGTGGACGGAACTACACAAACCGGCACTTTTGACATAAATGCGATCCCGGCAAGCCTTGTAGAAACGATCGAGGTATTAACATCTGCAAATGTGAGTATTTACGGCATGAACGGGGCAGGTGGTGTACTTGTTATCACCACCAAACAAGGAGGGGGCCTTAGTGCAAAAGACATAGCTGCTATTGGTGTTTTGCCAATTTCGCCAATCGGGTTCTATAAAGCGCGGGAATTTTATTCGCCTAAGTATGATAGTCCCGGCCGGCAAAATAAACAGCCCGATCTGCGTTCAACCATCTATTGGAAGCCCGAATTAAAAACCGATGTGAACGGCAACGCCAGCTTTGAATATTATAATGCTGATGGCGCGGGAACTTATAAAATTACTATCGAAGGAATAGATATAGACGGGAATATCGGCACGCAAGTACTTACTTACCGGGTGAACTAAAATACTAAACGTTACATGCGAAAAATCTTTATTTTTTTATTGTTGTGTTTTCAAGCGGATGCTTTTGCACAGGTCATCATTACCGGCAGTGTCATCGGCCAGGCCGACACCAAACCTGTGGCGAATGCCAGCGTTTTTTTGAGCAATACCACCATCGGGGATAAAACGGCCGCCGATGGCAGTTTCACGCTTCATAACGTAAAGCCCGGTAAATATCAGTTGGTAGTTTCTATCATCGGCTTCGAAAATTCCGAGCAGGTCTTAACGGTTAATAATGCCAACATTTCGGTTCCCGTAATTACCATTTTTCCGAAGACGATAAACCTCAACGAGGTCAAAATAAAATATAAGGAGGATCCAAACCGGGAGCGGTATCTGCAGCTATTCAGGGACCAGTTTTTGGGGACATCCGCCAGGGCCGCGAATTGTACAATATTGAATCCTGAAGTACTGGACCTGCACTATAATGATTCCACCAGTACGCTGACCGCATCCTCAGCCGATTTTATGGAAATTGAAAATGATGCGCTGGGATACAGGATAAAGTACCAACTCGCCAACTTTACTATGGTGGACCAAGGCATGGTAAAGAAAAAAGTTCATTATACCGGGCTGGAGTTTCTTGAAGAAATGCAGGGCAGCCCCGCGCAGGAAAGACGCTGGGGTTTGGCCAGGGAAGAAGCTTATGAAAATTCTCCGATGCATTTTTTGAGGGCTGCCCTGGCAAACAGGCTTAGCGAGGAGGGCTTTAGGGTGTGGCAATATGCAAAATATGCTAACCCGGATCGTCCGCCTGGTCAGTTGATAAAGGAAAGGATAAAATTTTACAAGGATTCGAAAGCGCCAACTGCTGTTCAGCGAGACTCCCTTGCGTGGTGGGAAAAAAAATCGAAACTGGCGGATACGCTACATCAACTGTCGCATTACAACCTCAGCCGGGAAGATTTTGTCACAACAACTTCCCAGCCGGGCCGTTACGTGCTTAGCTGCGATAATGACGCCCTATTGGTAGCCTACAACAAGAATCGTCAGTACAAGAGCCAGACTTATATTGACGCAGACCAAGCGGACAATACGCTCATAGATTTTAATTCGACCTGCGCTTTTTTCGATGACAATGGCGTTATATCCGAGCTCGGGAGTATGGTATTCCGGGGCGCCTGGAGCAATAACCGCATAGCTGAACTTTTACCTTACAATTATGAGCCGGGGAATGACTTGGCGGCGCCAACTTACAGCCAGGGCGAAACCGTGGATGCAAGGCTGCGATCGTATGTGGAAAGGTATCCTATCGAGAAAACTTATTTGCAGTTTGATAAACCGTATTATGCCGCGGGGGATACCATTTACTTTAAGGCCTATGTAACCAAAGGAGAAGATCACAGGTTAAGCGACCTTAGCGGCTTGCTTCGTGTGGAACTGATAAACCCGAAGAATGAGGTATACCGGCCTGTTAAATTGCAGCTTGATACAGGCGCAGCCTGGGGCGACTTTGCGCTGCCTGATACATTGCCGCAAGGAAATTATCGTATAAGGGCGTACACCCAATGGATGCGCAACGCCCCGGAACCCCACTTTTTTGAAAAAATTATTCCTATTGGGGCTATGGTGATTTCACCTAAGCGCAAAATCACGAGTGAACAGGCTGCCGTACATTTAAAGCCCGACTTTCAGTTTATGCCCGAGGGTGGGAGTTTTGTTACTGGCATTCGGCAAAAGGTGGGATTTAAAGCGATACAGCCAGATGGATTGGGTATCGACGTAAAGGGAGAGGTAGTCGATAACGATAACCTGCAGGCCGCCGTTTTTGAATCGTCGCATTTGGGAATGGGATGTTTTTATTTTACACCGGCGGCAGGCAAAACCTATTCCGTTAAACTGCGCTATAGTACCACTGAAGAGGATCTGGTTAGCCTGCCAAAGGCTCAAGCGGGGGGCATTGTGCTTTCGATGAACAATGATTCCCTCCCAAAGGCTACTGTTGCACTTATTTCAAGCAGCGATTATTTTAAACAGCACAAAAATGAGGATTACCTGCTGGTTATCCGTTCTGGCGGCGATGTGATAACGTTCAGCTGCAAGTTGGATTCGCAGTTGATCAAAGTTGACATTTTAAAAAGGAAGCTTCATACCGGGATTGCGTCCGCCACGTTGTTTTCAAAATATAACGAGCCTTTGTGCGAGCGGGAATTTTTTGTCCAGAATTTTGACCGTCTTAGCCTGGACCTGTCAGGAAATAAAGGAAGTTATAAACGACGGGAAAAGGTAAGCCTTCAGCTCAATGTACAAAACCGGAAGGGCGATGCTGCCGAAGGGCGTTTTTCCGTAGCTGTGATCAATGAGGACCTGGTGCCGGGGTATGAAAAAAATCCCGAAAATCTGCTCAACTTTTTGCAACTTTCGTCGGATCTAAGGGGAAACATTGAACAGCCTGATTATTATTTTTCGGATACCAGCCTAACGGCGCGAAAAGACCTTGATTTGCTGATGCTTACCCAGGGCTACCGTCGTTTTGAATGGGCACAGGTTTTGGACACCACTAACCGTCCGCCCGCGTATGCGGCCGAGTTCGGCATTACGATTGCGGGGCAGGTCAATAGTCTTTTTAACAAACCTTTATTGAAAGGGACGGTGACGTTGTTACAGCCGTCCGATAACCTGTTTCTGCGTACAATCACAGACGAAAAAGGTCAGTTTCGTTTTCCCGCCCTGGTTTTTAGTGACACAGCTAAATTGGTGCTGAGCGCGGTCGACGCTAAAAATAAAAATTTAACAAAAATTACCTGGTTTGAAAAAGACTATCCGGCGGTTAAGCTGAACCTGGGCCAGCAGCGGTCCGGAGTTGCTGATTCAATTTTGGCCGCCTATGTGACAAATGACCAACTCCGGCAAAAGGAGTGGTTAACCTTCCTTGAAGGGAAAAATATTATGCTTAAGCCGGTTAATATACGCGACAGGGAAAATACGAGCCGAAATTCCTCGCAAAGCATTTCCGACACGACATTTGCCGACCAGGTAATGTACGCAGATCAGATTGAACAAATGCCAGGACAACTGATCACCAGCATAAACGGACGACTCCGGGGCGTCACTTTTACCGGGTTGCCACCTCATGTCGTACCGCGATTGCCGGGAATTTCAACCGGCCCAATGCTGGTAGTGGTCGATGGCTTTTTAGGTGGTGACTTAAATGTTTTGAACTCCGGAGATGTGGAGAGAATTGAGGTTTACAAGTATTCGGGCGCTTCGATCTACGGCATGGTCGGCGGTAATGGTGTGATCGTTGTTACCACCAAACAAGGTGGCCAGGATCCGAAGTCGATACATTCAATTGGCGTTTTGCCCATCTCACCGATGGGCTTCTATAAGGCACGGGAATTTTACTCGCCTAAGTACGATAGCACCGACCCGCCGAATCAACGCCCTGATCTGCGCTCAACCATCTATTGGAAACCCGAATTAAAAACCGATGCGAACGGCAACGCAAGCTTTGAATATTATAATGCTGACGGCGCCGGAACTTACAAAATCACGATCGAAGGAATAGATAAAGATGGGAACATAGGCACCCAGGTTTTTCGTTACCGGGTGGAGTAACAGCGCGTTAATTTTTAGTAACCAGATAAACCTGGCCGAGCGTTTTTATCCGGGTTGACCTGTCGATAAATGCAAGCGATACATTCTCTTTTGGGTAATCCACAAATGAGCGGACGAGTTTTATGGGAGCGTGGCTTTGAACAAGCGCGTCCATAGTTTGCTGGTTGACATAAAAAAGAGCGTCTCCGGGAGCCATGCTATTAAACTGCGCCATCGGAACAAGGTCCACCGGCCGTTTGCAGTAAAACTGGAAGAGGTTATTTTCCGCAGTGAGCACATAAACCGGCATAGCTGGGGAGAGGTTTTGGTTCACCCATTCCGCTGCCACTATCTGTCCTTTGTAGGGCACAACCTCCCTGTAAAAAACAGTGTTGATGTAAAACCCGGCAAACCAAGTTGAGAGGCAGGCTAACAGGAATGTTCTTGTTGCCGGCTCTGTGATCCTGATGATGACCATCGCAGCAATTACGCCAAACATCAGTATGCCAGTTACGATCGCGAAATTGTCAGCCGGCTTTAACAGCGTGTTTAACACGATAACGGCAAGGGGCAGCACCACGATAAAAATCCATAGAACGACAGCCCTGAACTTTGTGCCAAACGCGTTGAGCTTACACAGGCAAAGCGGCGCGGTGATGATTGCAAAAAGGGGGAAAATGGCATTGGTATAAAACGGCAGCTGGAAACGCGACAGCGAAAAAAGCAAAAGCAATAAAATTCCCCCGCTTAACGCAAAATATTCAGTCAGTTTGCTGCGCTGTACGATGGCCCGGATGCTGCGGATCACTGCGAAGTAAAACAGCGGGCACCAGGGGGCGAAGGCCCAAAGCAACGTATGCAGGTAAAAAAAGATACTCCCCGATGTTTTACGGGTAATAGGTCCGTTGTTTACGAAGCGGCCAAACTGGCTGTCCCACAAAAACCATTTAATACCCGAAACGTGTTGACGCCCGAAAACCGTTTTTTCGGGGTGCAGGTCAAATTGGATATAAAGCGCATAAAACTCCGGCAGTGTGAAAATAAGCGTGAGTAATACCAGCCCGATCCATTTTAAGCTGAACAGGCTTTTAAACTGCCCTGTAAGCCATAACTGCCCCAGCAAGGCGCCATAAACCGCAATTACCACAAATATGCCTTTTGTCATCACAGCAAATGCGGTAAATAAAGCAGCTAACAGCAAATGCTTAAATGAAAAACGGGTATTCAATGCCGCGATGTGATAGATGGCAGCTATGATCAGGCCCATTAAATAAGGCTCGGCCCGCACGTCAGTATTGGAAAGCATGGTGTTTAACGCGGTAGCGAGGATCAGCACCGCAACAACCGCAGTTTCCTTGTTGTAATATTTTTTCGTGAAAAGCCAGGTATAAAGCACACCGATCATGAAAAATAGCAGGGCCGGAAGCCTGTATGCCCACTCGCTGATGCCGAATAGCTTAAAGCTGAAAAATATCATCCAAAATGGGAAATGCGGCTTGTCGAGCCAGTCGCGGTTATAGGTAAATAGCTCCCAAAAATGATTTTTATAAATTAGGTTTTTAGCGATGGAAGCATACAGACCGGGATCGTCTGTAAAAAACTTAAGATTGATGCCGGCAAAATTTACCGCTACCGCCAGTACAACCAGGATGACGTAAAATATTTTATGGGTGGGCTTCATCTGCGGGCTGTAGCGATATAACCGGCAAATATTAAAAAAAAACCCCACGCCTTTTCAGACATGGGGCCAAAATCACAACAATTGTTTAACCTTTCGGTCAATTCCTAACTGCAAAGTGATTATACCTTGTAAACGTTCTAATATTCAATCTGTTTTACTTATTTGATTGCAAAAAGCCGGCCAATTTTTTTTCCTTTCCTGTAACTAATGCAATATTCCGACAGTCAATAAGCGTGTAATCGAAATTCGATTTATCTTTACACTAAAATTATAAAACCAAAAAAATCAACCATGAAAAGTTCAATTCAGCTAAAGGCCCTGGCCTTTTTTGTGTGCGCCTTTTTTGTATCGTCGGTGGCATTCGCGCAGATGACTGATACAGCAAAATCAAAAAAACCGATCCCCAGCCCGCGCGATAGCGTGAGCGGTACAGTTGGCGGCGCCAATATTAAAATATGGTATGGCAGCCCATCGGTTAAGGGCCGCGTAATATATGGCAAACTGGAGCCCTGGGGCAAAGTTTACCGTGCCGGCGCCAATGAGGCCACCACTTTTACTACCGATAAGGATATCATGGTAGAAGGCCACACCTTACCAGCAGGTACCTATACCTTTTTTGTGATCCCGGTGAAAACAGGACAGTGGACTGCGATCTTCAATAAAGTAGCCAAACAATGGGGCGCATTTACCTATGATCAACAGCAGGATCAGCTTCGCGTGATGGTTACACCGGTTTCTATTCCCAACCAGGAAAGAATGGTTTACAAGCTGAACTCTAACGGATTTAGCATGGATTGGGCCACCACCAGCGTGCCGGTTTCTATTAAATAAAGGACATTTGAAGTATTATTGAAAGCCTCCTGATCATACCAGGGGGCTTTTTCTTGTGGTGCGGCCCTCCGCTCAAAGACCTAAATGTTTGTCCTGTTTATTAATTTATA
>Ga0302304_10001431_pt1 | contig 12439 bp, 5 predicted proteins | sample III_Palsa_E2_2_FD_198769 | JGI IMG/M metagenome (GOLD analysis project Ga0302304, IMG submission 198769) | Peat permafrost microbial communities from Stordalen Mire near Abisko, Sweden - III_Palsa_E2_2 | ecosystem: Environmental > Terrestrial > Soil > Palsa > Peat permafrost | place: Sweden...
CCGCTCCCTTGTACTTTCCATCCCAGGGAATTCCATACCCTATCGACGAATATACATTTTGTCCCCAACGATTGAATATTTGTACGGTGCATTGCGTGTACGCATTAAGGTATTTTATATCCCAGGTATCGTTGATGCCATCGCCGTTGGGGGTAAAAGTATTCGGGATAATTAGCGTGCCCAATGGCCCGGGGTTCACAGTAATCGTAAATGTGACCGGGATGCCGCTGCAACCTGATCCGGTGGAAACAAAATTGCCAAAGGCAATCGGATGAGGGCCGACGGGGATGGTGGCAATTATTTTGCCGGTGCCGGTGTTAATGATTGCAACCGCACTGCTCGTGTTTTCTTCAACAAACAGGCTATTGCCATCCGCTCCTACTGATAAAGTAATCGGGCCTCCGGGAACACTGATGGTAGTAATGATCGTATTTGTTTTGGTATCAATGGCAGTAACATTTCCGGCGCCGAAACAAGCTACATACAAAACACTGCCATCCGGACTGAGCGCCAGGCCTTCGGGCGTTTGCCCAACAGGGATGGTGGCCACCACTGAATTGGTAGTCGTATTGATAACGATAACTGAGTCATTGAGCGTTGTAATATAGATCATGCTGCCGTCGGGGCTTATGGCTATCTCCCAGGCACTTTCTCCTGTGATGATGGCCTCCACGTTATCGGTTGCCGTGTTAATTACCGAAATGTCGTTTGTGTTGCATACATATAGCGTGCCACCGCCGGGGCTTATGGCAAGCGCCCGGGGTTGTTGAAACCCGTGTATAGTGGCAGTGACCGTATTAAAAGCCGTTGTAATTACCGACACGGTACCGTCGTTGAGATTTGCCACAAATACGCGGGTGTTATCGGGGCTCACCACCACTGCATCGGGATCGTTGCCCACCGCGATAGTTGCAACTACGGTGTTTGTGGCAGTATTGATCACCGATACCGTATTTGATGAACTGTTGGTTATGTAGACCCGGCCGCCATCTGGGCTTATCGATACACTCGTTGGTATAGCGCCAACGGTTATGGTTTGAACGAGGGTGTTGGTTGCAACGCTTATTACGGACACCGTGCCGGGAGAACTTGAAGCCGGGACGTAAGCATTGGCATCGGATCCCGGCGTAACGGTTACCGTTGCGGTTAGGGGGCTGCTGCCTGTGTTTATAGCTGCGAAGGAGGCGATGTCGCCGGTACCGGCAGCCGGTAATCCTATCCCGGGGGTATCGTTAACCCAGGTATAAGAATCCCCTGTACCGCTAAAATCAATGGCGGTCGTGGCCGCACCGCTGTTTACAGTTTGGTTAGGTACCGCGTTAACTGTTGGCAGTGCATTTATGACGCCGGTTACAACCACATCCGGAATAGTTACGCCCGCTGAAGTGAGTGTCACATCACCGGAAATATCGCCCGCCGGGGCTGTCGCAGCCGACCGCACGTAAACCACCGTACTCCCGGTTTCGGTAAGCGTTATAATGCTGCTATATCCGCTGCCTGCACTTAGCGACAGCTCAAAGCCGGTAGGGGCCGTTGCCGTAATATTTCCGGTTAAACCGCTCGTCGAAACAGTGAATTGCTGAATATTGGGACTTACCGAGGCTGTTCCTTCACACGCGGAAATGCTGCCCGTTACCGGCCCTGCTGTAATGTTATTTGCTGCAGGGTTGACAGTAATGGTAAAGGTACCGGGTGTAGTGCATTTTATGCCGGCTGCTATAAAATTACCGAGACAATTGGGCCCCGCACCCACCGGCACCGTTGCGACTACTGAATTAGTGGCCATACTGATTACAGAAACGGTAGCCGGTGTACCTTGAGCCACACTTGAAGGATTGTTAACAACATATACATTTTTGCCGTCGGCTGTCACCGAAATTCCAACAGGAGAATTTATGTTGATGGTTTGAACTATCGCATCGGTATTGGTGTTAATAACAGTAACGTTTCCGCCATAGTAACAGCTCACGTAAACAAAATTTCCGTCGGGGCTGATTGCCATGCCGCCGGGCCCCATCCCAACAGGAATGGTATTGACAACCGAATAGGTGGCCGTGTTGATGACCGAAACCGTATTACTCGAAAAACTGGTAACGTAGACATGGCTGCCATCAGGGCTTACCACGATCTGGTAGGGGTCAGAAAAGTTACCCCCCACGGTAATGGTCTGTTGAATAGTGTTGGTTGCAGTATTGACCACCGAAACTGTTCCTGACGCATTGCTTACATACAAGATATTGCCCGAAGTGCTGGCTGCGAGGGCAAATGGCCCGATAAATCCCTCAATAGTAGCGATTAAGGTATTTGACGCGGATGCAATTACCGAAACCGAGTTGTTAAGGTTACAAACGTAAACCCGGCTGCCGTCAGCACTTACCGACACCGCCTGCGGCATTTGCCCGACGGGGATAGTTGCGATGGCGGTATTGGTTGTGGTATTGATAACCGACACTGTATTTGAAAGGCTGTTGGCAATATACACGCGGGTATTATCCGGGCTGACGGCAACACCCAGTGGTGCACTCCCGACCGGAATAGTGGCTACTACAGTGTTGGTTAGCGTATTTATTGCCGTCACATTGTTTGAAATGGAATTGCTGATATAGGCAACGCCGGGACGTTGCGGGGTAACGGTCACAGTAGCAACAACAGGGCTGCTACCCGTGTTTACGGCAGTAAATGAGGGAATGTTACCGGTGCCGCTTACCGGTATGCCGATGCCCGGGGTGTCATTCACCCACCCATAGCTGTTTCCCGTTCCTGCAAAATTAACCGCCTGGGTAGCCGTACCGCTAATCAGTGTTTGAGGAGGTACCGTGTTGACCGTTAGGTATGCGTTTACTGTACCCGTTACCGCTACATCCTGGCTTGTTGCCCCGGCTGCGGTCAGCGTTACATTTCCTGAGATATTTCCGTTTGAAGCGGTTGCCGAGGAACAAACATAGATCACCGTGCTGCTGACACTTTCACCGGCAGGCGTTAGCACAGCGCTTTCCCCATAACCACTTCCCGGCGCAAGCGAAACTTCAAAGCCTGTTGGAGCGGTTGCGGTAATATTTCCTGTTAAATTGCTGCCTAAAACCGTAAACTGCTGGATATTGGGGCTTGCCGATGCTGTGCCGGCGCATGCGGAAATGCTTCCCGTAACTGCGCCGGTTACAATGACAGGAGAAGCCGTGGCTGCCGGCTTTACCGTAATGGTGAAGGTGGTGGGTGCACCGCTGCATCCGGATCCCGGCGAGATAAAGCTCCCGGTTGAAAACGGAGATGAAAAACCTTTTAAGGTGGCCGTAACAGTGTTTGTTGCCGTGCTGATCACTGCAACGGAATTGTCGTATGTTTCATCCACGTAAACTTCCGTACCATCAGAAGTCACGGAAATACCCCAGGTCCCGCTGCCTACGGCTAAAGTCGCTATTACACTATTGGTTGCGGTATTAATGACCGAAACCGTGTTTGATCCCTGGTTTGCCACGTACAGTCTGCTGCCGTCGGGGCTTACCACCAAGCCCTCCGGGCTGGCGCCTACAGGGATAGTTGCTACGGCCGTATTGGTGGATGTATTTATTACCGATACAGTGCCTGTACCCGAATTTGCAACATATACCAGGCTGCCGTCCGGGCTGATCGTAATGTCGTAAGGAGAGGTTCCCACTTGCACTGTTGTTACTATCTGGCCGGTGCCGGCATTCATTACATCAACATAGCCGGCCTGGTCAACCAGGTAAATCAGTTTACTGTCGGCACTTATCACCAAATCCCCGGGATCAGCCACCGTCGTTAATACGATGCTGTTTATCAATGAATTGGAGGCAGTACTGAACACGTAAATTGATTTTGGTGATACATCGCTTACCATATACAATTTGCGTCCATCCGGACTGGTGGCGAGGTAGGCAATCGCGCCAACAGTTGATATAGTTGCTGTTACGGTGTTAGTTGCAGTACTGATAACAGAAATGTTAAGGCCATTGCCAACATAAACGTGGCTGCCATCCGCACTAACCGCCACGCAGGTGGGTCCCTCCCCAACGGTTACAGTAGCAACTACCGCATTCGTTAAAGTATTAATCACAGACACTGTATTTGAAGCTGCATTGGCCATGTAGACGTAGCCTGTTTTTACCGGGGTTACCGTAACGGTTGCCTTAACCACAGTGGTACCGACATTTACCGCCGTAAAGGGTGTAATATTGCCGGCGCCGGTTGCAGGCAGCCCGATACCAGGCGTATTATTGACCCAGGTATAGTTATTTGCGGTACCGGTAAAATTAATGCCTATTGTGGCAATGCCATTGGTGAATGTTTGAGGTGCCACGGGGTTCACCGTCGGCAATGGGTTTATATTGCCGGTTACAGCCACATCCTGGCTGCTTGCCCCGGCCGAGGTTAGTATTAAGTTTCCCGATATGCCGCCAGTGGGAGCTGAAGATGACGAACGAACATAAATCACGACATTGCTTACTACCCCTCCTGACTGGTTCAGTGTTACGGCGCTGCCATAGCCGCTGGCCGGAGTAAGCGAAACCTCGAAACCAGTGGGTGCGGCTACGGCTATATCCCCGGTTAAATTGCTCCCTGAAACCGTAAATTGCTGAATATTTGGGCTGGCCGAAGCTGTGCCGGCGCAGGCTGAAATAGTGCCGGCTTTTGCTCCGACTGTGATGGCGGGCGGCGTTGCTGACTTTGGGTTCACCCTAATGGTAAATGTAACCGGCGTACCGCTGCAACCCGTGCCGGGAGAAATAAAATTACCAAATGCAATAGGATCTTGCCCAACCTGGATCGTCGACAAAAGCGCATATGTCGCGGTGCTGAAAACCAACACTGAAGTTGTCTGACTGGTGACATATAACTTGCTTCCATCCGGACTGATGGAAATCCCGATTGGACCGGCGCCCGCTGGAATATTGGTTATTACCGTATTGGTAGCTGTGTTAATTACCGAAACTCCGCCTCCATTGTCATTTGTGACATAAGCACGGCTGCCATCCGCACTTAATGCTATGCACTCGGGGTTTGTTCCAACAGGTATCGTGGCAATTAACGAATTATTTGAGGTGTTAATAACTGAAACTGTGTTTGCAAAAATATTTGCCACATATAACAAACTGCCGTCAGGGCTGAAGGCTAAATAGCCCGGAATATTTCCCAACGCAATAGTAGTGGAAACCGTATTCGTCGCCGTATTGATCACAGAAATGCTGTTTAAAGTAAGATTTGCTACGTAAAGCAGACCGGACTGGGGGTTAAATGATAAACCGAAAGGATTTGCACTACCTGGAATAGTTGTTATAACGGTATTGGTAGAAGCATCGATAACCGCAACTCCGCCATCTTGAGTTACATATACCCGGCTTCCATCCGGACTTACAACTATCCCTGAAGGCTCACGGCCCACATTGATTGTTGCTGCTACGGTATTCGTGCTTGCATTAATAGCTGATACACTATTTGACCCTAAGTTAGTGACGTATACAAAACCTCCGTCAGGGCTTATAGCTACGCCCCAGGGGTTTGTTCCTACAGGAATCGTTGTTGAAACAGAATTGTTGTCTGTGTTGATAACCGAAACATTATTAACGGATCCACTTGTTATATAGGCCCTGCTTGTGCTTCCGGGTGTAACGGTCACAGAAGCAGTTACCGGGCTGCTGCCGGTATTTACTGTTGTAAATGAAGGTATGGCGCCTGTGCCGCTGGCGGCCAGGCCAATACCCGGGGTATTATTAACCCAGGTATAAGTATTGCCGGTACCTGTAAAATCAATGGCTGTTGTTGTCGTACCACTGGTGAAAGTTTGTGGCGGCACAGCGTTCACAGTCGGCAATGCATTTATATAACCGGTTACGGCCACATTTTGACTGGTTGCTCCCGGGGACGATATAATCACATTGCCTGATATATTCCCCGCCGGCGCAGCGGATCCCGAACGTACATAAATAGTCGTATTTGCGAGTGAGCTTGTTTCGGTAAGCGTCACGCTGTTGGCATAATTGCTGCCCGAGGATAATGAGACCTCAAAATTGGGTGGGGCTGTCACCGCGACAGCGCCTGTTAAACCGCTGCCCGAAATGGTGAATTGTTGAATGCTGGGAATTGCTGACGCTGTTCCCTGGCAGGACACGATTGTTCCGCTGACAATGCCAGGCGTAATGCTTGCAGGGGAAGCCGCAGCAACAGATGGATATGCCGCAATCGCCCATGGGCCCGTCCCAACCGAAATATTTGTGACTACGGAATAAGATGTTGTATTAATAACCGAGACTGTATTCTCGGCGTTGTTGGTAACATATATCAGGGTGCCATCTGCGCTTACTGCAATACCCATCAGGCCGGGGCTAAGAGTAATGGTGTTGGTAACAACATTAGTTGACGTATTGATTATTGAAATCGTCCCTGAATCTTGATTTGTAACGTATAACTTACTACCGTCAGGGCTAATACAAAGAGCTCCGGGCTGAACACCTACGGGTATTGTGCTAACTATTGCATTTGTAGCTGTGTTGATTACTGCCACATTATCGCCGTCGAAGTTGTCAACGTAAACCCTCGTGCCATCAGGACTAATAGTTAAAGCAATGGGACTGTCGCCGATATTTGGAACGGAGCCGGTTATATTATTGGTCGATGTGTTTATAACATCTATATTCCCTCCATAATCGATCACATAAGCGCTCTTGCCATCAGGACTAACCGTGATTGCAATCGGGGTAATTGCGCTTATGGTTGTAATGGTACGGTATGTTGCAGTACTGATTACAGAAATAGTGTTTGCCTTGAAGTTAACCACGTATAATGTGGCGCCATCCGGAGTGAGCGCCATTCGGTAAGCATGCGGAACATCGGTAATTGTTTCAATAACCGTATTCGTAGCAGCGTTAATTACAGATATGGTTTCTGAGTCAACGTAATTTAGTACATAAATCCTGCTACCATCGGGGCTGATAGCAATGCACTCCGGGTAATTTCCCACTGTCACCGTGGCGACAACTGTATTGGTGGCGGCATTGATCACCGATACGGTACCATCGAATTCGTTCGTTTCATATACAAACCCCGATTGTACCGGCGTGGCTGTAATAGTGGCAGTTACCGCACTGCTGCCTGTATTTACGGAGGTAAAAGATGAAGTGTTCCTCGTCCCACATCCAAACAACCCTATACCAGGCATACTATTTGTCCAATTATGGTCAGCGCCCGTGCCAGGAAAGCGAATAGCGGTAGTCGCCTCGCTGTTATTTACCGCCTGGCTGCCCTGTGCCGTCGCTCGTTGCGTTAACTGGACAAAAAACAGCTGTATACTTATAAAAAGAAATAATCTTCTCATTGATCTGGTCGGTATAAGATTACGCAAAAAAATTCAAAAGGTAACAGCGCTGTTTTTTATCGCAAAACGCCATTCAATCTGCCACAGGGCAACTAAACAAAATTTGTCTCTTAAATTTAAACCGGACATACTCACGTCTTCTATTCCATTTTTCTGCTCCGCCCAATATTTCGGCCAGGGCAGCTCAACCATCAACCGTCAACCTTCGAATTCACGACTTCCCAACTTTCGGACTTCCGGACTTTCGGACTTCGGGACTTTTTCCTAATTTAGCCTGCGTTTTACATCGCATAATGAAACGAGACAAACTCATATTTAAGCTGCTGGATGACGAGCAGCAGCGCCAGGAAGAAGGCATTGAACTGATCGCATCGGAAAATTTTGTCAGCCGGCAGGTAATGGAAGCCGCGGGCTCAGTAGCCACCAATAAATACGCCGAGGGATTGCCCGGTAAGCGCTATTATGGCGGCTGCCAGGTGGTTGACGAAATTGAGACGATAGCTATTGAAAGGGCCAAACAACTGTTTAATGCGGAATGGGCAAACGTTCAGCCGCACTCGGGCGCACAGGCCAACGCTGCTGTGATGCTCGCCTGCCTCAACCCGGGGGATAAAATATTGGGATTCGACCTGTCGCATGGCGGTCACCTCACCCACGGTTCGCCGGTAAACTTTTCGGGGAAACTTTATGAGCCGCATTTTTATGGGGTAAACAGGGAGACCGGTTATGTGGATTATGAGCACATGGAGAAAGTTGCGCTAGAAGTAAAGCCCAAAATGATCATCTGCGGCGCATCGGCTTACTCGCGCGACTGGGATTATGCATTCATTCGCCGGATCGCCGACGAGGTCGGCGCTATTGTGCTGGCGGATATTTCGCATCCGGCCGGCCTTATAGCCCGCGGATTGCTCGCCGATCCGATGCCGTATTGCCATATTGTAACCACCACTACCCACAAAACCCTGCGCGGCCCACGCGGCGGGATGATTTTATTGGGCAAGGATTTTGAAAACCCCTGGGGACTCAAAACACCGAAGGGAGAAGTAAAAATGATGTCGTCGCTATTGGATATGGGCGTTTTTCCCGGAACCCAGGGCGGACCGCTTGAGCATATTATCGCCGCTAAAGCCATTGCCTTTGGCGAAGCGCTTAGCGAAGAATATTTGAAGTATATTTTGCAGGTTAAGCTGAATGCGGCGGCCATGGCCAAAGCATTTACGGAACGCAGTTATGAGATCATTTCGGGCGGCACGGATAACCATTTGATGCTGATAGACCTTCGCAATAAAAATATTACCGGCAAGGCGGCTGAAAACGCATTGGTTTCGGCCGATATCACGGCCAACAAAAATATGGTGCCGTTTGATGATAAGTCGCCATTTGTTACGTCAGGTATCAGGGTCGGAACTGCCGCTATTAGCACCCGGGGATTGAAGGAAAAGCACATGGAAGAGATTGTTGAGCTGATTGACGATGTGATCAGTGACCCCGAAAATGAGCACACCATAAAAAAGGTAAAAAAGAAGGTGCATAAGCTGATGGAAGATCACCCGCTATACGCCTGATAAATTAATCCAATTAGCGGGTTTTTTTTGGAACCTTTTTGCCCCAGTTATCGTTAAACAGAATGGATTATTTAATTAAACTATTTTGGAAACAGATCTCAAGATTAATGTGCTCATTGTCGACGATAACAACATCAACAGGTTATTGATCAATAAAGTGCTGACCCGCTGGGGAGTAACTACCGATTTCGCAGAAAATGGGCTGCAGGCTGTTGAGAAAATTACTAGCAACCGCAATTACGATGTTGTCCTGATGGATGTTTATATGCCCGAAATGGGCGGTATTGAAGCCACGCAGGTCATCAGGGCTAAAAGCGAAGCCTATTTTAAACAACTCCCGATCATCGCTTTAACCGCTTCGATGCTGAGCACCGAAAGAGTTCAGATTGAAGAATCAGGCATGAACGATTTTATCCTGAAGCCCTTCGATCCCTCAAACTTATTTGATAAGCTAAGCGCCTACCAAAAAGTACGGGAAGAGGTACGGAGTTAGTGTCAAGTCGAAAGTCGAAAGTCAGAAGTCGGATGTCAGACTCACCACTCGCGATTCACCTTTCACCTTTTACCTCAATCCACCACTCACAACTCTCCATTCACCCCTCACTATTCCGCATAAGCGATCGTCGCAATACTCAATTTCAACCCTTCTATTTGTAATAGCTGAATTCCGCACGCTTCGAGTGTTGAGCCGGTAGTGATCACATCGTCCACCAGCAGCACATGCTTCCCCTTTAATTTTTCGGGATATTTGATCGTAAAAACCTCCTGCATGTTATTAAACCGCTCGAACCGCGATTTGTGGGTTTGGGTTTCGGTAGCCGCCACGCGCACCAGGTTGTTTTCCTCCACTGTTGCATTTAACGGCGCCGCCAAACCATAGGCGAAATGGGCGCTTTGGTTATATCCTCTCTCCCTTAGCCGCTTTTTATGCAAGGGGACAGGGATGATAAGGTCAATACTCCGGAATACGTCGTTTTTCACCAGGTCAATTCCGGCCATTTCCCCTGCCAGCTTCCCTAATTCTTTTATTCCTTTATACTTGAGGTGATGCATCACGTTTTGCACTTTGCCGCCTTTGGCGAAATAAAAAAGCGCATAAGCTCCCTGCAGTTCTATCTTGCCCCAAAACTGCTGCGCCACGATATTGTCGGGCTGTAAATGAAATCCGGTGCGTGGCAGCGTTAATCTGCATTCCGTACAGATCAAATGCTCGTTTGCCACAAGCGTTTGGCCACAGGCCGCGCAAAGCTGCGGAAACAAAAGGGATATAAAATCGGACAGGTAGCTTTCCTGCAGTTTCATGTCATGAAGATAGCACAGAAATTTTGGATACAGATGGTTTTTTTAAGACAGAGATACTTAAGATGCATCGGCACATCTAAACATCTACACTCCGGCTATGAACTATGATCTATTAACTATGAACCCTCCCACATCTGCACATCTTCGTCAAACAGCAGCCTTCTCCTTAATAGCCAGCTGTCCGCAGGCAGCGTCAATGTCCTTGCCGCGGCTGCGCCTTATGTTTACGGTGATGCCCTGGCTGCGCAGGTAATCGGCAAAAATTTCGATCTTGTCTTCGTCCGCATTGATAAAACTGGCGAAAGAGATAGGGTTGTATTCGATGATGTTCACCTTGCACGGCAGGTGCCGGCAAAAACGGGCCAGCTCCGCAGCATCTTGCAGCGTATCGTTAAACCCATCAAAAACAATGTATTCATAGGTGACGGGGTTTTTCGTCTTCGCAAAATAATATTTCAAGGCTTCGGCCAGGGCTTTTAGCGAATTTTGTTCATTAATGGGCATTATGGTGTTCCGCTTCTCGTCGTTGGCCGCGTGCAATGAAAGGGCAAGGTTGAACTTTACCTGGTCGTCGCCCAGTTTTTTGATCATTTTGGCGATCCCTGCGGTGGATACGGTGATTCTTTTGGCGGCCATATTCAAACCATCCCCGGAGGTAATCTTGTCCACCGACTCCAGGACGTTTTTATAGTTGAGCAAGGGTTCGCCCATGCCCATGTAAACAATGTTCGACAAAGGCAGCCCGTAATTTTCTTTAGCCTGGTGGTCGATCAATACCACCTGGTCGTAAATCTCGTCGGGATTAAGGTTGCGTTTTCGCTCCATATAACCCGTTGCACAAAATTTGCAGGTTAAGCTGCAGCCTACTTGCGATGATACACAAGCGGTCATTCGTCCGGGTGTTGGAATTAAAACGCCCTCAATTAGATGATTATCGAATAAAATAAAAGAATTTTTTATAGTTTTATCGGCGCTGTATTGCGAATTGTGAATTCTTACGTTATTTATCGTAAAGTTCTCATTAAGTTTTATGCGAAGTTCTTTTGAAATATTACGCATCTCGTCGAAAGAAAAGCATGATTTCTTCCACAGCCATTCGTAAACCTGTTTTGCCCTGAAAGATTTTTCCTCACCAAAAACACGCAAAAAGTGTTCGGTAAGGGCTTCGAGGCTAAGGCTGCGGATGTCTATTTTGTCTTTTGCAATGTTCACGTTGCAAAGGTACGATTTTTAAAAAACTATGTTTTAGTACACTTTGTATTTACATTTAAAAACTATAACTTTAAGTTAAGGTTTTTAAGGATTGGATTGGTGTGTTTAGAACCTAACGAGATTGTCATTATTGTTCAAATGAAGATTTTTAGAGCCGATTACGTTTTTCCTGTTAATGCCGATCCAATAAAGAATGGAATTGTTACCGTTGATGACGCCGGAAAGATTATCAGTGTAACAGACCAAAATTCTTCTCTTGAGTATGGGGGAGTTGAACAGCTGTCCGGCATTATCTGCCCGGGGTTTATCAACACGCATTGCCATCTTGAGCTTTCGCACCTGAAAGACAAATTAGAACAACACACCGGTCTTGTTAATTTTATCATCAATCTGCAGAACATCAGGGCAGCCGATCCTGGCGTTATTGTGGAGGCGAGCTATAGAGCTGATGAGGAAATGTACCAGAACGGGATTGTCGCCGTGGGCGATATTTCCAATACCAATGCCAGTATAGGCGTTAAGATGGTCAGCAAGCTGTATTACCACAGCTTTATCGAGGCTTTCGGCTTTCTGCCGGCGCGGGCCCAGGAGACGTTTACTAAAATCCTGGATCTTTTGAACGAATTTAAACCGCTTTCATCCTCAATAACTCCACACGCGCCTTATTCGGTATCGAAAGAGTTATTTAAGCTTATAAAAAATTATTGCGATTCGCGCGAAAACCTCATCAGCATTCATAACCAGGAATGCGATGATGAAAACAAATTCTACCGCTATAAACAAGGTAGTTTTGTCGACCTGTACAAAACTTTGGGCATTGACATAGCCCATTTCAGGCCGCTGGCGCGAAATTCGATACAATCCGTTATTCCCTTGCTGAGCAACAAGCAGGAGATTTTGATGGTGCACAATACCTGCACCAATTTAAAGGATATCTATTTTATCAAGCGGTTCGACCGGCGGATACACTGGTGCTTTTGCCCCAATGCCAACCTGCATATCGAAAACAAGCTCCCTAAAGTGGAGCTGT
>Ga0302304_10001444_pt1 | contig 12386 bp, 8 predicted proteins | sample III_Palsa_E2_2_FD_198769 | JGI IMG/M metagenome (GOLD analysis project Ga0302304, IMG submission 198769) | Peat permafrost microbial communities from Stordalen Mire near Abisko, Sweden - III_Palsa_E2_2 | ecosystem: Environmental > Terrestrial > Soil > Palsa > Peat permafrost | place: Sweden...
GGAAAAAGTTGTAATTAGCCCCGATGATACCGCTATAGTAACCGAACAGATAAAAACCGTTTATCAAAAAATAATGGCACATGATTTTAATACCGGCTGCGGCAAAAAAGAATGTGACTGGTGCCATTTTGTAAAAAGCAACTTCAAACAGGCAGAGGGTATTTTACTGGAAGAAGAAAATTAACTATAGTTATTGCTTAGGCAACTTATAATCTATACCCCATTGCTGGGCGTAATCCTCAAGGGGATTTAAGCCAACGGATGCCCTTCTTTTATCTACATTAGGTTCGTCTTCAATCGGGTCTAAATAGTATTTGCCGGTTTTTTCATCGCGGCCTATCTGGCTGCCGTAAATTTGTTTTTTGCCATGCTCCAGTGCCGATCGGTCTTCCATCAAAGCCAACTGGCTGCCTTGCGCGTTACCTTTTTTAACCGCCTCACGCATTAGGGGTAAATATTTATCTCGGTCTTTTGCATCGGCATGCTGTATAACTAAAAACAGAGTAACGCTGCCTTTGCTGCCAACCACATCCGGGCCAAGCCAGCCGTATTTATCCAGTACCTGTTTTACTTTAATTAAATTGATGCTGTCGTTCCTGTTAATTTCAGCCCATAGTTGCTTAATCTCTTTGGAGTCCTTGCCATATTTTTGCTCAACAGGGTCCAGTTGTTGCCTGCCGCCCTGGTCGGTGTCATAAATGCTGTCCAGCTCGCGTTGTAGGGGTTTATTGTAATGTGCTTCTGCTTTATCCTGGTTTGCTTTAAATATAGCTACAACCGGTGCCCAGCGTTTATCAGCATGCAGGCTTATCAGGTCGGAGTCGATAATAATATGGTCATAACTTGCATAACTGGCTTTTTGGGCTAAAATATATAAATGATGAAAAGCGCTGTCGGGGTAACCGGCCAAAGCCCATGCACACGCTGCATTATACCTATGCCTGGGTATTGCATTCCCTCCGTTTGCCTTAAATGCTTCCGAAAAAGCAAATCCGGCGCCTTTGTAATTTTTGGCGCCGTACAATGAATCGGCTTTGGAAACCAGCTTGCCGTATAACGGAGATGTGGTATTTTGGGCGAAAGCTGCACCAGCTAAACAAACAAATGCAATAATTAATGTAGATTTTTTCATAGATAATATTAAAAAATCTAATTAACTAAATATTTAGTTTAAAACAAAGGTTTTAGCAATTTTTAACGTTTGAAGTGTAACAGGGTCTTATTTAATCTCCATTTCCTTTTTCAAAAACTGCCCGGTAAAGCTTTCCTTCACCTTGCATAAACCTTCGGGGGTGCCGCTGAATAATATTTTTCCACCGCCAGAGCCACCTTCGGGGCCAAGGTCAATTACATGGTCGACAGTTTTAATTACATCCAGGTTATGCTCGATAACCAATACGGTATTGCCTTTATCAACCAGTTGGTTTAATACGCCTAACAATACGTTGATATCTTCAAAATGCAGACCTGTGGTAGGCTCATCCAAAATATAAAAGGTGTTTCCTGTATCTTTTTTCGAAAGTTCGGTTGCCAGTTTAACGCGCTGCGCCTCGCCGCCCGATAGCGTGGTTGACGATTGCCCCAGCCTGATATAGCCCAAACCTACATCCAGTAAAGTTTTAACCTTGCGGTAAATAGCAGGGATATGCTCGAAAAACGGTGTAGCATCCTCAATGCTCATATCCAGCACGTCGCTGATGGATTTGCCGCGGTAACGTACTTCCAATGTTTCACGGTTATAGCGCCTGCCGCCACATTCCTCACAAGGTACGGATACATCGGGCAAAAAGTTCATTTCTATTACCTTCATGCCCGCGCCCTGGCAAGTTTCGCAGCGGCCGCCTTTTACGTTGAACGAGAAACGGCCGGGTTTATAACCCCTTATCCTCGATTCGGGCAGTTGCACATACAGATTACGGATATCCGAAAAAACGCCGGTATAAGTCGCTGGATTTGAGCGCGGTGTACGGCCTATAGCCGTTTGGTCAATCTCAATTACTTTATCAATATGCTCCAGGCCCTCAATTTTATCATAAGGCAGCGGGTGCTTTTTGGCCCTGAAAAAATGATGGTTTAAAACCGGGTATAATGTTTCTGTTATCAGGCTTGATTTACCGCTGCCGGAAACGCCTGTAATACCAATCATTTTGCCCAGCGGGAAATCAACACTTACCTTTTTCAAATTATGACCGGTAGCTTTTTTTAACGATAATACATTGCCATTACCCTCGCGTCTGTGTTTGGGGATGGCAATTTCGCGCTCGCCGTTAATATATGAGGTGGTAAGTGTGTGTTTTTTCATTAACTCGGCAGGGGTGCCTTCGGCAACAATCTCGCCGCCATGTACGCCGGCTGCGGGGCCCATGTCAATTACATGGTCGGCTTCCAGTATCATGTCTTTATCGTGTTCAACCACTAATACGGTATTGCCCAAATCGCGCAGGTTTTTTAAGGCTTTAATCAGCCGTGCATTATCACGCTGGTGCAGGCCGATGCTTGGCTCATCTAAAATGTACATTACATTCATGAGCTGCGAGCCTATCTGCGTGGCCAGCCTTATGCGTTGCGCCTCACCACCCGATAAGGTCTTAGCTGTACGATCAAGCGTTAAATAACTTAAGCCCACATCCAGCAGGAAAACGATACGGGCGCGTATTTCTTTTAATATCTCTTTGGCTATTACATTCTGGCGTTCGGTCAGGCGGTCTTCCAGGCCGTTAAACCACCCCTGCAGGTCGTTAATATCCATGCAGGCCAGCTCAAATATATTTTTGCCGTCCACCTTAAAATGCAGCGACTCTTTTTTCAACCTTGCACCCTCACATACCGGGCAGGTTCTTAAAACCCGGTAATTTTCCATATCGTCCATACCCTCATCGCCGCGGCGCTCCTGCTGTTCTTCGAGCATGCGGATAATACCGTCAAAGCTAATCTGATAACTTTGTACGTTCCATTTATTGTACTCAACCGCAACGGTTATCATTTCGGTTGAGCCGTTGAGGATGATATCCAGTTTTTCGCGTTCCAGTTTTTCAATTGGGGTTGAAAGGCTGAACTCATATTTTTTAGCCAGCGCTTTTAACACCTGGAAAATCCATGTTTCGCGGTATTCGCCCAAGGGTGCCAGGCCGCCATTTAATATGCTTAGTTTAGGGTTAGGGATAACCGATGCTTCATCTACCTCAAAAATATAACCCAAACCGTTGCATTTTTCGCAGGCGCCATAAGGCGAATTGAATGAGAAAGTATTAGGCTGTGGCTCATCATAAGATATACCCGATATAGGGTCCATCAAATACTTACTGAAATAGGCTACATTGTTATCCTTATCTGCTATCCTGATAATGCCTTTGGCCATTTTAAGAGCAGATTGTATAGATGTATACAGTCGTTTGCTGTCCTGTTCGCTTACCACCAAACGGTCTATCACCACATCAATATCGTGTATTTTGTAGCGGTCTACCTGCATTTTGGGTTCAACATCGGCAATGGCGCCATCAATCCAAACCTTAAGGTAACCTTGTTTGCGTATCTGTTCAAAAAGTTCGCGGTAATGGCCTTTGCGGGCCTTTACCACCGGGGCTAATATGTTTACCGGCTGGCCGTTAAACCTTTCGTAAATGGTTTTCAGTATCTGGTCTTCAGACATGCGCTCCATTTTCTCGCCGCTTACGTACGAGTATGCTTCGCCGGTACGGGCAAAAAGCAGGCGCATAAAATCGTATATCTCGGTAATGGTACCTACGGTTGAACGCGGGTTTTTACTGGTAGTTTTTTGTTCGATGGCAATAACCGGGCTAAGGCCTGATATTTTATCCACATCTGGGCGTTCCATACCGCCCATAAACTGGCGCGAGTAGGCCGAAAATGTTTCCATATAACGGCGCTGGCCCTCGGCATAAATGGTGTCAAATGCCAATGACGATTTACCGCTGCCGCTTAAGCCAGTGATAACCACCAGCTGATTGCGCGGAAAAGAAACATCAATATTTTTTAAGTTATGTACCCGGGCCCCGTAAACTTCAACTTCACTTTGCTCGCCCAGATCGAGAGGTTTTGTAATCATATTTTGTTGATTAAGTTGATTGGGTTTGATTAAGTTGATTGAGTTAAAAAACATTTTAACCTACTCAACCACTCTCTTAATCACTCAATCAACCAAGCACAAATATACGCAAAAAAAGGCCGGTACTGCCATTTGGCATACCGGCCCGGTAAGGTGCTCCGTAATTTTTACAAATTAATTATATGCAAGCAGTTGCAATGCAGGACTGCAGCAATAATTTTGTTTAAAGCCGTATTTTGCAGGCTTGCTGATAATCTCTTTCATGGCGATGAGGTTGTATACATATGCACCGGTTTCGCGGTTTAAATGCATCCTGAAATAATTGTCCTCATTTTGCCTGTTGATTTGTTTTTGCAGCTTAATTTCGCCGTTGTTATAAGCGGCAGCGGCTAAAGTCCAGCTGTTAAACTCGCCATATAGCTCTTTAATGTATTTACAGGCAGCTATGGTAGATTTTTGAACATTCATACGTTCATCCCTGCCATGGCCGACTTTTAAGCCGTAAGTACGTGCTGTGCCGGGCATAAATTGCCATAATCCGGCCGCGCCTTTGGGTGATATGCCTGCGCATAAACCCGATTCAACCAATGGGATGTATTTAAAATCGTCCGGGATGCCGTAAAGCTTCAGGATTGGCTCGATAACCGGAAACAATTTTTCGGCTTTTAGCTGCAACACGTTCGATTGGATATTGCTGTAATCATGCTGTAGCAGCGTATGCTTCATTTTGCGGTCGACCTTAATATCGTTAACCGGTAATGCTTCATTAGCAAAGCTAAAGTCATTTACATTGGTTTTGAAAATAAACTTATTGATGGCGCGGTTGGTGCTTAAATTTGCGGTTTTTTTAACCTTAGCGCTGCAAATTGAAAGCCCGGAAATGATAACCAGCACAAGCATTACGGAGCACGTAATAAAGTGTTTTTTAATCATTTCTTTTTTTATCATATGTTGTATTATAGGTAAAACTTGCTGCAAAGGTATGTTATATAAAGCACATTATCAAATACTTACCTTTTTGCAGGTGATTTGGGCGGTTGAATTTACCCTCAAAATCGTGCTTTAAAAGCTTTAAACGCAGATTTTGGTAAACAACAAAAAGTTTAAAAAATTGTTTAAAAAAACGTAACTTTGTTGCCTCACGCTGAGAAGTGTTAAACAAAAAAATATGGTATTTAAGAAACCAGGGAACAGTCGCGACGACAGACCAAAACAATCATCAGGCCGCAGATCAGGCGGTGCTGACAGTTCAAAAAAAACGTTTTCCGCATCCCGCGGAAAATCTGCAGGTCCGGATAAATCCGACAGCAAACGCCCCTCAAAAAGTTACGGTGAAAAATCAGGCGAGAAAAAATCTTTTTCGCCGGGCGAAGGCAAATCCTATGGCAGCAAAAGCAGCGGCGATTACAAAAGCAGCTTTACCGGTGGCGAGAAAAAAAGCTTTTCGCCACGCAAACCATATTCAGGACGGCCAGCCGATAGTGACGACCGCCCCAAAAGAAGCTTTGGCAGCGATGCGCCGGGCGAAAAAAAATCGTTCTCCTCATCGCGCAGCAAACCCTACTCCGGCAGGGTAAGTGGCGGGGATAGCAGCGAAAGGCCAAAGAGAAGCAGTTTCAGCAATGATGCCCCAGGTGATAAAAAGCCATTTTCTTCATCGCGCAGCAAACCATACTCGGGCAGGGCGGCATCAGATGAAGAAAGGCCGAAAAGAAGCAGTTTCAGCAATGACGCCCCCGGCGATAAAAAGCCATTTTCTTCATCGCGCAGCAAACCATACTCGGGCAGGGCAGCATCGGATGATGACAGGCCTAAAAGAAGCTCCGATAGCACAGGCGACAGGAAATTCAGCCCCGCAGGTTCAAAACCGCGTACATCCACAGGTGATAAGAAATTTGGCGACAGGCCATCATCTGGTGGTGGCACTTACAAAAAACGTGAAGAAGGCAGTGAGCCTTTCCGTAAATCAGCAAAATCATCATACAATAAAATAACTCCCGACAGGGATGCGCCTGTAAAAACATTGCGCGGCCGTAAGGAAAAAGAAAATAAGGATAGCGGCCTCATCAGGCTTAACCGTTATATTGCTAATGCAGGTATTTGCTCACGCCGTAAGGCCGATGATTTGATTGCCGCAGGCGTTGTTTCGGTTAACGGCGAAGTGATAAACGAGCTGGGCCATAAAATTGACCCTATGAAGGACGAAATTCGCTATAACGGCGAGTTGCTGAAGCGCGAAAAAATGGTTTATGTTTTATTAAATAAACCTAAGGATTATATAACCACTACCGACGACCCGCAGGAACGCCGTACCGTTATGCACCTGGTTGAAAAAGCCAGCCGCGAACGTATTTATCCCATAGGCCGTTTAGACCGCAATACAACCGGTTTATTATTAATGACCAACGACGGCGATTTGGCCGACAAGTTATCGCACCCGCGCAGCAATATTACCAAGCTTTACCAGGTTGAACTAAACAAAAGCTTAGCCCAGGGCGATTTGAATAAAATTAGCTTTGGATTGGAATTGGAAGACGGTTTAATAAAACCAGATTCTATATCTTACGTACAGGGCGCATCCAAAAAAGAAATTGGTATACAGATACACAGCGGCAAAAACCGTATAGTGCGCCGCATATTTGAACATTTAGGTTACGAGGTGGTAAAGCTTGACCGCGTGGTATACGCAGGCCTTACCAAAAAAGACCTTACCCGCGGCCGCTGGCGTTACCTTGACGAAAAGGAAATAATTATGCTGAAGCACCTGATATAGTTAGGAGTTGAAAGTGTAAAGTCCAAAGTTGAAGGTTCAGCTTTGGGCTTTTTGTTTGTAACGGATTTTAAACTTTATACTTTTAAGTTCAATTGCTACATTGCACTTTCTTAATCCATACAATCTGCCATGAAAAAATTATTGCTTGTTATCGCGTTACTGGCCCCTGTGCTTACTTACGCCCAAAATAAAAAGGCCGCTCCCTCAACCTTCGATTTGCTGATAGGTACTTATACCAGCGGCAGCAGCAAGGGTATTTATGTTTACCGTTTTTATGAAGAAAGTGGCAAAACTGCTTACTTAAATGAGATTGACAGCGTTACCAATCCATCGTACCTAACCGTTTCGGACGATAACCGGTTTGTTTACGCGGTAAATGAAGGCACCACAGGCGCGGTAAGTTCTTTTACGTTTGTGCCGAAAACAGGTAAGCTGGCATTTATTAACCAACAGCCCACCAAAGGTGCCGACCCATGTTATGTATTGGAGGATAAAGACCAGAAGAATATTTTTGTAGCCAATTATACCAGCGGCAGCCTGGCAGTTTTACCGGTAAATAAAGATGGTTCGTTAAGCCCGCTTTCTCAACTGATACAAGATTCCGGCACCGGCCCGGTAAAAGACAGGCAGGAAGGCCCCCATGTGCATACCGCCGCTTTATCGCCCAATGAAAAATATTTGTTATACAGCGATTTGGGTACCGATAAATTAAACATCGAACGCTACCACGCTTCAAAAAACCCGCCGTTAACGCCTGCTTCGCAGCCTTTTGTTAGTGTAACGCCGGGCAACGGGCCAAGGCATGTGGTTTTCTCGAACGATGGTAAATACTTATACCTGATACAGGAAATTGGTGGCGCTATTAACGCGTATACCTATGATAATGGAACGCTTAAACAAATACAATCGGTAAATATGCTTACGCCCGAAATGAAGGGCAATATCGGTTCTGCTGCCATACGCATATCGCCGGATGGCAAATTTTTATACGCCAGCAACCGCGGTAACGGCAATGATATTGTAGCCTATGCTATTAACCCTGATAACGGTATGCTAACTTTTGTATCGCGCACTACCTCATTAGGCAAAGGCCCCCGCGATTTCATTATAGACCCTAGCGGTAAATACCTTATTGTCGCCAACCAAAACAGCGATACCATTTATGTGTACAAGCGCGATGTAACATCGGGCAGGTTATCATACATCGTTTCTAAACTAAGTATTGGTAACCCGGTATGTTTGAAAATGGTGCCAGCTGAATAGTACAACTGCAGCCATTATAAACAAAAAAGTCCCGCTTTTTAAGGCGGGACTTTTTGTTTTCATAGGTATTAAAAGATTTACATGTCTGCAGTATGCTTTGACAAGTCGAACGGTACGATCACTTTGAAGCTTACATTACGCCCCATGTTGAAAATACCGGGCTGCACACCGGGCGGAACAACCGCGTTATCAAAATATTTAAGCCTGCTCATGTTCGATTGGTAATTTACATTGGCCAGGTTGGTACCTTCAATAAATATCTCGAGTATGTTTTTGCCTTTTCCATCAACCACATGCGTGCCTATACCCGCGCTTAACAGGTTATAGCCCGCGGTGTAGGTTTCTGTGCCATAGGCAGAGAAGAAATGGTTTTGTGCATCATAATGATCAAACCCAACGAAAGCGTACATATCCTTAAAGCTTCCAAACCCTTTGTTGTAAGCCGCGCGCAATTCGGAATGGGTATGCAGCGGCGGTATAAAGGGCAGGTATTTAAGGCTATCGGGCACGGTGCCGCCGGTGCCTAAGTTAATGCCCTGGGTTAAGGTAAGCGAGTTTTCAAAATGCAGCCATGGCACAAAGTGCAGGTCTAAACTAAATTCGCCGCCATTAATGCGGGCCTTGCTTTGCACGTAGGTAAACTTGCTGTATTCGCCGTTAGGGTCGCTGGCGCCATCAGCATCAACTCGTTCGGGATTGCCGTTTGCATCCAGTAGTTGTTCCTGGAAAATATAGTTTTGAATATGATTGCTATAAACCTCAACACTTGCCGAAACAGTTGGCAGGGTTAAAAAGGCGCCAATATCTTCCTGTACGCTAAACTCGGGCTTGAAGTCGCTGTTACCCACGTGGTATATCTGCGAACCCGGGTCGGGGCCGTTAGCTGATAGTTCGGCAATACTTGGCGCCCTGAAACCGCGTGCTACATTTCCCTTCAGCAAAAACGAATCTGAGAAATTATAGGTAGCACCCAAACTGCCGGATACACCCGAGAAGGTTTTATTAAGCGCGCTAAATTGCTGGGCAACATTTGGCGTTGTAGTTGGGTTAGCGCCGGTATATAATGTTGGATAATATTGCCTTGCGGTATCAATATAAGCAGCCTTGCCGGTAAACGAACGGGTATCATACCTTGCTCCGCCGGATATATCTAATTTACCAAAGGTTTTCTTCACCACAAAAAACGGCCCTATATCAAACTGGTGATAAGCGGGTATAGGAAAATCGGTACTGTAACCTAAGGTATTATTTTGATACATACCGTTAACGCCTATAGTGGTTTCATAAGTTTTGGCGATGTTAAAATCATACTTAACATCATAGGTATAGGTAGTTAACTGCAGGTTTAATCCCGGTACATCAGCATCCTCGGGATGAGTATATTCACGGCGATGGCTGTATTGGTAGCCCAGGTTAACCTGCAAATTGCCGCTGCCTAAAATAAATTTACTGTTATCGTAAATGCGGTAAAGCTGTACGTGCTGGTGCAGGGTTGGCAATGTATAGGAGTTTAGTTCTGATGCGGGAACAATTGGGCGATAGGTATCTGCATCGGTAATTTGCTGAGTAAATTGGCGGGTAAGCGAATCACGACTACCATCGGGTATGGCTTGTTCATCATCAAAAATCGAGGCGTTAAGGTATGAATAGCCCCATGATTTATTTAAGCCAATCATCGCCCTTGCGTCTTTTTCCTGGAAGTTAGTGCCATAAACGCGACCGTCGTGCTGGTCCTGGTAATCTTTTGCTTCTTTATCAGAAATTACCGTTCCCCATACCAGGCCATTTTGGTTCCCTTGCAATTTAAAGGAGTTGTTAATTAAGCCGTTATTGGTACCGTAAGTGCTTTGCACCGATCCTAATATCGAGCCTTCGGGAACTGGAGGAGCAGTAATTAAGTTAACCACGCCGCCAATAGCATCGGGTCCAAAAGTTAAGCTGGCAGGGCCCTTTATTACTTCCACGCGATCGATAGAGTTTTGGTCGACCTCAATACCGTGCTCATCGCCCCATTGCTGGCCTTCCTGGCGTATACCATCTTCGGCAGTAACTACACGATTGTAGCCCAGGCCGTGTATAAAAGGTTTGGAAACGTTAGGCCCGGTAGTAACCGCGCTTACGCCCGGCAACGCGGCAATCTCATCAATAACATTGCCCGATGCCGAATGCTCATCAATATAAGTTTTACCCACGGCAACCATTGGCACAGGGTTGCGCTTTATTTCGGTAGCCTTGCTTACGCCCGTTATAACTACCTCGCCGGTTTCTATGGTTGAGGGTTTAAGCTGGATGTTTAATACGGTTGTAGTCGAAAAATCAACCTTCTGACTAACGGTTGCATAGCCTACATAACTAAATTGTACCAGGTAAACACCTTTGGGCACATGATTTAAAACATACCTTCCTTTAGCGCTGGTTGCGGCGCCAATATGCAAGTCGGGTATGCTAACCGTAACGCCGGGCAGACTTGTGCTGTCGGCCTTATCGGTTACAATACCTGTAAGGGTGACGTTGCCTGCATCATCTGGTGTTACTTTTGCCATAGCGCCTGCCGCCACCAGTAAAAATATCAGGGTATATAGTAGTTTGCTTAATTGCTGTATAAGTTTCATAAGTAATTAAAAAAATAATAAATGGGGTAAACGTAATTGTTGCAATTTCAAGCGAAACCATAACATAACGCGTTCATCATTTTACCGCCGGGTAAATGATTAAATAAATTAAAACAGGTTTTTTAATTAACTGGCTGATGGGGGTGAGCGCCCTGCCGAAAGTATAAGCGCAATGCTTATGAAATGATACTTAACACTTTTATATGTATAAGCTGTAACCGCAACCGGCGCAAAATGCACCTGGCTGCTTACCGCCATTTGGTTATGCTGCATGGCATCGCACAAGCGGCAATTTTCTGAAACGGTTGTTTTTGGAGATGTTTCGGGGTTGTGGTAAACAACCACCTTATGGCTGCCGGAGTTGGCTTCGTGCGTATGCGAGTATACAATGTACTGCCCCGTAATAAAACAGGCCAGCAACATCCACGCATGGAAAATATGGAATTTATTCCTTTTCAAGTCAGCACGCTAATTACACAGCACTACAAAAGTAATAATAATTTGTTTAAAAAGATATTTATTGCAACATAATTGCAATTGTAACAAATTATTTAAGCTGTTAAATACAAGCTACCGCGTATATTTGCCGTTATGAAGCCTGCCGAGATTAATTTAAAATGGAGCGCCTTGCAAGACCGCATAGCCGAGGATTTTGACAGCGATAAGCCCGATATTAAAGTGATGCTGTTTTTAATAGGCGTGCAGGAGCTGGGCCAGGGCCCGCGCAAATTCAGCAAACGGCAAAAAGAGGAGCTGATGCATATTGCCACTTGCAAATTATTCAGCATGATGGGTTTTTACGAGCTGGAGGGTTTAGACCAGGACGGCTGGCCGCACTGGAAACGCACGCAGGTAATACCCAATTATACCGTGCTTGAACAGGAAATGGTACTAAAATCATTAATTGTTGATTATTTTGATTCGCTTTAATCTGTTATATTCAACCCAATAAATTAACATGAAAAAACTTATCGCATTAAGCTTTTTACTGGCAATTAGCGCCGCAGCCATAGCCGGGCCGCCTAAAAACCAGTATGTACGTATTAAAACCGCTTACGGGCAATGCATTGTGCGCCTGTATAACGAAACTCCAAAGCACCGCGATAATTTTATCAAACTGGCCAAAAAAGGTTTTTTTAATGGCACGCTTTTTCACCGCACCATACAAAACTTTATGATACAGGGCGGCGACCCCACCTCCAAAAACGCTAAACCCGGCGTTGAACTGGGCGATGGCGATGTAGGTTATACCATCCCTGCCGAATTTAGGGACAGCCTGTTCCATAAACGTGGGGTAATTGCCGCCGCGCGAGATGATAACCCGCAAAAGGCATCAAGCGGCTGCCAGTTTTATTTGGTGGAGGGCAAACGCTTTACCGATTCGGCATTAAATGTTTTGCAAAACACCCGCTTAAAAGGCCACGTAATACCCGAATGGCAGCGTAAGGTATATGAGTCTGTAGGCGGTGTACCGCATTTGGATGGCAGTTATACCGTGTTTGGCGAGATTGTTACAGGTATTGATATGGTTGATGAAATTGCCGCGGTGAAAACCGATGGCAACGACCGCCCTCTGGCTGATGTACCCATGACTGTTGAGGTGTTGAGCAAGAAAGAATGTAAACAGTTGGATAAAATTAACCCCCCGACCCCCTGAAGGGGGAGTGATGTC
>Ga0302304_10001454_pt1 | contig 12344 bp, 6 predicted proteins | sample III_Palsa_E2_2_FD_198769 | JGI IMG/M metagenome (GOLD analysis project Ga0302304, IMG submission 198769) | Peat permafrost microbial communities from Stordalen Mire near Abisko, Sweden - III_Palsa_E2_2 | ecosystem: Environmental > Terrestrial > Soil > Palsa > Peat permafrost | place: Sweden...
ATTATACGAGCGCGACAAAAGCCCCCTGGGAATTTCCGCACCGTAACACACCTACACAGGCCGAAATTTCCCTGCGGCCTATGCTTTATAAAGCCGAGATGTTAAATGAAGCCAACCCTGATTTTTGGGTAAACGAAAAAGAAAGCCCATATACCCAAACAAAGCCATTTTATTGGCGGCGGGGTTACCAGGTTGGCGGCCGCTCGCTTACCTGGGGCAGGCAAAGCTACCGCTGGAGCGATTTTGACTTTGAGGCCAATTTAAAAGATGGCATTGCCATAGACTGGCCCGTACGCTACAAGGATATTGCCCCCTGGTATAGCTATGCCGAAAGTTTTGCCGGCATCAGCGGTTCGATAGAAAATTTGCCTCAATTGCCCGACGGTCATTTTTTACCCCCAATGGAAATGAATGTGGTAGAAAAGGATGTAGCTGCGCGAATAAAAAAGGTTTACAATGATAAAAGGCGCATGATTATAGGCCGCACGGCTAATCTTACCCAAGCCATAAACGGGCGTACCAATTGTCAGTATCGCGATAAATGTGCGTTGGGCTGTCCCTTTGGCGCTTACTTCAGTACACAATCGGCAACCATGCCTGCTGCCATGGCAACGGGCAATTTAACAGTGCGACCGTGGTCTATCGTTACTAAAATATTGTATGATAAGGATAAGAAGAAAGCCACCGGGGTTGAAGTTCTGGATGCCGAAAATAACCTTACTTATCAATATACCTCAAATATCATTTTCTTAAATGCCTCAACCTTTAACAGTGCCTGGATATTAATGCATTCGGCAACGGATATATGGCCCGATGGATTGGGAAGCAGCAACGGCGAGTTAGGGCATAACATTATCGACCATCATGTAGGTGGTGGCGCATCGGGCATTGTGGAGGGCTATGATGATAAATATTATTACGGACGCAGGGCAAATGGTATCTACATACCACGGTTCAGGAACCTGTTTGGCGAAAAACGCGATTACCTGCGGGGCTTTGGCTACCAGGGCAGCGCCGGCCGCGAACAATGGAGCCAGGAAATACCCGAATTGCAATTTGGGGCCGAATTTAAAGATAGCTTATCCGAGCCGGGCGACTGGGCGATGTCGATTACAGGTTTTGGCGAAGTATTGCCTTATCATGATAACAAACTAACGTTGAATAGAGATGTAAAGGATAAATGGGGATTGGATACGCTTTCGGTTGATGTAGAATTAAAAGAAAACGAGAAAAGGATGGAGGTAGATATGGAAAACGACGCCAAAGAGATGCTGGAAAAAGCAGGACTTAAAGATGTAATAACTTTCGTTCGCCATAATGTAATCGGCGCTATACATGAAATGGGTTCGGCAAGGATGGGGCACGACCCTAAAACATCGGTACTCAATAAATGGAACCAGGTTTGGGATGCCCCCAATGTTTTTGTTACCGATGGCTCATTTATGGCATCCTCATCATGCGTAAACCCTTCATTAACCTACATGGCATTTACCGCCCGTGCTGCCGATTATGCAGTGGCTGAACTGAAAAAAGGAAATATCTGATTTAAACTTCTTTATTGTAAAATATATGCTCCAGCATTTTACGTGCTTCATTGTCGGGATCTATTTTAACCTCGCAGGTATTATTGAAGACCATTATTGAGCCCGGCTTATCATTAAATGAGGGCCATGCCGACAAACCGCTGTGGTTAGGATTACCAGTGCGGGCGAAATTTATCCAGGCTAACGCCACTTTGTTGGCCAGTTTACGTGCCTCGCCGCTATCGCCGGTGTAATTCTCTACGCGGTTGGTATTATCAAACGCGAAGGGTATCTCGCTGCAATGGAAGGAGCGTGGCCTGCCATCCAAAACAGGCGTATGCCAGGCGAACATATAGCTGTATACGGGCGCGGCTTGCTGGGCTGCTTTGCGTTCGGCCTGTAAAAAGGCAATGGGGTTTTGCGCGCTGATGAATGATAGTATTTCAACCGGTTTTACATCGGGATGTACCTTGCGCAATACCCGGTAAAGATCATCGGCTTTTAGACCGTATTTGGCAGACAAACGCTGTTTAAGCCCATCCTCAGTAAGGTTTTCTAATGGCGCGTTATCAATACTCGCCGAAGCTTCGTTACGTGTTGTGCCCACCATAAAGGGGATATGTGCCGAAATTGCCGGCGCGACTGGGTCAAAAGGGTGTGCAGGCAATATGTTACCATCAACCACCGGCTGCAAACCCGAACGGCCTACACCAGCAGGCACTTTACCGCCCATTTTAGCGTCGGTTGCTGCAAGCGCAGCAATTAGCTGGGCAGGTGTAACCTCGTGTATTTTGTGGATATCATCTTTACCTATGCCCAATTCTGCAAATACATTGGCTGTAATTTGGGTAGAATATTCATGTGTAGCAACCTGCACAATAGAATTACTTTGCGAAATAGCGCGATGAAATAAACCCCTCGCAGAAGGCATAGCCATTAGCGTAATAACCTTTGTACCGCCGCCAGATTGACCGAAGATAGTCACGTTATTTTGGTCGCCGCCAAAGCCGCCTATGTTATCGCGTACCCATTCCAGCGCCGCTACAATATCCAGCATACCCACATTGGCCGATGAGGCGTATTGACTGCCATAATCCGACAAATCCAAATATCCAAACGCGTTTAACCGGTGGTTAATGGAAACCACTACCACATCGCCTAATTTGCTTAAATTTTCACCATCATAGGAGGGATGTTCCTGGCTCGAGCCTGAAAAAAAGCCGCCGCCATGTATCCAGAATAGCACAGGTCGTTTTTTGCCGTCATTTATACCTTGCGACCATACATTCAGCCTCAAACAATCCTCATCCTGGAAACCATCAATCCATTGATATAAAAAGCCATATTCCTGCTGAAACCAACCTGTATCTATTTTTTGCGGGCAGATAGGGCCATATACCAATGCTTCTTTCACGCCATCCCATTTTTCGGCCTTAACAGGCGGCATAAAGCGGTTTTCGCCGGCTGTACTCTTGCCATACGGGACGCCTTTAAATGTAAATATGCCATTGTGGGTATAGCCTCTTATCTTGCCTGTAGTCAGTTCAACAACCGCGGTATCAGCCGAGGCTATTACAACCGGGCCTTTTTCGGTGTTTTCGGCATTGGCAACCGCCGGCAAAGTGCCTGCAAGTCCTGTAGCAGCCGCAAGCAAGCCTGCCTTCTGTAAAAATTCCCTCCTGTTATTCATGCTTATAATTATTGATAAAGAAATGGCTTAATTCTCAAAATACCTCAATGCCATTAATAAACGGCATTCCCTTTTGCCCCGGCGCAAGGTGTATATCAATAGTGCCGTTATCATCGGGCACTATACCTGTAATTTGTTTTACCACGCTTATATCCTTGCCGCCGGCCTCCTTAAAAATATCAATATCAGAAAAATATCTTTTATCATTTATATCTACATTAAAAGTACGCCTGCCACTTTCATTATATTTCGTTTCTGCCCAGTGCAACTGTACAGTATAGGTTTTTCCGCTGGTAAGCGGTTTTACAGGAACAACGTATTCAACAATCTTTGCTTCCCTTGCCGACTGGTAAAGCGCCTCAGGGCCCGACATTGGTGATATCAGTTTAACGGTATCACTCGTAACAACCGGGTTATTGCCGGGCGAATAATAATTGTCTGCCGAAAAATCGCCCGCACCTTGTCCACCGCAATTAATTTTTACTTTGCCTACAGCCGGGCCAAAATAAATAGGCAGGTCGGTTTCGGGCCAGCTGCTTACCAGCGCTTCTTTATTAACAGCTATTTTTATGTTGCCAAATGTAGCTTCGGGGACTGTTATGTTCCAGCCATCTGCCAAAATAAGCGGTTGTTTGCCGTTCATATCTTTTTTGGCTGCTTCAATGGTAATTACGCGACTCTCGCCGGGTACCAGTGAGATGTAATTATCAGAATAATATACCGGCAACACACGCAGGTTTGTGCCCTGCTGCCTTAACTGCAAATGTGACATTAAAGCAATCTGGCTGGTTGGGTTATGAAGTGTTACCGTTAACAGGCAGCTATCGGCTTTATCCTGTTGTTTAACTTTTACATCCAGCTTTACAACCGGCATGTTATTTAAATCCTGTAGGTTATCGGGCTGGTTGGCAATTGCACGCCAGTAAAAGTTTTCAGAAAGTTGTTTGCCATTCGCATCCCATAACTTCAGCTTTACAAAATAAATATTCGAATTTATCTGCGGAAGTTGTAGCAGGCCAAGATCTGTCGCCCGGCTTGCCTCTGCATTTACAGGGTAGGTTTGGCTGGCAATTAAAGCGCCGCTTAAATCATAAATAGCCGATGATGCCTTGGCACCATTAAGTGAGGTGCCAAAGTTATTAATAACCTGTAAGTGCCCGTTTTTTTCGTTTAGCTGTATATGCAAAGGCTCGCAGGCTTCCCTAACGGCAAACAGCGATGAGTTGGGTTCAAGATCGTGATGATAAAGCTGCCATACAAAGCTGGGTTGCGCCGGGTTGCTCATCCAGGTAATTACACCGGTTGAGGGCTTAAACAGTTTTGCATTGCGGCCTTCATACATAGCACGGAATGCTTCGTAATTGGCTAACTGGCCTTTCCTTACAAAATCGGCCAGGTTAATTACTTTGCCATAACGCTGCCCAATTATTTTCCGGTAATCGTTACCCGCCTGCGCGCCATTGGCAAAATCATGCTCGGCCCAATCGTCGTTAATCACTTCCCAATCTTTACGCGGCATCATGCCGTGTATTGATTCGAGCGTAGGGATAGACATGCTGCCGATTTCCGTTTTAAAGGCCTCGCCGAAATCATAATATTGTTCAGGGCTGCGCCAAAAATACGGGCCGCCTGAGTTAACACCGCGCCCATCGGTAGAACTTGCCTGGTATAAACGTACCGGCTCCAGTTTTTTCATAATCTCGCGCAACGAATCATCAATGTTTTTGGGTGGAAAGCCCTCGTTGCGCGCGCACCAAACCGCTATAGATGCATGGTTACGGTAACGCAGTATTTTTTCCCGCACGTTTGCCAGGTACAGGGTGATATTGGAAGGATTTGGCCCGTCGCTAGGGTTGGGCTGAAAAAACTCGTCCCAAAGCAGCATGCCGTATTTATCGCAAAGCTCATAAAAATCTTCGCCGGTGCTTTGGCCTACCCAGTTGCGTATGATGGTATAGTTGGCCTGTTTATGCATGCGTATTTCGGCATCAAGCCTTTCACGAGGTATGCGTTTCATGGCTTCATCCATACCCCAGTCGCCACCCTTGCATAACACACGAACGCCGTTAACCGATAGGGTTAAATTATTGGTATCGGGCACGGTATAAGTGATTTTCCGGATACCGAACTTAAAGCTTGTTGCATCCGATACTTTATTATCAACTTCAAAACTAAGCTTAACATTATACAGGTTTTGCGGCCCGTAACCGTTTGGCCACCAAAGGCTGGGGTTGGTGATGTGCAATTGTGTAAACTCTTTCGGGTCAAAAGTGAGTTGCTTCGCACTATTAGCTGGAATTTCTACCCTTTTCTCAAAAAATATATTGCCGAAATAACCTTTCAGTACGCCTTTTTTCGTGCTATTGGTGGTGTTTTGAAGGGTGGTTTGTACGGTTATATCTGCTGTTTTAAGGCCGGGGATAGCTACATCGCTGGTTAATAGCGGGTCCTTTATCAATACAGGGCCGCTGGCCGATAAGTATACCTTTTGCCAGATGCCGGTGTTGCGGTCTCGGATAGCCGGTATCCAGTCCCACCCAATCGAGCATAAAAACGTGGGGCCATCAATCGCGGTTATGCCCCCGTTTTTGCCCATGCCATGATTAATGGTATGCTCGTGCGGATTGCCGGGGTTTGGCTGTGGCGAAACCAGTACCGCAAGCGTGGCAGGTTTCCCAGCGGTAACCAGCGATGTGATATCAAAATTACCGCGACTAAATGCGCCTTTTATATCACCTGCGTTTTTACCATTTACCCATACTTCGGCAGTGTAATTAATACCATCAAAATTTAGCCATACACGTTTTCCCGCGTAAGCGGCAGGTACATTAAAAACGGTACGGTACCAGTATGAAGTTTTGTTTAAGCTTTCGGGAATTTTATCAGGGCGGTTATTTTCGCCATATAAAGGCTCGGGATATACGCCGTTATTTACCAGGGTGGTTAAAATGGTGCCGGGCACCGTAGCAACATACCAATTCTTGGGTTGAAAATCCTGCTTGGAGATGACAGTGCCCGGTTGACTAACCTTTGCCGCATCCTGCAATTTCCAGTTTTGCGATATATTGGAAATGCCGGGTAACGATTGGGCGGCCAACTGTATTGAAAAAGATATTCCGGATAATAACAGTATTAAATTTTTTTTCATTCGTAGATATTCATTGTTAAGGTTTGGATACGGGGAACTATTTGCCTGTTTCTGTTAAAATAAAAATCACGTCTGTTTTTGCAGCCACTGGCCAGTTGGTAATTCCCGGCTCGTCTGTCGGCTTGCTTTGTCCTTTCAGTTTTTTGTAAGTGCCGCTTTCGCAGTCGTAACTGGTAAGGCTGTATTTGTTAAGTGATGTACCGAGGGTTAAGCTTAGCGTTTTCGCATCGACGGTAGGGTTAAAGGCGTAAACAAAGGTTTTGTTGTTGCATTTTACGCTGTAGGCTATGACAGTTGAATCTGAAGCTGATACATTAACCTGCTCAAAGTTGCCATTTCCGGCCGCAAGCATCTGGTTTAAAATTGGCCTTACCCGCAATATGTAAGCATCGGTTTTGCGGTTATCGAAATATTCCCACCACCACGACATAGGCAAAATTGGCGTAGGCGAAAACAGCCCATACCATAGGCCGCGTTTATAATCGCTATCCATCCCATCAGCAAAATCATCAAAGTTTTTCGACCAGTCCCACTCATAACCGTACTCGCCTATTACGTAGGGTTTACCAAAATTCTTTTCGTATTGCTCAATAGCATGGGGTATGCTGGCCGTGTTTTTATAAATATGTTTTTGGTTGATATCAATGTTAGCCAGTGAATTTAGCCCCTTTAAATCCCTGTGCGATATACTGGTAGTTACCAGGTGGTTGTAAGGGTCGGTTTGTTTAAGGTAGGTGCTCATTTCATCGTGCCATTGCACAATTGAATCGGGGCTTATGGGCTTGTTTTTGTTACTGAACTGCACATTATCTACCTCGTTAAAAAGCTCCCAGGCGCCAATGCTGGGGCTGTATCCCCACCTGGCAATAAAATAGCGCAGGCGGTTTTTATAACGCTCCTTTGATTTGGGGTTCACAAAAAAATCAGCCGAAGTTGGCGAAAAACCACCCTGCCTTATATTGGCCGCACCTTCGCCCAGTGTAAGCATAATGTACAGGTGCAGCGAATCGCACAGGTACACCAACCTGTCCATTTTAGCAATAGCGCTTGGGTTATAATATTTATCAGACGGGGTATAACGATTGCTGTTAGATGGCTTTTTCCAGTCGATGGGTAAGTTAAACGGCGATATCCACGTCCTGAAGAAATTGCCGCCATGGCTGGCCAGCGAACGCAGCATGTATTCGTAATTGTACTTTGAGTTTTCGTGTAATTTGGCAAAGTATTTTGAATCATCATTCGCCCTCGATTCCCATGCAATATCCTCGCCCAAACCCCTGAATGGTTTTCCGTTATCAAATTGTAATACCCAATTATTGCCGCTTTTGGTATGTAAAAAGCCGTTTTTATCTGACGAGTGCGAAGTAAAATAGGCCGGCTTTGAACTGCTGATTACATTGCCGCCTTTGCTTAATTGCACAGTATAGGTGTACCGCCCTTGTTCCTGCGGTGCAAAGCGTGCCTTCCATAACGAAACCTGGCCGCTTTCGCCCGATTCATAGTAGCAAGGCAGTTTAAGTGTTTTGCCCGATGGCGTGGTGAGCGTCATATCCAGCGCAACATCTTCCTGCAGGTATGGGTTGTCCCATGTAGCGGTTAGTGAAATATCAAAATCTGTTCTTTCATAAAGCAATGGCTTTTGCGTTACTAACGCCACGTTGCTTATTTGCGCGAACAAAAGGTTTGTAAATGAACATAAGATAAAGGCTATAATAACTGATTTTATACGCATAACAGTTTGATTTTTTAGTTATTCAATGTTTAGGTTATTAATTTTTGGTTCGATAAGTATTAAGTACTACGGGTTATAAAAGCTATCCAGCAAAACATACCTTTTAAGATTTTTTTCGGGTTCCGAATGGCTGTCCACATCAATAACCATCACCTTAGGCACACTGCTTTGCAAGCCAAACCATTTGGGCAGGCCATCACCGTTCGGATCACCTGTTTTAATGAAATTGGCAAAGTAGTTTTGCATGGTTTGTGATACTTTATAGTCGTCAGCCGTCCAGGCATGGTCATTATCATATTTTAAGTTGCCCAAAGCGTACGCAATTTCGGAGGCATGCACCGCGCCAAACAGGTGAGGGGCGTTTGTAGTATCTGTATTTGCCATGGACGGCCTTTTGCGGCTAAATAGGTACCTGTAAACCGGGTAGCCATCGGTTTTTGAATGCAGGTCGATAAATTTCCAGGTAGCATAAGCTATAAATCTATCAGCAGCCAGTTGGGTGGCAACTTGTGCAACATCCTGGTCGCTTGCTGCGGGATATAATTTGAGCACTTCACCGGCGCGGTTGCCGTAAATTTTTTGCAGGGTGTCTTTATAATTTGCAAGGTTAGGCTCATCCTTGCCTAATAGCGAGTGATAATCTACCTCGGCCGAGTTCCAACCCGCTAAAAAAGGCACATCCATTTGCCTGCCTGTAGAGAAAATGGCCTGCGGTGTTTCGGGCAGGAAATAACCATCGATTGCAGTAGGAAAATGAAAGGAGGCCGATAATTGCAGCAATTGGTCGGCAGGGATATTTCTAAGTTCTGCTAAAGAGGTTTTGCCGATGGCTTTTTGGAATTTTAAACCATCTTCCTCAGCCTCAACTAATGGTTGGGGCGATAAATTGCCCAGCATAGAGCCACTTTCGGCAATGGCCCCCCTGAATAAGCCTTTTGATAAAGGAGATGCCATTTGCGCGCAAACCGACATAGCCCCGGCCGATTCGCCGCCGATAGTAACCTTATCCGGATCGCCGCCAAAGGCAGCAATATTTTTTCTCACCCAAAGCAGGGCCGCGTGCTGATCCATCAACCCATAATTACCTGATGAATGATGTGCCGATTCATTGGTTAATTCGGGTAAAGCCAGCAATCCGAATATGCCCAGGCGGTAATTGATAGTTACGGTTACAATGCCTTGTTTGGCCAGGCTTGCGCCATCGTACCTGTATTCGGAGCCATCGCCTGCCATAAAACCGCCGCCATAAAAATAAACCAGTACCGGTAGCTTTTCGGTGCTTGATTTAGCCGGTGTCCATACGTTAAGGTATAGGCAATCTTCACTTTTGCCGTTGCTGCGCGAATACATATCATTATACATTTTCCGCTGCATGGGTTGTGGGCCAAAATGATCGGCAGGGCGTATGCCCACCCAGTTTTTTGGTGGTTGAGGTTCTTTCCACCTCAAATTACCAACCGGCGGCTGTGCAAATGGGATGCCCTTAAACGAACGCACGCCGCTTGAATCAACAGTGCCCTGTAGCTTTCCGTTTGAGATAGTTAGTATAGGCCCATTATCAGCAGACTGGGCTTTGACTATCGACAGGCCGAAACCTACAGCCAGTATCAATAAAAAACACTTTTTCATAATATAATTTTCATTTACCATACATAGGTGGCAACCGAGGCGCTGTTTAAAGCAGCCTTAAATAATTTACCGTTATAAGCCACATTGAAATTTTGGTCGGATTTGGTATTGTTGGCCACAATTAAAACCACCTTGCCATCGGGGGTCATAAAGGCCACGTTTGACAGGCCATCGGGCAATGTGCTGGCAATACGGTACGAGTTTGCAGGCACAAATTTAGATGCATGGGCAATGGTGTAATAGGCAAGGTTGCGGTTTACGGTATCGCCATCAATGGTTATAGCACCCTGGCAACCTGCGCAGCCGCCGTTATCTGTATGCGGCTTGTCGTAGCGGTCGGCGGCAAGGTTCCATAATATTACGTTGCGGCTCCAGTTACGGGTTGCCCCAATAACAATCCTTTCTTCGGGATTGGCCACGTTAAAATCACCGCGACTTGTAGCCATCATTTCTGTGAAATAAAGCCCCTTTTCGGGAAAGGCATCATGTACTTTGCTTAAGGCGGTAATTTTACCGGCATACAGGTGAAAGGCCGAACCGGCTACATATTTGCGCGCACCGGCATCTGTTAAAATAGAGATTGGGTATTCGGGCGCGTCGCAATTATGATCGTACAAAATAATTTTTGTGGTGATATTGTTGGCTTTAAAGGCCGGCCCCAGGTAATTTTTAATGAAGTTTAATTCCTGTTTGGCCAGGAATTGCATGCTGGGCGTATTGCCGTTATTAAACGGTTCGTTTTGTACGGTTATGGCATCAATGGTTATGCCATGCGCTTTCATGCCTTGTATGTATTTAACAAAATAGCGCGCATATACCGCATAATCTTCGGGCTTTAAACTACCACCCTGGATGTTGTTGCTCGTTTTCATCCATATAGGCGCCGACCACGGACAGGCCAGTATTTTTATTTTAGGGTTAACCGCTAATATTTCCTGCATTACGGGAATAACATCTTTTTCATCTTCTTTTAAGGTGAAGTATTTTAATTGCGGGTCGGTAGTACCAGCGGGTATATCATCGTATGAAAAGGTATGATCGTTTAAATCGCTTGAGCCAATAGTCAGCCTTAAATAACTGATACCTACGCCGGTATCGCTAAGCCCGAAAAGCTCATGGATAAGTTCAACCTGTTTATCCTTCGACATTTGTATCATATGCTGCGCGCTGCCGCCAGTTAACGCGAACCCAAAACCGTCAATCGACTGGTATTTTTGTTGCGGGTTTACAGTGATGGTGGGGTTATTATCAGCATTTGCCCCGGCGGAAAATTGTAACGGGCTTTGCTTTGTTAAAAGCATGGATTTATCATTAGTGGTTACCCAAAAGTTAACCGGGTTTTGCGCATGTGTAACCTCAACAATTAGCATAATTGCCGGTATTAACATCAATTTGTTAAACCTCATAGTTGTAGATGTTTAAAAAGAATAGATATAAATGTTTATAAAGGAGTGAGCCTCTGCAAGGCAAAACTAAAAGCTGTGAAACCGTTATTTTAATAGTATTTTAACGATATCAAGTGTTTTTAATACGATTTGGAGGAGTGGTGGATAACAGCGATATCTGTTTACAGATATTGCCGATAATTAAGGAGATTAGAAAAGAAAAAGGTTACCTGGTGAGGTAACCTTTTTTATCAGACGAATATTTTTTTACCCGTGTAGTTTTCCCTGAACTCTTTTGGGGTGAGGCCTTTTTTGGTGCGGAAAGTACGGTTAAAGTTTGCCATGTTATTGAAACCGCATTGAAAAGCAATTTCGGATATGGAGTGCGAAGTATCAATAAGCATACGGGTTACGTGGCCAAGCCTTATTTCATTCAGGCTATCAACAAAACTAAAGCCGGTACGTGCCTTTATAAACCTGCTGAACGAAGCCGGTGGCATGTGGGCAATTTTTGCTACATCATCAAGTTTTATTTGGTGGCTGTAATTGTTGTTCATATACTCAAACACATTTTTAATCCTGCGGCTGTTGTAGCTAAACTGGTCGTGCGTAAAGCTCGAATCGCTGAGCAATTTTACGTGCCTGGAGATAGATAAATCATGCAGTATAGATAACAGTTCCAGCATCGAGTCGAAACCGCTTTTTTTGCCCAATGCCATAATCCTGGGGGCAATTTCATCAATGGTTGGTTTTTCGAACTGTATGCCGCGTTTTGAGTTTTCAAACATCTGTCTGATATTAATCAGCTGATTCTTTTTCAGCAGGTGTTCGTCAAACAAATCTTTATGAAATTGAATAGTTACCTCCTTTATCGCATCGCTTGTGCAGTGATGGGTAAACCAGCCATGGTTTAAATTCGGGCCTACACAAACTAATTCGGCATTGTCCAACTCGCCTATATGGTCGCCAACAATGCGCTGTGCACCCTCGGCATTCAATATTAGATTGATTTCCATATCCTCATGATTGTGCAATGGAAAGTCGAACTTTTTTTTCTCCCTTGTAAAGATCGTAAAACAATCGTTTTGTGTTAAAGGAGTAATTTCCCTTACAGTGTCCATAGGTTTAATTGATTTTTATAAGTGATAATATTATGTTGATTAATTGGTACTATTTGATGCTGCATCATTAGCATGCAATTAAGGCTATTGTATGCACGGCGATATAGGTTTACCTG
>Ga0302304_10001458_pt1 | contig 12332 bp, 11 predicted proteins | sample III_Palsa_E2_2_FD_198769 | JGI IMG/M metagenome (GOLD analysis project Ga0302304, IMG submission 198769) | Peat permafrost microbial communities from Stordalen Mire near Abisko, Sweden - III_Palsa_E2_2 | ecosystem: Environmental > Terrestrial > Soil > Palsa > Peat permafrost | place: Sweden...
GATGATGCGGGAAGAAATCTCCATTGCAAAGCGGCCAATGGTTCCCACACCCAGCACCCGACCCCGTAGCGCGCACCACCGCGCCCTCCAGAATCACCAACACCATAAACCCCAGCACACACGCCGCATACCGCGACAACCCGCGCCCACCGCGCACCGAACTCAAAAGGGAACTCACACCACGATGATACGTCCGCGCCGCAACATACCCGCACGATCACCGCGCAACACACCTGCGCGACTCAGCGCCAAAGGCGCAGCTTATACCAGCGAGGGGCGAAGCCCCTCGTAAACCCACAAAATAAAAATCAGAGGGCTGAAGGCCCGACCTATAGATCTCCGCAAACCACAAACTTAATTACCAGCGAGTTCCTTCGCCCGCTCCGCCGCCCGCTTCACCGCTTTCAACAGCGTAATCCGCAGCCCACCGGCTTCAAGCTCCAGTATCCCGTCCACTGTGCACCCTCCCGGCGTCGTCACTTCATCCTTCAGCAATGCCGGATGCGCTCCCGTCTCAAGCACCATCTTCGCCGCGCCAAACGTAGTCTGCGCCGCCAGCAGCGTCGCAATATCCCGCGGCAACCCGACGTTCACGCCGGCCTCTGCCAGCGCCTCAATAATGATGTACAAAAACGCCGGCCCGGAGCCCGAAAGCCCGGTCACCGCATCCATGTGCTTCTCATCCACAACAACCGTTCGCCCCACGGTCGAAAAAATCGTCTGCGCGATCTCCAGCTGTTCCTCGCTGACAAACCGCCCGCGGCAAAGTGCTGTAACACCTGCACCCACGGCTGAAGGCGTGTTCGGCATCGCACGAATCACCGCAACAGTCCCACCCGCGGCATCTTCGATCGCCCGCGTCTTCACCGAAGCCGCGAATGAAATCAACAACGCTCCTGGCTCCAGCGCTGGCTTGATCTCGCGAACTACATCGCCAATCTGGTGTGGCTTCACTCCCAGCAGCACAACATTCGCTCCACGCGCCGCCTCAAGGTTGTTCGTTGTTACCGCAACCCCAAGCAGCTCGGAGATATCCTTAGCCCGCTCTTCATGCGCCACTGTCGCGGCAATCTGCTCCGGCTTCAGCAACTCTGCCGACAAAAAACCCTGCAGCAAAATGCCGCCCATCTTACCGGTCCCGAGCAGCGCCACACGCAGATCCGCACCCATTCCGTTCTTACTCGTCGAAAGCATGCTGCAAGGCTATCAAACCCCGAGCCTGCAAGCCCACGCATTTATCCTGCACGGCTCAGCAACGCTACCGGCACCGTCGCATCCAGCATTCGGTACAAAGTCGACCGGCTGATCCCCAACACTTCCGCTGCTCGCAGTTTGTTTCCATCGCAAGCCAGCAGCACTGCGCGAACATGCTCCTGCACCAACTCTTCCAGACGCACCATTCTCACGGGCTGAGCTTCCGTGCCGGGCTGCTGCTCATCCGCCCTGCATGCCGCCTCGAAGTCATCCTTGCCAAACTCGTTATCCGGCCCATGGGTCAATAGCCAGGCCACCATCTCGCCCATTTGGTCGAGATTGCGCGGCCACTGGAACCCGCAGGCTGCCGCAATAAACTCGGCATCGAGCAGCGGCTCCCTTCGCTCCATCTGCTCCGATGTGCGTTCCACAATCCGCTGCAGCAGTGCTGGTATATCCTCACGACGATCCCGCAGCGCAGGCAGCGCAATCCGCAACCCACCCAACGACGCTGCGAGCTCGGCCGAAAAATTTCCCGCACTCACCAGCGCCCGCAGATCCTGCCGTGCAAACGCAATCACGCAGCTCGCTCTCGGCCCACGCAGCTTAACTAACTGCAGTAAACCTCGCTGCGCCGTACGCGAAAGCTTCTCCAACTCCTCCAGATACACCGCACAGTTCACCGGCCCACGCGAGCCCGTCCCGCCAAGCCCAAAATAGACTTCCGCCGCCGCTGCCGAAAGTACTTTCAGCGCCTTGTCCCGAAACGGAGACCGGTCATGCAGCGCCCGCGCCGCAAACTCTGCTCCGGTGCCAGCTTCGCCTGTCAGCAATGCCGTCCGAAAGTAAGGGGCCACACGTTGCAACTGCGACCAAAGCCTCGCAATTGCCGGACTTGGCCCGTTCAGACAGAACGATTCGCCGCCCCAGGCGGGCATGGCCGGTCCAGTTGCCGAAGGGGAAGCTTTCGCCGAAGTGAAGGGAAGTACGCGAGGAGTAGTTGCCATACATCCCCTTCATCGACCGTAACGGTACTTACCTTAGAGCCGTTCTCTCGCAGCTATAGCTCTACAGACAAGCTCTATAGGCAAAGTACCGTTCTTCTTTTGTTGTCATTCCCGAAGGGAATCTGCGTTTTGCCGCTTGTCCGGTACAGCTACACCTTATGGAGAACGGCTATAAACAAAACGGGCGAGAAGCCTGAAAGCTCCCCGCCCGTCGATCTTTCGATCTCGACTTACGCAGTTGTCTTCGTGCAATACGTCTCAAACGCCCGCGTCAGCTCCTGCGCAATCGCCGGTGCCGTCGAGCTCTCAATAGCCGACCGCTGCATCAGGTACACAAGCTGTCCATCGCGCAAAATCGCAACCGCAGGCGAAGTCGGCGGATGTCCCTGGAAGTAGCTCCGCGCACGCTCGGTCGCTTCGCGATCCTGCCCGGCAAACACCGTCACCGCATGGTCAGGCTTCACGCCATGCTGCAGAGCCAGCCGAACACCCGGCCGCATCTTGCCTGCCGCGCAACCGCAGATCGAGTTCACTACCAGCATCGTCGTCCCTGGCTGTGCCACGGCCGTGTCCACGTCCGCGCTCGAACGGGCTTCAGCTACGCCTGCCTTGGTCAACTCTTCGCGCATCGGAATCAACATCACTTCTGGATACATTCACCGTCTCCTTCAAAAAACGTGTACTGCTTCACATCTGATTGTACTCACCCACCCCAGGTCGCACCAAAATCCCGTCTTTGCCTTATCCCGTCTTTTGCTTTTCTGGCTGTCATTCCCGAAGGGAATCTGCGGTTCGCCCCTCGCCTGCGATACCCTCAAAGCCGTGCCATCTCACACTCTCGAAATCCGCGAAAACGTCCCACTAGCCCCGCTTACCACCTTCCAGATCGGCGGGCCAGCGCGTTTCTTTGCCGAGGCTCGCACTCCAGACCACATCGCCGAAGCCGTCACCTGGGCCAAAGACCACTCCCTCCCGTTATTTCTCCTCGGCGGCGGCTCTAACCTCCTCGTCCCCGACACCGGCTACCCCGGCCTCGTCCTCCAAATGAAAATCTCCGGCATCGATCACCTCGGCGAAGGCCTCTTTGCCGTAGGCGCCGGAGAATCATGGGACACCTTCGTCCAGCACGCCATAACCGCCAACCACGCCGGCATCGAGTGCCTCGCCGGCATTCCTGGCTCCGTCGGCGGCACACCTGTCCAGAACGTCGGCGCCTACGGGCAGGAAGTCTCCGAAACTATCGTCGCCGTCCACGCTTTCGACCGCGAAAAACAGGCTCACGTCATCTTCGACAAACAAGCCTGCAACTTCCGCTATCGGGCCAGCCTCTTCAACACCGACGAACCCAACCGCTACATCGTCCACCGCGTCGACTTCCAACTCCACCCCGGCGGCGCACCAACACTCCGCTACGCCGATCTCCAAAAGCACTTCGGTTCCACGGCCACCCCCACGCTAGCCGAAGTCGCCAACGCCGTCCGCGACATCCGCCGCTCCAAGAGTATGGTCATCGACCCAACCGACCCCAACACCCGCAGCGCTGGCTCCTTTTTCAAAAACCCCATAATCCCCGCCACCCAACTCCCGGCCATCGCAACCGCCGCCAATCTCTCCACCGAAAAAATCCCCCACTGGCCTGCAAACGTCAACGGTTCTGACGATCCAGAAGCCCAAATCAAACTCCCCGCCGCCTGGCTCCTTGAGCACTCCGGCTTCATCAAGGGCTACGGCACAGGCCCAACCGGCATCTCCACCCGCCACACCCTCGCCTTGGTCAATCGAGGTCAAGCCACATTCGCCGACATCGAACACCTCGAAGCCGAAATCATCCACGGCGTCCAACAAAAATTCAACATCACCTTGGAACGCGAACCCGTCCTGCTCTCCTAAAACCACTCCAAATCTGTCATCCTGAGCGAAGTTTGGCGCGTACTTTGCGCCAAACGAAGTCGAAGGACCAGCCACACCGCCTGAACCTGCACAAGTGTCAGCGCTTTTCGGGCAAGACAAGCATCTTCACGAACTCACCCCAAATTCCTCAACATCCTCACCCGCTCTTCCGCCAGCACCACCCCCACCGCGCCTTGCGCCACAACCTTCCCACTCTCCATCCGCACGACCTCCGCCCCCAGCAGCATTGCCTCATCCACATCATGCGTCACCGACACCACCGGAACCCCGCGTCCTCGCACCCACTCCACCATCCCCGGCAACAACTCATCCCGCAACCCCCGATCCAACCCCGCAAACGGCTCATCGAGCATCAACAAACAGGCATTCGGCGTAGCAAACGCCCGCGCCAGATTCACCCTCTGCCGCTCCCCACCCGACAACTCCCGCGGCATCCGTTCACAAAGCGCATGCAGCCTGAACAGCGACAACGCCTCATCCACAATCGTCGCCTCCTGCGGCGGGTCTGCACAAACGCTATAGGCAAACCCCACATTCTCCCGCACGCTCAAGTGCGGAAACAGCGCCCCCGACTGCGGCGCATATCCCAACCCCCTGCAATCCGGCGCCTTGCCACCCAACTCCACCCAGCCGCCACCCAACCCAGGCCGCGCAAACGAAACCACCGCCCCCGGCAACACCCCACCCATAGCCCGCAACACCGAAGTCTTCCCACACCCGCTCGCCCCAAACAACACGGTCCACGCCGCATTCATCTCCAGCGCGACATCCAGCCGCAGCGCTCCCACATCGCCCCGCACCGCCAACCGATGATGCACGCCCTCACCCAACCTCCGCACCCCGCCTCAACCCACCTCTCGCATAAACGACCAGCAACGCCACAAACGACAGCATCACCAACCAGATCGCCGTCCTGTTCGCCCCCGAGTAGTTCGCCTCCTGCACCTGATCAAAAATCGAAATCGACAGCGTCCGCGTCACCCCCGGAATATCCCCACCCACCATCAAAACCACCCCAAACTCCCCGACAGTATGTGCAAACGTCAACACCGCCGCCATCAGAAACGACATCCGCGACAACGGCATCACTACCCGCCGAAACACCACCCACGGCGACCCGCCCAGCACTCTCGCCGTCTCCACCAACCCCCAATCCACCCCCGCAAACCCCGCAACCAGCGGCTGCACAGCAAATGGCAGGCTATACACCACCGACCCCACCACCAACCCCGAAAACGTAAACGCCAGCGGATGCCCCAATACCGCAACCACCACCCGCCCCACCGCTGTAGAAGGCCCCAATCCCACGAGCAGATAAAACCCCAGCACCGTAGGCGGCAACACCAGCGGCAGCGCCACCACCGCCTGCACCACCCGCCGCCCCCAACCGCGCCCACTCGAAATCCAGGCCGCCAGAGGCGTCGCCACCACCAGCAACACCAGCGTCGTCACGCAAGCCAGCCTGATCGTCAGCCCAAGAGCAGGGAAGTCCATCGTGCAGCCAGTCTATCCGTTCAACCCCCCATCAATCTGTCATCCTGAGCGAAGTTTGGCGCGTACTTTGCGCTAAACGCAGTCGAAGGACCCGTCACCAGGCCGGTCCCGCCGAAATGCTTGCTCCTTTTAAGCAAGAAAGCTTCAGCCTGCGATAGCCTCACCGCAACCCATTAACCGAATCCAACCCCATCGTCACCAACGTCGCCTGCACTTCCTTCGTCGTCAACCACCGAAGAAAATCCAGCCCCACCCCTTCATTCTTCGACCCCTTCAGCACCACCCCACACTGCTGAATCTCCGGATAGATCGCCGGCAGCCTCACAAACGTCCCTTCCGCCATAAACTTCGGCGAGCTCGCCAGCGTCAGCGAGATAAACCCAACCTGCGCGTTCCCCGACTCCACAAACTGCGCCGTCTGCGCGATATTCTCCGCCACCACCAGCTTGCCCCGCAGTTTTTCGGTCAAATGCAGCCCTGCAATCGCCCGCGTAGCCGCCACACCATACGGCGCATGCAGATCATTCGCAACCGCAATCTTCTCCACCCCCGGCTTTGTCAGCGAATCAATGCTCAACGGCTGCGCCGGAGAATCTTTCCGCGCCCAAAGCACCAGCACCCCCCGCGCATACCCCACGGGGTTCGTCTCCACCGTTTTCCCTGCCGCTACCAGCGCCTCCGGATGCACAAAGTCCGCCGATAAAAAAACATCCTGCGGATCGCCATTTTCCAACTGCTGCTCCAGCGTAGCGCTCGATCCAAACGACGTCACCACCTTCACTCCCGTCGCGTGTTCATAAGCCGCCGCCAGCACCGGCATCACAGGCGTCAAATCTGCCGCCGCCGCCACATGCAGCACCTTTTCCTGCCCAAACGCCGCATCCACGATGCCCAGCAGCACCAGTGCAGCGAACACCATCAGACATCCCCGCAAAGTGACGCGCACGCCTTTACGGTAATCTAGAGAGACACCACGGGAACGCGGATTAGGGTTATATGAGTATGAGGACACACAAACTTCGATGCACCGGATGCGATCTCCGGATAGCTGGCGAAGAGGCTAGAAGCGATTTTCGTTGCCCAAACTGCGGCGACCTTTACGAAGTGGAATACCCCTGGAGCGAAGGCGCAACGGTGCCCTCTGAGCACGTCAATCGCCCCAACCCCAACGCCCTCCGCTATCTCTGGCAGGAACGCCGCACCTCGTCGCTCGCCATCGACCAGTCCGGCGTCTGGCGTTTCCGCGACCTCTTCCCCATCGTCGACGACGACAAGATCATCACCCTCCGCGAAGGCAACACGCCTCTCTACGAGCTGCCCAAGTCCGCCGCCGCGCTGGGCCTCAACTGGCTGCTCGCCAAGCACCAGGGCATGAACCCCACCGGCTCCTTCAAGGACACCGGCATGACCGCCGCGCTCTCCGTAGCCGTCTCCCGCGGCTTCGAGTGGGTAGCCTGCGCCTCCACCGGCAACACCTCGGCCGCCATGGCGGCTTACGCCGCCCGCGCTGGCCTGCGCAGCATGGTCTTGATCCCCGAAGGCAAAATCGCCTGGGGCAAGCTCTCGCAGTCCATGGACTACGGCTCAACCACCATCCAGCTACGCACCGACTTTGACGGCTGCGTCCGCGTCCTCACCGAGCTGGTCAGCCGCGCCCCCATCTACCTGCTGAATTCGGTCAACCCGTACCGCCTCGAAGGCCAGAAAACCCCCGCCTTCGAAATCCTCGAGCAATCCGACTGGCAAGTCCCGCACCACATCATCGTCCCCGGCGGCAACCTGGCCAACTGCTCCGCGCTGGGCAAAGGTTTCGCCGAAATGAAGCACCTCGGCTTCATCAACCGAGTCCCCAAAATCAGCGTCATTCAGGCTCAAGGCGCCAACCCGCTCTACACCGCAATGAAAGAAAACGGCGGCCGCTCGCTTACCCCGGTCACCGCCGACACCCGCGCCACAGCCATCCGCATCGGCAACCCCGCATCCTGGAAGAAGGCTGTCCGCGTCCTTGAAACCATGGGCGGCTGGTGCGAAGAGGTCAACGAACTGGAAATCGCCCTCGCCAAAGCCGAAATCGGCGCCGAAGGCATCGGCTGCGAGCCAGCCTCCGCCGTAACCCTCGCCGGCCTCAAAAAGCTCGTAGCCGACGGCCGAGTAGGCGCCGAAGAGACCGCCGTCCTGCTCCTGACCGGCCACACCCTCAAAGACCCCGAATACACCATCAACTACCACCGCGGCGTCCTCTTCAACGAATCCGAAACCGCCGCCGCCACCCCATCCCAACTATCCGACTACAAAGCCTCCCAACACGGCCCCATAGTCTTAGACGCCAACCCCGACGAAGTCCTCCGTGCCATAGATTCCATCGCCGCCGTCCCAGCGAATTAATTTAAGGCCTTCATCCTGAGCGCAGCGAAGGATCTCTGTATTTAGGGCGGCCACAACTTTGGGGAACGGCAACGAAATAATCGGTACCCTAAAACTCAAAATGCAACCCAAGCCAAACACCGCCATCCGCCTAACCCTCCCGGCAACCTCGGCCAACCTCGGCCCCGGCTTCGACGCCGCCGGCCTGGCCCTGTCCATGCATCTCTCGGTCGAAGCCCACCCGGCGACCACATTCTCCATCCGCGCAACAGGCCGCAACGCCGATCTCGTCGCCGCGCTCGACCGCAATCTCATCCTCGACACCTACCGCAGCGTCCTGGCCAATGCGGGAAAGAAAGTCACTCCGCTAAAGCTGACCATCCACAACGAAATCCCCCTGGGGATGGGTTGCGGATCCAGCGCTGCCGCACTCCTTGCCGGAGTAGCCTTAGCCGACCACTTCGGCGATCTCAATCTAGGCGATCAAGGCATAGTAGCCGAGGCCTCCCGCCTGGAAGGTCATCCCGACAACGTAGCCGCATGTTGGTACGGCGGTTTCACTGTTTCCACTCAAACGGCTGAAACCGTTGAAGTTGCAACATTCCCCGGAAATCCCGCTTGGGAGCTCGTCCTGGCCCTTCAACCCACCAGCCTCGCGACCAAAGAAGCCCGCGCCCTCCTGCCCGACACCTACAGCCGTGCCGACGCTGTCTTCAACATCCAGCGATCCGCCCTCCTGGTCGCCGCCTTCGCCCAGAACCGCCTCGACCTCCTCCGCACCGCCACTCAGGATCGCCTCCACCAGCCCTATCGCACTGCCCCCTGCCCTCTTCTGGCACAGCTTCTCCCTCTCGCGAGCGAACCCGAAATCGCCTCTGTCACTTTGAGCGGCGCCGGGCCGTCAGTCCTGCTCTTCCTCTCCGAAGTCACCACATTCCTGGAAGCCGAAACCCGCCTACGCCAGATACTGTCCCCGGAAGTAGAACTCCTCACCCTCCGCATCGCTGGCGGTGCCACAAAGACGATCCTGACAGCCGTCTGAGCCTCTGCTTTTTGCTGCCATTGGGTCCCGTCGTCGCCGTTGCCTGTTTCTAGCCGTTGTCGCTGCTTGTTTCTAGCCGCGTTGCCGTTGCTTGTTTCTCGTCGTCATTCTGGACCCTGAGCGAAGCCGAAGGGGAAGGACCCCCGCATTCGTCCGCTGCAGCACAAACGGCAAGCCGGTCAAGCCAAGCGCCAAAGGCGCGCTCCATGCCACCACAAACTTCGCTCTAGTCTGTTGATATATTGAGGAATTCGAACGCGGCCATAACCAGGTCACGACCCCCTCCGTCCTCGTCTTCGATCATCTTTTCCAGTTCGTTCAGCGTGACGTTCAGATGCTTCGCCACACGAGTCATCGTCTCCACCTCATCGGGCCTGAAATTGTGCGTCGGGCAATCTTCCCAGATTTCCTCTGCGATCAGATTCTGGTCGACGATGGACAGCGACGGGAGGGCAAGAATGTAAGGAAATATGTGTGTTCTTAACACTATCTCGAGGCCAGTTTCCTCGACTTCGTCGTCCGGATCCATCTTTCCCCAGTCATAGTCCCTCCCGAAAACCAGTCCCTCCCAACCTCGAACGTAGATCCTGAGAATGGTAGGTGTTCCACCGCCTTTGACTTGGCCCGCCCAATGAGTGGGAATCCCGTCATACTTACTGCCGACCGCGAAGCCCTTGCCGCGAGCTTCTGTCGTGCTCTTGTCCTGAACTCCTTCGAGGATTGAATCAGCAGCGTTGGACCCGGCTCCATGAAAACCGATGAGTGTAAAGCCGGCTATCACGGCAGCCTGGTGCAGCCGGAAAATGTCTGAAGGGCCCGCCAGCCGAAGGGACAAGGTCACTGACATGCTGAGCAGCGGGTAGACGATCTTCGGTTTTTTGAAGTTGAGGGCCTTGACGCCTGTCAGGCGTTCGTCCGGATTTATGATCATGGTTCCGGCAGAACCGCAGTTTGGACAGGGGTGGACAGTAATGTCGCCAAACGAGGGCACGTCCTGATGATACCGATGCCTGCATCGGATGAGGTCAGTGCAATAAACAGCCTTGATCATAGGTCACCTCTGCGTAGTTTTATGTAACCTGTCCGTTGTTATACAGAATTGCGATTCGGGTATGGTTCTATCTTTCAGGGGCGTAATCCAGGAAGCAAACCTGGCCAAACCGCCTGCTGAAAGCCCAAATCCTCCCACTAAGTCCCCTAAAACTGGCCATCCGCACCGTTTTCCACCGACGCGCATCTATGATTGAGGCGCGGTTAATAAACGCGCAATGCAGCCGCAGCAACGCAGCGGTTCGAGGAGAGAGAAACATGGCAGGACAGTTTGTCAGCGAAGTAAGCGACGCCGAATTCGAGCAAAAAGTGCTCCAGTCGGATACCCCGGTGTTAGTGGATTTCTGGGCGGCGTGGTGTGGTCCCTGTCGAGCTCTTGCCCCTGTCGTAGACGCTATCGCCGAAGAGTACAACGGCACCCTCAAGGTCATGAAGATGGACGTCGACAAGAACAACATGACGCCCGGCCGCTACGGTATCCGTGGCATCCCCGCTCTCCTGATCTTCAAGGGCGGCAAGGTAGCCGAGCAGATCGTCGGCTTTGTCCCCAAGGACACCATCGATCAGTCGCTCAAGCGCGTACTCGTCTAAGATTCGAGCTCACAGCGGCCTGCGGAGCAATCCTCCGCAGGCTTTTCTGTGTTGACCCCTTGATGTGTTGATCTCTTGACACGCCCAGTACAATAGAAGCAGGGAAACAAAGTAGGCCCGGCCAACGCCGGGCGTTCGTTTTTGGGTTCCGGGCAAAATCGAAGTCCGAAGCTAAGCTTTTATTTGTGAAGACTTTGTGCGAAAACAGGGGGAGGGGAGGGGTAGCACGGATTCTTCCATCGCCCCTCAGTGCTAGACTCTGAAAAATGCTGGAATGGATTCTCGTACACGGGAGCTTGATCGCCTTCTTCATCCTGGCGAACAGCTTTTTCGTGGCCGCCGAGTACGCCATCATCAGCGTCCGCGAAACCCGCATTGAACAGCTCATCGTCCTCAACCGGCCCGGCGCGCGCACAGCCCTCCAGCTGAAGCACAACATCGACGAGTTCCTCCCCGCCGTCCAGTTCGGCGTAACCCTCGCCAGCCTGGCCCTGGGTGGCATCGGCGAGCCGGCTTTGGCTGAAGCTGTAACCCACCTTCTGGCTCACATGCCATGGATTCCAGGGGTAGGGGCACACCTTACTCTTTACTCGCACTCCATCGCGATTGTTTTGGCTTTCAGCATCATTACGTACTTCGAAGTCTTACTTGGAGAATTAGTTCCTAAGTCATTGGCATTACAGCGTGCCGAGCGCATCGCTCTCGCCGTCGCTCCGCCCATCGACATCTTCATCCGCCTTACTCGCCCTGCAATCAAGGTCGTGAATGTCTCCGCCGCGCTCGTGCTGCGCCTCTTCAATGCACCGCTTCGTGGAGAGTCTGCCGCACACTCGCCGGAAGAGCTGAAGCTGATGGCAACGGCAACTCGACGCATGGGTCTTCTGCCAGCCTTTCAGGAAGAGATTATCCACCGCGCCATCGAACTCAATACGGTCGCCACCAGCGAGATCATGACACCGCGCGGCAAGATCTTCTCCCTGCCGGCGGATATGTCGCTGGAGCAAGCCAGCGCCCGTATCGTCGAGGAACAGCACTCCCGCGTTCCGGTCTACGATCCCGACCGCGGCCGCGAACACATCATCGGCGTTGTCTACTCCAAGGACATCTCCCGCCTGATGCACTTTCGCAGCATCTCGCAGGACCTCGGCAGCCACGGCGCCTCCAACATCACCCTCCGTCAGGTCATGCGCGACATTCTCGTCGTCCCGGAAACTAAGCTCGCGGTCGAGCTGCTTCAGGAGTTCCAGGAACGCCGCCGCCAGATCGCCATCGTAGTCGACGAGTTCGGTAGCACCCTCGGCCTTGTCACAGCCGAAGACGCCCTGGAGCAGATCGTCGGCGAAGTCCACGACGAGTTCGATATCGGCAAGGATCTCCCCCTGCCCACCGCCAGCGGCGGCCTCATGATCGACGGCAGCGCCAGCCTCCGCGACCTCGTCACCCAACTCCGCTGGAAGTTCCCCCGCGAAGCCGGTATAGAAACGCTGGCCGGTTTCCTGCTCGCCCAACTAGGCCACATCCCCACGGCAGGGGAGTACGTCGACTACGGCTGCCGGCGCTTCTACATCTCCGAAATGAAGGGGCAACGCATCGCCCGTGTACGCATCGAGGAATTGCCGGAGCCTGCAAAGCCGGGTAAGAAGAACGGCAACGCGAAGCCCATGCCGGAGCTGGCCGCA
>Ga0302304_10001463_pt1 | contig 12301 bp, 17 predicted proteins | sample III_Palsa_E2_2_FD_198769 | JGI IMG/M metagenome (GOLD analysis project Ga0302304, IMG submission 198769) | Peat permafrost microbial communities from Stordalen Mire near Abisko, Sweden - III_Palsa_E2_2 | ecosystem: Environmental > Terrestrial > Soil > Palsa > Peat permafrost | place: Sweden...
TTTGAAACGCTGAAACAGCATTTGCTGTACTCGTCCGCCAGCCAAATACATGCTCCGTTTGCCACGGAATGACATGGTCACCCTCCGCAGAATACCTAAGCAGCCCTTTGTTCATATCACCTTATCCGTCAAAAATGGGAAGCTGGTTTTGCAGGTTAAAAACTCCATCGATCCCTCCTGGTTGCCGGCACCCAACGGAAAAAGAAAAGGCGGACTGGGCCTGGAAAACGCGCGTCAGCGGTTGGAACTGATCTATGCGGATCAATATCAACTGCATATTCAAAAACTGCCGGATAGCTTTGAAACCCATCTTGAAATCGAACTCCTATGAATTTAAACTGTATTATCGTCGATGACGAACCCATTGCCCGGGATATTTTGAGAACCTATATCGGGCAGGTGCCTTATCTGAACCTGGTTGCGGAATGCAGACGCCTTTGAAGCGATGCAGGTGCTCAACAAACTGGAGGTGGACCTGGTGATCCTCGACATTAACATGCCGCGGCTCACAGGGCTGGATATGTTGAGGTCGCTCAAAAAATACCCGGCCATTATCATTACTTCCGCTTACCCGCAATATGCGCTGGAAGGTTTTGAGCTATCGGTAACCGACTATTTGTTAAAACCCTTTTCGTTTCCGCGTTTTGTACAGGCTACCGAAAAAGTAGTGACTAAAACAAGTCATCCCTGGTCTTTAGCCACACCAGCGGAAAAAGACGATTTCCTGATGGTGAAATCTGATAAAAAATTGACCAAATTATTTTTTAACGAGATCATTTACGTGGAAGCCTATGGCAACTATATCTTTATTTACCGTGAACAGGACCGGATCATGTCCAAGCAAACGCTGACCCAATTCGAGGGACAGGTACCTGAAAGTAAATTCGTGCGAATCCATAAGTCCTTTATCGTTTCGCTGAAATCTATCAAATATCTCGAAGGAAACGAAGTCTCCACCGGTAGCAAAAAACTGCCGGTTGGTAAGGTATACCGCGACAGTTTGATGAGGAAATTGCACTAAACAAGCTCTTGTTAAAAACAGATCAAAGCAATTTGACCTTTGCTTGAAAAGTTTGTTTTTCCTTTAAATAATTTACTAAAGGACTGGGCGTGTTTAATCCCAACTGGCAGGGGATCCCGCTGACCGATAAGTTCGTCACCAAGTATTCGACCGGCTCCAAAAACTGCTTACCAACTAATTTGAAACAAGTTTAATTTTTTTTATAGTTTTGGTGTAAAACCCCCAACCATGAAGAAATTGATCGGCCTGCCGGTTTTGTTGTTATTGATGATCGTTATAACCGCCAAAGCGCAAACCACGGCGGTTGAAAAGAAAACGGATACTATTGCCGAACTCGCAATCAACTTCATGAACGCGAACCAGCCGGATAGTGTGTACGCGTTAACAGGCGCGAATTTCCGCAGTCAGATCCCTTCAGCCACCTGGAACACGGTTTACACTACGCAGCTTTCGGCATTGTTACCTTTCACGAAAGTTGAATTTGTGAAAAGTATTGGGGTCATCAATGTCTACAAACTGACCGGGAAAGTCGTATTGACTTATCATGTGAGTATTGATGCTTCGGCAAAGATCAATGACTTTTCCTTCGTGCCCTACCATCAATAATTATAGCTTAAAACGCCAGTTTACCTTAAAAAGGGTACAAAGGGGTTCTCTTCGCTGAACCCGGAGAAGGCCTTAGTACAAATATCCGCACCAATCTCCATGCCCGTTTAGCCAAACTTCGTTTTGTGTTAGCCTGAATGCCGATCGTTTTTACACCTCAAACTGCTACCTTTACTCCTTCAACAGTACCCATGCCCAGAAAAACCCAGCCTATACCTGTCAATCATTTCGGTAGCGAGTCTGACGCAGGTATGAGCATAGAGCGGCTTTCTTTTGAAAATCTGCCGGATCTCGGAGAATGGGAACAACCGGAGCGGCACGACCGGCATTCCTTTTTTCTCCTTGAAAAAGGAAGCGTAACGATGGAAATTGATTTTGAACGCTATCAGATCCAATCCCCTGCTGCCATTTATATGCATCCCGACCAGGTACACCGGATCATCGGATTTGATAGCGTGGCCGTAACCGCCTGGGCGATCACTAATGAAAAATTGAATGCAGCATACCTGCAATTGCTGGAAACCATCAGCCCTGCTGACCCGGTTCCACTCAGCCCCGAAACGTTCGGGTTCCTGTATGAAGCGGCATCAATTTGTATTAAAATAGCTGACAGAAAAAAGGATATCGTTTACGAATTTCTACTTAAAGACCAGTTAAATGCGCTGGTGGGATTGATAATTGCAACCTACACCTCACGCGCTATACCGACTGACAAATTAAGCTGTTCAGAATTCGTAACCAAAGCTTTTCGGGAGGATCTGTCGCATCATTTTACCCGGCTCAAACGCCCCAAGGAATATGCAGAGCAACTGAATTTATCCACCGCCTATCTGAACGAATGTGTTAAAATCGTAACGGGTCATCCTGTTTCCCATCACATTCAGCAGCGCGTTATTTTAGAGGCCAAACGTTTACTCTACCATTCTAACCAGTCACTAAAAGAAATCGCCTTGGCCTTAGGTTATGATGATTATCCTTATTTCTCCAGGCTATTTACCAAAGTTGCAGGCATGGCCCCTTTAGCCTTCCGGCATAAAAACCGCGATTAGTCCAAGTCTTACGCTGTTGCGGCCTATTTTTCCTGTTCAATTCGATGTTCCTTTGTCTGAAAAAAAGGGACATCAAATGAAAATATTAATATCCGGCGCCAGCTTTGCCGGGCTTTGCACCGCATACTGGATGAACAAGCTGGGTTACCAGGTTACCATTGTCGAGATCGCTTCGGGCCTAAAAAAGGGCGGCACCCCGGTAAATATTTTAGAAAACACCATCGCTATTGTGAAACGCATGGGCCTGTTGGATCAGATCGTGGCCAATCAGCTCCATATGAAATCCATGTCGTTTAAAAATGCAAATGATGTTACAGAAAGGATCGATTACCGCCAGGAAACCCAGGCCGAACGCGGCGAGGTCGAATACGAGATCGAACGTGACTTCCTGCTGAACCTTTTATACGATACTGTTAAAGATCATACCACCTTCATTTTTGGCGACAGCATTACAGCACTCAACGAAACAACTGAGCAGATGGAAGTCAGCTTTAAAAACGCGCCTCCGCAGGCCTTTGACCTGGTATTCGGCTGCGATGGTATTCATTCGGCCGTCAGGAAACATTGGTTTGGTGACGAAACCGAATTTTCGCATTTTCTGCAAACTTACTTCTCCATCAGCATCGTGGACAAACTACTGATCCCGGAAAACACCACCCAAATGTATAGCGAACCGGGTAAGACGGTTATGCTGAATGCCTACAACAATAAAACTGATATTTGCCTGGCCTTTTATTCGGAGCGGGAATTTCCCTATGACTACCGTAATGAACAGCAGATGCGGGATATCATGCTGGATCATTTTAAGGGCACCCGTTGGCGGACAGCGGAATTATTTGAAGAAATGAAAAATACGACCAGTTTTTATTTTGATAAGCTCTGTCAACTGAAAATGCCTTCCTGGACAAAAGGCAGGGTCGCGCTGGTAGGCGATGCCGGCTATTGTGCGTCTCCGGCTGCGGGTCGTGGCGGTTCACTGGCAATAGATGGCGCAGCTGCATTGGCAGACGCTTTTGAGCAATGTAACGGCAATTATGAGCGGGCATTCCAGGAGTACAATAAAAGGTTTCGTCCTTTTATCGAAGAAGTACAGGCAGTGGTAGTAGATTTTGGCCTGAACGCATTCATTCCAAGAACGGAAGAAGCGATCCGTAAAAGAAATAAAGAAGGGTTTGGCTTTTGAAAGTGCTATATTTAGGATTTTCAATTGCCATGTTGTTTGAGTTTGGGTTCCGGAGTTCCTTATTGTTGATATTTTTTGTGCATTTGGCGGTTTACAGCTTTCTGTTCTTGAAACGCGGTGTCGTGCTCGTTACTTTGTCTGATCGTTTGTTAGGCTGGTTTTTGTTTTGCTCGGCTTTATTTATCCTACCCTGGATGACGGGTTTTGGGGGTTGGTACGATAACCAGCCTTATCGTGATGTGCTATTTTACACGCCCTTTATTAACGCTCTGTTCTTCGGGCCTCTGCTGTACCTGTACATTAAGAGTCTGACTAATGTGAATTATCGTTTAAAAAAAGCAGACTTGCTGCATTTTGTACCCGGTATGTTATATCTGCTTTGGAGACTGGTCATGGTGGTAGTGGATAAGCTGGTCTTGAAACATTATTACCTGATGAATGGCAGGGTGGATAGTTCGTTCAGCGCATGGTATAGTTTTGCCTGGCTGCCCAGCCTGCTGGCCTACCTGGGTTTCAGCATTCGTTATTACTTGCAATACCGGAAGTTCACCTATTTTGAATTGTCCTTTGCCGATGCGGCGGGATTGAAATGGCTGCGGAACTTCCTGTATGCTTCCGCGCTGATCACCTTACTGGAGTTTTCAAAATTCCTGTTATCCCTGTTTTTTGATTTGCAATACGGGGAGGTATGGTATTACTTTTTTGGCTTTGCGCTGGTGGTTTATTATATCGCCATTTCGGGTTACAGCCCTTTAGGCTTTAGCAGCCATAAACTTAACTTCGCGCCACCGCTATTACTGGCCTACGAACGGCCGCTGTATTTGCCCCAGGCGGCTGAAACTACCGAAGAGGTAGAATGGATGGCCGGATGGGCCGATAAGGTAAAGTCGGCTATGGAAGCCGATCACCTGTACCGAAACCCCGACCTGACTTTGACCGCTTTGGCAGAAGTATTAGGTACTAATCCATCCCTTTTGAGTAAAGTGATCAATCAGCAATTTAAGTTGAACTTTAACGATTATGTGAACCGTTATAGGGTAGAGGAAGTAAAGAGGTTGATGGTCGATGAAAAATACCAGCAGTTTAATTTACTGGCCATTGCTTACGACGCGGGCTTTAATTCGAAATCTACCTTTAACCGGGCCTTTAAAAAAGTAACCGGCCTTAACCCCAAAGATTTCCTTTAAATCATTTGTGGTGTCAAATCATGTTTTGAAGCGACCCGCTTGCTGATGCACAATACCTTGCAGCAAAAATCGCAAGGTTATGAAATCAGTTTTATCCATATTATTACTAGGTGCAATTGCTACAACCGTCGTAGCGCAAACACCCGATACCGCTAAGCATGTGTTAAAAGAGGTAGTCGTCAAAGGGCAGCAAGCCATCATCCGGCAAAAGGCGGACCGTACCATTATCGTGGTCGACGGGGCCGTTCTTAAACTCGCGGACAACGCTATGCAGCTAATTACCTTGGCGCCCGGTGTCACCATATCCGACAACGAAGACGCCATCCAGTTAAGCGGCAAAGACGGCGTGGAAGTGATGATCAATAATAAGCTGGTGAAACTGAGTGGCCGTGACCTGCTAAAATTATTAAAATCGATGCCCGCAGGCTCAGTTAGCCAGGTGGAAATTATGCCGAACCCCTCGGCTAAATATGATGTCAGTGGCAACATGGGTTTGCTGAATATTGTTACCAAAGGAAATGAACTCACCGGGTTTAACGGGAACGTCGATGTGGAAACATCGCAAAGCATCCATAATATGAGTGATTTATCCTCCACATTTAATTATGGTTCTAACAAGTTGGCATTAACTGCCTATTTGGGCTACCATAGCGGTAATTATCCCACTCAATATACGGAAGAACGACAATCACCAAACGGCTTTTTACAGCAGCAAAACCATACCGATGAAAGGTGGAGCGACCCGATTTTCCGGCTGGCCGGCGATTATTTCTTGAGCAGTCAGCAAACTCTCAGCGCGCTCATCGAGCAGGAAAGGAGCAATAACCACGGCGGTTACCTGACTAACTCTGGAACGCCAGACTCAGCTTATTTAACCACCTCGGTCAACCCGCACAAAACACAATGGGATACCTATAACCTGAGTTACCGTTTTGCAGATACCACCGGAACCGAACTCGTTTTAGAGCTGAATGACGCACAGTTTCACAAAGACGACCAGGATGATATAACGGATGAATATTTTGCCTCCAACACAACCGACAATAGCTTTTACCATACCCTTACTGATATCGACCTGTTAACGCTAAAAGGCGATTTTACCCGTACTTGGAAAAGCAAGCTGAAACTGGAAGCAGGCTTTAAAATATCCAGGGTAAGCACTCAAAATGATTTTACGGCACTAACATCCAATAACTTCACTTACCATGAAAACGTCAATGCGCTATATTTTAACCTCAATAAGAGCTTTGGCCGCTGGAGCCTGCAAGTCGGCGCGCGTGTGGAACAGAGCCATGTCGAAGGAATTTCTACTGACGCTAACACCCATCCAATTATTCAACCCGACTCCAGCTATGTTAACCTGTTACCGGCCATTTATTTAACTTTCCAGCCATCCGAAAAAGACAACTTCCGCTTATCCCTGAATGAACGTTTAAAACGGCCGAATTACAGCGACCTGCAGCCCTTTAGCTATCAAATCGATCCGACCGATGTGCAGGTGGGTGACCCCTCACTCCGGGTACAAAGGAACTACAATGCGGAGTTGGCTTATACCTATAATGACCGCGTTACGCTTACTGCGGATTATACCCATACCGTTGATTTTTTACACCGGAGACCTACCTGGAGAATAATATTTATTTCCAGACCGTGCAGAATACCGGCACCACTGATAACCTGAACTTCAACCTGAATTACCCGGTCAGGGTGACCAAATGGTGGAACATGGTCAATAAAGCCACGCTATTTGACAACCGTTTCACGGGCCAGCTGTATGAAGGCTACCTGGATGTCGGCAAATGGAGTTATTACCTATCCACCAGCCAGCGTTTTAATATACCGGGCAGTGTGCTTTTAACGCTCAGCGCCCGTTACAATTCGCCCTCACAAACCCTGATCTATTACACCGAGGATAACAGCAACGTCGGCATCAGCCTATCTAAAAAGGTACTGAAAGGACAAGGCTCGATCCGGCTTGGCTTCAGCGATCTGTTCAAAGGGCAGCACAACGACGTAATCGTGGATTTTGAGGACCTGCACTATATCCAGCACAATACCTGGGAAAGCCAAAGGGCCTTTATAGAATTTAATTGGCAGTTTGGCAACCGCAAGATCAAACAACATGAGGACAGGGGCAGCGCCAATGCAGAGGAAAAAGACCGGAGCGGCAGTTGAGACAACATAAATTATAAATACATTTGAAAAATCCTATGAAACAGCTCACCAGTTTATTGTTATTGATCATACTATCAACCATCGCATTCGGACAGTCCAAAATCGATACCGCACTGCAAAAGAAAATTTTGGTACTATTTAACAACGATCAGAAATGGCGGATCGAAGCGGATAAAAAATCAGCTTTTGATACCGCGACCATCAACCGCAATATGTTTCAAACTGATAGCCTAAGCCAGGTAGCAGCCAAAGCCATCATCGCCAAATATGGGTTCCCCGGTTATTCTTTGGTCGGTGAAGATGGCAGTAACGGTTTTTGGGCGCTCATTCAGCATTGCGATAACGATGTGCCTTTCCAGCAAAAATCTTTAAAATTAATGTCCGCCGAGGTAAAAAAGCATAATGCCAGCGGGGAAAATTTCGCGCTCTTACAGGACCGGGTTTTGGTCAACACAGGGCACAAACAAATCTATGGAACACAAGTCCGCATGGACCTGAAAACAAACAAGGCGCATCCTTTCCCGATACAAGACTCGCTGAACGTCGATGCACGCAGGAAGGCGGTCGGCCTGATGCCGCTAAACGATTATTTGAAATTATTTGAAGGGCATTGATATGCCCAGCCGTAAAAATTAAAAGAGGAAAGCTGATGACCAACAAAACAATATACGCACAAAAAGTGACCAGTTGGGAGCGGGCACACTTTTACGACCGGCTGCTCTGGCTTTTCCCGCTGACCTTCCTGTGCCATATTTACGAGGAATCGCATGGGTTTTTTAACTGGGTGACCGTCACGCTTGGGGGGCGCATGGTGGAAAAACTATTTTATATCAATAACGCCACTTTTGTCCTGTTGAGCTGCGGCCTTTGCTGGCTATGTCATCATAAAATGAAACCCTGGGCCTTGTTCTTGTTATTTTTTTGGGTGGGCGCGCAATCCTTTTGGGACGGTGTGTTTCATATTTATGAGCAGTATCATTTGAATACCTATTCTCCGGGCTACTTTACTTCGATATTCCTGTACTTGCCTGCCTACGGCTATCTATCTTATTTAGTCATCCGTGAACGGTTTTTAATCCTAGGGCTATGGCTCGTAACCTTTTTGATCAGCCCGCTGGCGCTGCTCTTCACGATCTGGGCCGGTTTGTATCATTTCCAGCCGCTACCCTGGGCCCGGTTATTTTAAAAAGGAGTATGAAAAATATCCCTATCCATAAATTAGCAGAGCGGGCAGCCTTCGGACTGGAATTGGGGCATACCTCGCTGCCCGGGGCCAGGGAGTTCCTGGAAACCGTCGACGTGCACCGGGATGATTGCTATAGCTTCCTGCTGCTGGAAAAAGGGGAGGGGGCCATGGATGTCGATTTTGTTAAAGTTGTCCTGCCGGAAGCACATGCTCATTACCTATTGCCGGGGCAGGTACATCACAACATCCGGACAAATAGCGCGGATGCCTGGTATATCTCCGTGAATACCTCACTGGTGCCTAAACATTACCGCGAAGTTTTCGAGGGTAATTTGTTACAACAGCAGCCGGTCGCTTTGCCCCCGGACAACTTAATGCAATTCCGGCAGCTCATTCATTTGCTCAATGAGCAGTTTAAAAGTGACCCGGATGCTGCTTTTTATGCGCAACTGGTCCATTCGCTACTGGAGTCCCTGATCGGTATGTTCGCTAAAGCCTACGAGCATCCGGTCGTAGCCGGAAAGTCTTCGCGTGTTTTCCAGCTCACCCAGGCGTTCAAAAAGCTGCTGGCTGAAAAGATCAGGCAGGAAAAACGCCCTTCCTTTTACGCCGCCCAGTTGCACATCTCCGAAGCCTACCTGAACGAAGCGGTTAAACAGCTGACCGGCTTTACCGTAACTTATTGGTTAATGAATGAACTGATACTGGAGGCCAAACGCCTGCTGGTTTACAGCCAGCTGTCAGTAAAGGAGATCGCAGGACAACTGGGCTACGCCGACCACAATTATTTTTCCAAGCTGTTTAAAAAGCAAAGCGGGCTCGCGCCGAGCGATTTTCGTAATTCTTACCTGAAATAATACCCCAATTACCCGGTTTCCTCCCTTTCCCGGCGTTTGACGCGCAGCTACCTTTGCGCTATTCATCATTAAAGAACGTTATGTACAACTTTATTCACGCGCTGCTCAGCAATTTCACCTTAACTTTTTTCTTTACCGGGCTCATTTGCTCCGCAGTCGCTATTTACCGGAACCGTCACCGGCTCACCCGAGCTTTCGTCATCGAGGTCCTATTCAAATATTACTGTTTTTGGGCGCAGGGCATCTGCTGGACCTATAACGGGGTCATGCATGTCGTGTTCCATAAAATGGCAGCGGGCTTTATCGGCTGGGCGGACAGCCCTTTCCAGATCGAGGTGGGCGTGGCCAGTTTGGGCATGGGCATCGTCGGTTTAGTAGCCATCAAAAAAGATTTCGGTTTAAGGCTGGCGCTGGTGATCAGCACGGCTACTTTCCTTTGGGGCGCGGCAGCCGGGCATGTGTACCAGATCATATCCTCAGGTAACTATGCAGCCGGGAACGCGGGCGTTATGTTATATAGCGGGTTAATAATGCCGGTGATCAGTATCGTATTGCTTCGCCTATCTTATATCAGCACTAAAAGCCAGCCGAATGGAATTACAGCATTGGCATGATTTCTTCGTTGCGACGGCAGGCGCTGCGGCAGCGCTAACGGGTTTGATCTTTGTTGGCGTTTCCATCAATATCACCAGGATACTATCGCTGCCGAAATTGCCCGACCGCGCTTTGCTTTCACTAATCCTGTTGCTGAATATCCTGGTCATCTCGATGTTAATGCTGATCCCGGGCCAATCCGCATTCCTTGTATCAATGGAACTTGCCTTTATCGCTGCGGCGGTCTATTCGCAAATCACCAAAATGGATATCAATATCTACCGTGGCACCGGCATCGCTTATCAACGGCAATACCGGGTCAGCCTTATTTTTAATCAGGTGTCTATGTTGCCTTACCTGGTCAGTGCAGTGACGGTCTTCCAGTGCGGGTTAAGCGGCATCTGCTGGCTGGTGCCGGCTATAATCATTTCCTTTATCAAAGCGGTGGTCGATGCCTGGGTATTGCTGGTGGAGATCAACCGATGATCAATGGGCTGCCGGTCTTCGTGTATACTTAAAAATGTTTATTTTTATTGCTATTTAGCAATATACCATGGACAGCTATTTTTCTACCATCGCCGAAGCGGCGGCAACCCTGACCGGCCTTATCTTCGTCGGCCTTTCGCTCAACCTGCAAAGGATCTTATCCATTAAGCACCTGCCTGCCCGGGCCCTGGGCTCGCTGATGCTGCTGACCAATATCCTCCTTATTGCGTCGTTTTGCTTGCTAAAAGAACAACCACAATTTTGGCTGGGCGTTGAAGTGCTGGGCTGCGGCCTGCTCGTTTGGGTCATTACGACCCGCATGGATATCGGGATGTACCGCGACATGGTCAGGCAATACAAGTTCCATTACTTCCGGAACCTGGTCTTTACCCAGCTAGCCGTTTTGCCTTACCTGGCCGCCGGGATATTGCTGGTATCCGGAAACGCTGACGGCATCTACTGGCTGATCCCCGGTATCACCATTTCCATTGTCAAGGCGCTAACCGACTCCTGGGTACTGCTGGTGGAGATCAACCGCTGAATTTCAGGCATGGTCGGTGGTACAGGACTTGCCATCACAGATTAGCTGAAAGCGGTCATATTAACGCTCGATCCGGAAATATCCAGTGTGCGTGACGCCATGGATATTCCGGACGGCTACCTAAATACGGTGTTAAAAGGAAAAGTTAAACCTATTAAAACTGCGTTACAGGAAGGAAAAATAGTCCAGGGAATCGGCAATGCTTATGTCGATGAGATCGTTTACGCGGCAGAGCTATCGCCATTTTCCATAGCGGCTAAGATTCCCGCAGCGAAAATTGGGGTCCTGGCCAAAGCGATTCCACAGGTCGTAATGGAAGCCGAGGCTCATATATTAAAAAACTTCCCGGATACGACAATGGAAAAAGAACGGGATTTTCTAAAAGTTCACATGCCCAAACACAAGCTCACGCCCGCCGGCGAAACTATACTACACGCGGAAATCGCTTCACGAAGGACGTATTACACTGACGGACAGGAATTATTTGAATAAAATTTATGAAGCTTTAGGCACAGGAAGGTCACCAGTATCTGCCGGGAGTCTACGTTCAGGGGAGCTGCCAGGTCGTCTATCAGATCTGACGGAACATCATTTAACATGACTTTGGATATTTTGCAAGTCATTTGGCCGTTTCCCCGATTCAATTAGGATCGGGCTATTTGTTCCAACCTTTTTTCAAAGGATTTCCGTTGCGATCCCTATTGGAACATAGGTTAACTTTAGTTTAAACGTACAGCCAGAAAAGCAGCATTAAATAACAGAAAATAATAATATTCGTGTATAGCGCAAATTTTTCATTGACGCCTGCATTTTTTTTCAGCCCATGCTGCACCGCCGCCAAACCATAATATAAGCCGCTGCCGAAAGCGCTCACGAGGCGCCAGGCAGGAAAGAACAGGGATATCAGCCCGATCAGTCCGAAACATAGGTTGGCAAAACCCAATTCACGAATGACCGGGTAACTCTCCGTACTTTCCATTCGGAAAATGGTTTTGGCAGTAAAGGACGGTTTGCTGACTTGTATGACACCGCCGAGCGTAAGCCGGAAACCTACGGCGTAAAAAATAAACCATTTGCCCAATTCCGTTAAAGAAAAATCAGTTGGTTGAGGGCGCAGGTAATGCATTACGCCGTAAGAAACCAATGGCAGCACAAAGGTCAACACGGATACCGTGATGATATAGCGCTTATTGATAGGATCGTTCGTTGTTTTTTTCATGGCGCAAAGTTGCAGACTGTCAATGATATAAACCATTGACTTTAGTTAAGAAATCACTTGCGCACCATTCGTTTGCGTAAACGGCTGAGCGACTCCGGCCGGATACCCAGATAGCTCGACAAATGTGCAAGCGAGACACGCTCCAGCAACTCCGGCCGGGTTTTTAAGATATACCCGTAGCGTTCTTCGGGCGTATG
>Ga0302304_10001476_pt1 | contig 12246 bp, 10 predicted proteins | sample III_Palsa_E2_2_FD_198769 | JGI IMG/M metagenome (GOLD analysis project Ga0302304, IMG submission 198769) | Peat permafrost microbial communities from Stordalen Mire near Abisko, Sweden - III_Palsa_E2_2 | ecosystem: Environmental > Terrestrial > Soil > Palsa > Peat permafrost | place: Sweden...
CTGATAGCGTTCATTTAAAATTGTTAAATTTTCAGAGCTGAGCGTTTGATTGCGCACCTCGTTTAGTATATCAACAAAGATCTGTTCTTTCTGGCGATAAACATGGTCAAGCTCAATACGGATGTATGGCATCTTTTTTAAAACCTGGCTGTTGAAAAAATAGGGGTTGCTATAAAAGCGGCTGAGCATAGCCCATTCCTCCTCGCGGATGATCGGGCTCAACTGTGACAAATCACCGATAAGTAAAAGCTGCACACCACCGAAAGGATGATTTGACTCTTTAATATTTCTCAAAATTAGGTCGATCTGATCTATTATATCAGGCCGTACCATGCTTACCTCATCAATAATGAGCAATTCTAAATTATAAAGGAGATCTTTCTTTTCAGGACTATAATGAACTTCCGGCCGACTATCACCGCCAGGTATAAGCGGCCCGAATGGGATTTGGAAAAAAGAATGTATCGTCATCCCGCCCGCGTTGATCGCCGCCACGCCTGTTGGTGCAACCACCGCCAGTTTCTTTTTGGCTTCTTGTTTAATTTGCTGTAACAGCGTGGTTTTACCAGTACCGGCTTTGCCGGTCAGAAAAACGGTGGTATTGGTGGATGCGACATAATCGAGGGCTAACTGCGCCTTGGCGTTCATACCGCAATTTTACGCATTTTGCCATTATTTTTAGCATTTAGTAAAAGATATTAGCGATGATGGATTTATCAGTAGGCAGTATTTGCTTTAATATGCTACGTGACACAGTCACAAGACTACCGAGGCTAATCAGCACATCTTGGGGGGATTATTGAGCCTTTAAAAAGACTTTTAACCTGATTAAATCATTTATCTAACTTTTACTCTAATCAAAAAAATAGAATGTAGAACTATTTTGTATGTCGTTTTAATAGTGTATGTAGTTACGTATGTTCACTAAATAAAAAATACAGTAAGTGATTAATTTACTGTATTTTATCACGTCGTGCAGTACCGATACCGGGAAATTAATTGAACACATTTATGGCTTCCTGGTGATTGTAGAGCGGATTTTGCAGAAATACGATGAGAAAAATCCTGACAGTCAAAGCGAATAATTGCTGTAATTTTTCTTATTCAAGGTGTTCAAAGAAATTAACATGCTGGATTTTTAAACACCAAATGTCTTATAAAAATAACTATTTGACTGTACTAATGTTTTTACTTCTGACTGAATGTAATCAAATACCAAAAAAAGCGTCAATTAAGAATTCGGCACAAATTGTTCCTGGTAAAAGCAGAAGTTGGACAATTTAACGAAGCCGTAACTATAACCGCCTTGATCCGCCAACTCTTAATAAATAATTGCATTGTATTGAGGCGTTTTTACGATGTTGCTAATTAAATAGAAAAGCCTTTCAGTTAAATAATCATCAATGGAGGTTTTCCGCATATTACCGATTTAATTGCTTAAAACGGTAATTTTGAATAAGGCGGCGGGAAAAAGATCAAACGTTTAGTGAATATAAAACTGATACCACTGACAGCCCTTTTAAATGAAAACAAATATCAATAACAAAGCATATACGTGTATATATATCATAATTTATTACTTAGCAACCGCCTTTGCGAGGGGCACGTTTATAAATTATTTTACTATCTCGTTCTACATAGTCGCCCGATACGATTGGATATGAATATTTGGGCGCGTACGATACGCTATGGCTTTTTATAATTATTTTGTCGTTAACTTTAAGGCTATGCGATTGCTTAAATTCATTGTTAAAGTTCAAAAAAAAATTGTCAGACTTTTCCGGCCCAAAACTAAGAATATAATCGTCGTCATTGATCTTCACCATCACTCCGAAACCTAATAATGAGCCTGGCGGAAGAGAAAGAGAGGTTACAACTCCCTCCATATTAGTATAATCCTTAATGTGCTTCCTGATTTTAGCAGCACCGGCATACACTTTTTTACCTTCGGGAGACCCTTCCCATTTTTTGTACTTTATACCATCAGGGGTAGCCTCCCATTTTTTCATTGCAGCTTCCCTTTCAGCAGCAGAGAGGGGCTTTGAAGTTGATTTTTTAGAAGCGTCATTTTTAATTTCATGATTAGCAAATACTAGTCCGCTTACCACAACCAGCGGTAAGATCAGCGCATAAATGATTTTTTTCATATTTTTTGTAGGTTTAATTAACATAGTTTTATCTCCTGATAAATCAGATCCATTTAAGGAACTCTTTTAATTTTTCATATCATATTATGCAGCAAAATTACTTTGATTGCCTTCAGCCCGAGGAATTAGGATTGTAAATAAAATTGTAAACTTTGTAAATAAATCAAAATACTAAACTGTTATAGTCGATGGGCGACTGGGAATAGGGGGCTTGGTGGGTAATTCACAGGGCACGAACCCAAAACAAAAAAGCCTGACACATTTCTGTATCAGGCTTTTTTTGTTCGATTCTTTTAAAAGTACTCAGAGCGGGAATCGAACCCGCACTCCGTTTACGGGAACAGGATTTTAAGTCCTGCGTGTCTACCAGTTCCACCATCTGAGCAGGTGTCTAAACCTTCTAACAATAAATCCCTTCTTTTTGTGGGAAGGGATTTGAGCGAAAGACGAGATTCGAACTCGCGACCCCGACCTTGGCAAGGTCGTGCTCTACCAACTGAGCTACTTTCGCATATGGTAAGAGTATCATATTTTTCTACTCTTTTCCTTTCAACTTTGTAAGCTAAACCGCCTCTTCGTTGTTGGGAGTGCAAATATAGGCAGAATTGAATATCCTGCAAGGAAAATTTTCACTTTTTTTATAAAAGTTTATAACTCGCTGGTTTTCAAAATATCATTTGTGATGTCAATCTCATATCCGCGGCTAAAAGCGTACTGTTGCAGCCTATATCTGCGTTTATAAGGGTCTTTCTCGATAAGCGATGCAGCTTTTTTATTCAATAACCTGCTCAATGTATCCAGGTATTCATCACCATCAATGGTTTGCAGGGCTTTTTTTATCAATCCGTCGGGCACCTTTTTTAGTTTGAGGCCTTGTTTTATCTTTATTTTTCCCCAGCCTTTTTGCTTGAACTTACCTCTTACATAGGCTTTGGCAAAGCGTTCTTCACTTAAAAAGTTACTGCCAATAAGTTGGATGATGATGTTCTCTACGGCATCTGTCCACAATCCCCATTCATAAAGTTTGTTGCGTATCTCATGCTGCGATCGCTCCTGGTAGGCGCAAAAAGCTTCGGCTTTAGTTAAGGCTACTTTTTCGTCGGTAATTTTAGGGGGCTTGGGCTGATCCATTTAAAAACCAAAATTCGATAAAAATTCTTCTATTGGCAGAAATATAATCAAATTAGTGCCATGCTTAACAGCCAATATACCATAACTAAAATAAAAGAGATTATAAACGCCAATGGCGCTATCGTAAGTGAAAATAGCGTTAATGTTTTGCTTACTGATAGTCGCCGAATCAATAATGCCGCTGAAGCCTTGTTTTTTGCATTAAGCGGCAGGAGGAATGGCCACGAATTTATTGCCGAAGCCTATGCAGCTGGTGTCCGCAATTTTGTAGTAAAGCAAGGCCCCGAAATAAAAATGCCCGGCGCAAATTTTTTAATTGTTGATGATGTATTGGTCGCTTTACAAACACTGGCAGCCTATCACCGCAATCAATTTAATTTAAAAGTGATTGGCATAACCGGCAGCAACGGTAAAACCATAGTAAAAGAATGGCTTTACCAATTGATGGCCTCTGACCATAATATTGTACGCAATCCTAAAAGTTATAACTCGCAAATAGGGGTACCACTTTCCGTGTGGCAAATAAGCGATAAGAATGACCTTGGTATTTTTGAGGCCGGAATATCAACCATTGGCGAAATGCATCACCTTGAGGCTATAATTAAGCCGGAGATAGGTATACTTACCCATATTGGTTCGGCGCATGATGAGGGCTTTGAATCGCGCGATCAAAAGATAAAAGAGAAATTGGGCTTATTTAAACATTGCAAGCTGGTTATCCATAATTACGATCAGCTGATAGATTATCAAAAAGTCATAAAAGCGGAATGTTTTACCTGGAGCCAGAAATTTAAGCAGGCCGATCTGTATGTTTTTAGTGAAGCGGTGATCAGCAAAAACTTTTATCTACGTGCTAAATATAAGGGCCATGAAATTGAATGCCTGGTACCGTTTATGGATGAAGCTTCGGTTGAAAACGCCATCACCTGTTGGGCAACCATGCTGGCGATGGGCTACAGTCCGGTTGAGGTTGATAAACGAATAGAGCGATTAACACCCGTTAGCATGCGCCTGGAGCTTAAAAACGGCATCCACGATTGTTCAATTATTGATGATTCCTATAACTCAGATGTACAATCATTAGAAATAGCACTCAATTTTTTAGGGCAGCAAAATCAACATCAAAAAAAGACTTTAATATTATCTGATATATTTCAATCTGGCTTAGAGGAAGATGTGTTATATAAACAAGTGGCAAATCTCATCAGCGCTAAAAAGATAGATAAGTTTGTGGGAGTGGGGACTGCGGTGTTTAACCATCAGGAGCGTTTCGATGTGCCTGAAAAATACTTCTTTCATGATACGGCAGCTTTGCTAAAAGACTTGGTGAAACTCAATTTCAGGAATGAAGACATACTGATAAAGGGTTCGCGCAGTTTCGAGTTTGAAAGGGTAAGCCGGGCATTAGTGCAAAAAGGCCATGAAACGGTACTCGAAATTAACTTGAATACACTGCTTAATAACCTGAACTATTATAAATCAAAGTTAAAGCCGGGTGTTAAGGTGATGGCAATGGTTAAGGCTTTCTCCTATGGCAGCGGCACTTTCGAGGTAGCTAATATGCTGCAATATAATAAGGTTGATTACCTGGCAGTGGCCTATATTGATGAAGGAGTTACGCTCAGGCAAGCCGGTATTACCCTACCCATTGTGATAATGAACCCCGAGGTATCGGCATTTGATAAACTGGATGAATATAAACTGGAGCCTGTGATCTATAGCTTCGGCCTGTTTGATGATTTTATTAAATACGCGCAATCAGCAGGGCTGGTAAATTATCCCGTACATCTTAAAATAGATACTGGTATGCACAGGCTCGGTTTTGAGGATTTTGAGATAGAGACATTATGCGATCTTCTGGAAGAAAATATCTATGTGCAGGTAAAATCAATATTCTCGCACCTGGTAGCCAGCGAAGCTCCAAAGCACGATGCATTCACCCAAAAACAAATAACAAAGTTTGAGAAAGCATACAAGCAGATTGAGAAAGCTCTTGGTTATAAAGTAATAAAGCATTTAAGTAATACATCTGGCATAACTCGATGGTCTTCAGCTCAGTATGATATGGTTAGGTTAGGTATCGGATTGTATGGGATCGATTCGGCAGTACCAGCTTCTGAAAACGCTTTGCAACCCATCGCCGGATTAAAAACAAGTGTATCGCAAGTTAAAAAAATACCTGCAGGTGAAACAATTGGCTATGGCCGAAATGGTAGTTTAGCAAAAAATGGTAAGATAGCCACCATCCGCATAGGCTATGCCGATGGTTATTTGCGTGCCTTTGGTAACGGTGTAGGTAAGATGATGATCAGAGGAGTACGGGTGCCAACAGTAGGCAATATATCAATGGATATGTGTATGCTTGATGTTAGCAATGTGCCGGATATACGCGAAGGGGACGAAGTTACCGTTTTTAATGAAGAGCTTAGGATTGAAGAACTTGCCGCCCAGATAGGCACTATCCCTTATGAAATACTAACTAATGTTTCGCAGCGAGTAAAAAGAGTGTACTTTTACGAGTAGAATTTTATGAGAAGAGTTGCCAAAGCATTACTTAATTATTTTGTAAAAGGCCTGCTGATTGTAGTGCCGCTTGGCGTAGCTATTTTCCTGATTTATTGGGCTGTAGCAAAAATTGATAATGCCCTTAATCTAAGTAGTGTTTTTATAGTTGATAGTAAAGGCCGGCCAATTTATATCCCCGGTTTAGGGATTGTTAATGTAATACTGATAATTTTAGTAGCCGGTGTATTGGTTACCAACGTGGTAACCGAACCTATAAAACAATGGTTTAACCGCTGGCTTAATCGTTTGCCATTATTCAAATTCCTGTACTCATCAATAAAAGATTTGACAGAGGCTTTTGTGGGTGAGGAAAAGAAATTTAATGAACCAGTACTGGTTGAGGTAAACGAATTTGGCTTAAAAAAGATCGGCTTCCTTGTTAAAAAGGATATGTCGATGCTGAATTTACCGGGTGAGGTTGCTGTATATTTTCCTTACTCTTATTCTTTTGCGGGGCATGTTGCAATTATTTCGGCAGATAAAGTGCATCCAATAGACAAAAGTGCTGCTGAAGTAATGAAGTTTGTGATCTCGGGCGGTGTTAGTGGCTTGGATTAGGAGTCAAGCTGATTATAAAAGAATAGACATTTCCTTAGCCCTTTTAACCGTTTCGGTACGGCAATTTGCATGGAGTTTTTTGGATACGCGTGTTAGGTGCCTTTTAACCGTGCTTTCTGCAATAAATAGCTTGCCTGCTATTTGCTCGTCATTAAACCCTTCATCAATCAGCAATAATATCTGGCCCTCACGATCGCTGATACCAGCTTTTTCCATTTGATCATGGTTTATTAGCAATGGCCTTGGCCTAAACATGGATGAACGTTTTTTTACTGCTCTTTTTATTAATATAACGCTTGTTGTAATAAATGCCAGGGTAAAAACAACTGTCCATATATTATCAGTTGAGGAACTATAAAAATGATCTATTCTGGCAAGTAAAAGCAATGCCAGTATACCAATAATCAGTAACTCAAAATTAATGATCAGTTGTTTCATTAAATCAAACTTATGAAATTATGTTGTTAAAGTAACATCTTTTTTAAAGCTCCTAACAACCAATAAAACACTAATTAGTATTAGCAATGCCCCAAGTATATAAGGTGAGCCGGGGAAATATAATGCAGAATCTTTATGGGTAAAAAATTTGAAGCTATAACCCATTACAAGGGGGCCAACCACCAGGCTTATACTCGAAAGTAATGACAATCCGCCTTGTAGCTCACCTTGCTCACTTGCCCCAAATTTACTGGTTATAAAGCCCTGCAATGCCGGGCCCGATATGCCTCCAAAGCAATAAGGCACCATGAAAATATAAACCTGCCAGCCCTGGCCAGCGAATGCGATGAGCGTTAATCCCACTCCGTAGGATATTAAACCTAATATAATGTTCTTCTTTAATCCCCATTTAGGGATAAGGTATCGAATAAGCCAACCCTGTATACATATCAGTAAAAAGCCAATAAAGAGCCCGAGGCAACCCACACTTCTCATCGTCCATTGGAATTTTTCATAAACGTAAAAAGGCATTTGATATTCAACTGCTTTTTGCGCTATATAAACCAATGTAAATGCAAGTGCCAGTCCGGCAAGCGCCTTATATTTAGTGAGCTGCATAAATGAGCCTATGGGGTTGGCACGTTTCCACTCAAATTTGCGGCGATGTTCTTTATCTAACGATTCCGGCAACACAAAATACCCATAAAGTGCATTAAACAGAGCTGCACCCGCGGCTACCATAAATGGGAATTTGATATTAATATCACCCAAAAAAGCCCCGCCCGAAACACCTATTATAAAGCCCAGGCCCGATGCCGCGCCAACAATACCAAAGTTAGCCGCTCTTTTATCGCCGGTGCTTATATCGGCAATGTATGCTGTGGCAGTGGACATAGTTGCGCCCGTTATGCCTGCAATTGTTCGCCCCACAAACAGCCAAAATATGGTTGGTGCAAAGGCCATGAAGGTATAATCAACACAAAAGCCCAATAATGATATTAGTAGAATTGGCCGCCTGCCAAACCTGTCGCTGAGGTTACCCATTATAGGCGAGAACAAGATCTGCATAGTGGCATAGGTGAAAGTAAGCCAGCCGTTGAGTTCAGAAGCAACTGAATAATCTACATTTCCCAGTTGCTTTAATAAGTTTGGGATCACCGGGATGATGATAGCCAAACCCATCACATCAATAAATATGGTGACAAATATAAAGCGTAAAGCGGCTGAGGTTTTAACTTTGGGTTCCTGATCCATCCGATAGAAAATAATAATTAAAGGGGATTTGTTTTAAATGGAGGTGGTTTTAATTTCTTTTAAAGCTTCGTACAGCTAATATAGCACTCAAAAGCATCATTGCAGCACCTATTACAAACGGCGCTCCTGGAAACTGGAAATAGGGGTTAGGCTGCGTAAAATAATGGAATGACCCCAGCATAACCATCGGCCCCAAAATTGAACTTAAACTCATCAGGCTGGTTAATCCACCCTGCAATTCGCCTTGCTCATTAGCGGGTACACTGGTGCTCATATATCCCTGCAAAGCCGGGCCGGCTATACCGCCAAGACAGTATGGAACCAAAAAAGCGAACATCATCCAGCCTTTACTTGCAAAAGCAAACAAGGCCAGCCCGATGGCATATAGCAACAAACCTATCCAGATGCTTCGTTCCTGCCCAAGTTTTGGAATGATGATCCTGATCAATCCGCCTTGTACCAAAGCTACAAATAAGCCTACCGCGCCAAGCGAGTAACCAACCATGGCTTCATTCCAGCTGAATTTATCCATAGTATAAAAAGTCCATGCGCATTGTACGGCTTGCGCGGCAAAATACACCAGGAACAAGGATACTGCCAAACCGATAACCGATTTGTATTTGCTCAGTTTTATTAATGTGCTTACAGGGTTAGCTTTCTTTATTTCGAAAGGGCGCCTGTGTGCAAGATCCAATGATTCCGGGAGAATGAAATAGCCGTAGGTGGCGTTTAGCAATGCCAGTACCGCTGCGGCAATAAACGGGTAATGAATATCATATTTACCCAAGACACCGCCAATTACCGGACCTATTATAAACCCTAAACCAAAGGCCACTCCAACCATACCAAAATTTGCTGCACGGTTTTCGGGGGTGCTGATATCGGCAATGTAAGCCGAGCCTGTTGTAAAACTGGCACCGGTAATACCCGCAACAATACGGCCCACAAACAGCCAGGCTATTGTTGGTGCAAAGGCCGAGAACATATAATCTACACTAAATCCTAATAAAGAAAAAAGCAATACGGGCCTGCGGCCAAACCTATCGCTAAGGTTACCAATCAGTGGAGAAAACAAAAACTGCATACCCGCATAAGCGGCGGTAAGCCATAAAGCATAGCCCGATGCCTCACTTAAATTACCGTGAATTAAGTGTTCTATCAGTTTGGGTATAACAGGTATAATAATACCTAAACCCATTACATCAATTAAAAGTGTGGCAAAAATAAATCCTAAAGCAGCTTTACGCTTTTCAGGTACAGGTTTATTCATGCCCGCAAAATAGCAAATAAGTTAAATATTGATTGTTAATTTTTTGTTAGGGGTTAACTATGGCTCTATCCACAAAACCGAATTCCCGGTACCATATTGATTCTGTTCCCATTGTTTGTTGCCGGGATCAATAATCCAGTTACCATCAACAATAAATTTGTATAAGTATTTACCGGGTTTAAGCCGCATGCTGATGCTCCATTCATTGCCGTTATGCGCTAAAGTATAGCTGTTTTGGTTCCAGTCGTTAAAACTTCCTGAGAGATGTATAACCTTTGCATTATCATAGCCTTTTAACTTAAAAATATGGGTAGGACTTACCGCTAAAAAGCAATTGGTTTCGCCATCAACCACAGTGTGGTTCTGATTAAGCGGATCTAATATCCATTGGCCATCCACAACAAACTTATAGCTGTAATTACCTGCAGAAAACTTAACCGTAGCCACCCATCCATCACCTGATTTGTTAAGACGAATCTTGTTGGGTTTCCAATTGGTAAAATCACCGGCTACAAATACATTTTTGGCATTTGGATAGCCATTGAGTTTAAAACTTATTGTTTCGCCAATATTTAAAACCGAGCTGATATTTCCATCTTCATCAACATGTTTATCGGGGTTAGCGGGGTCGGTCATCCATTTACCATCTACTTTAAAACGGTATTCATGGATGCCCTCACATAAATAAACGGGTATTTCCCATTCACCTTCATTTTTCTGAAGTTGTAATTCAGTTGCATTCCAGTTATTAAAACTGCCTGCTAAAATGACATTAGTCGCATTCAGGAAGCTTTTTAGTTTGAAAGTATAATTACACTTATAATAAACAGAGTTGGTATTCCCCGCTCCGTCATTCATCTTCAATACGTTATAAGGATCGGTCATCCAGCGACTGTCAACAATATATTTATATTCATAAGCACCGGGTTTTAGTTTCAGGTCAATGATCCAGCCTTGCGGAGTCTTTGTCATTGCACCCCTCAATGTACTCCAGTCATTAAAACTTCCTGATAAAAATACTCTTCTGGCGTTTAAATTACCCGGTAAAAAGAACCGGGTAAAGCCTGATGATGCTTCAGTAACCGTAGCAACTGCAAAATTATTTACGCCATAAACCGCGTCAAGATAACCCGGTCTTGGGTTAGTTTTTATAACACTTGCAGTGATGATGTAGGGATTTTCTTGCGGATTGCCTTTCATATCTGTAAGTGAGCGGTTAAACTGCACTACGTTATTTTGTTTTTTCGCCATTACCCAGCCATCTTTTATGATCGCCGAGTAATCGCCAGCCAAAAATGCGCGTTTATCAACGCCTGCAATAGCTGCTTTTTTAAATATGCTATCAAGCTCAGCAGGAGATGAATGAAGATCAATAAGCAATATAATTTTGCCTTTACCGGCTATGAGATTGTTACGGCTTTGGGCAATAGCATTCACCATGCCGCTTAACAGCAACATCAATGTGAATATATAAGGCCAGCACCGTTTCATATTATTGGTTGTTGTAAATGTACATTTCAAATTCCTTTTTAACGAAATTGATACTGAATACGCCTCTTACAAAAAAGTCGTAGCCCAGTATCCCGTCAATGGTGTGGTCATAGGCTTTGCCCATTTTTTCAAGGTTAGTTATCAGTATGCGGTTATGCATAAAATCCTGATCGCCAACAGTTAGTTTATCAAACCGTGCATATAAAACCTCAAAACTTGAACCTCCAACGCCAATTAGTTTCGACCTGTTAAGGATCTGCATATTTTTTATGATCTTTTTTGATTTGCCGTAATCCAATAGGTTAGTTTCAGCTCCGCTATCAAAAACAAACCACATACCTTTGTCATTAATACTGCCTTTTAAAAATATAATATCATCCAAAAACTTGAATGGAGTCTTTAAAACGGGGTTATGAAATATTTCTTCTTCAGCAGGAATATTGCCGTCATCATCAAGCTTGTGAATATAAAGCAGGTTATTTTGCAGGTCGACAGTAACTGCAAGCTTTGAGAATAAACGTGTTCCCAACAAGCCCAGAATCTTTATGCCGCGACCGTTTTCAATACCTGACAGGTCAGTAACATCGGCGGTAAGCCTGCTGTAATGCAGGTCGAGTATAGTAAAGTTGTGAACTACGGTTGTAAAAGTTGTGCCTGCTTCGCCGTTTATGCCTGCCGCATGCTGTTCGTTTATTTGCGGTGCATCTCTAAAATAAGTAGCATTCAAAACCAGGTACGGGGCCCCTGTATCAAATACAAAGTTACCTTCGAGTGAATCGACCTGGGCTTCTACTATGATTAGATTTCCTGACCTTTTTATAGGGACGATAAGTGTTTTAAAATCTCCGTAGGGAGCGGGGTCTATATCAATAAAAGTATGTTTAAAACTCACACCGCCAATGGTTGCATTACCCGCGCATTTACCCCTAAGTGCCAGTGAAAGCACCAATAAAGTAAGCATATAGGGTAAGAGTTTGCGCATTAGGTTGTATATATGTCAATAAGACAAGATGAACGCGATATTAGTTACATTAAAAGGCATTATCCGGCAGTTTATTTAGGTAGTTATAAGTAACAAGCTCATTATCATTAGTAATATGTTTGGTTGCGCCGTTATGCAGTAATATTATCCTGTCGCTTACATCCAATATGTTGTAATATTGGTGATCGGTAAGTATAATGCCTTTTGTTTTTCCGCACCTGCGGATAGCCGCCTTAAAATCATCAGCCTGTACAGGCGAAATATGGGTGAAGGGCTCATCCAGTAAAATAAAATCAGCTTTATTATAAAGTATCATAAGGGTTTCCAGTTGCCTTAATTCGCCGCCTGATAACTGGTTTACCGTTTTATGATGGTGATCTTTATATACATGGTAGCTGGTAAACTCATCC
>Ga0302304_10001478_pt1 | contig 12241 bp, 5 predicted proteins | sample III_Palsa_E2_2_FD_198769 | JGI IMG/M metagenome (GOLD analysis project Ga0302304, IMG submission 198769) | Peat permafrost microbial communities from Stordalen Mire near Abisko, Sweden - III_Palsa_E2_2 | ecosystem: Environmental > Terrestrial > Soil > Palsa > Peat permafrost | place: Sweden...
GTCAGCTGTGCTCGCAATGAATGGTCAACAAGCTGGCAATCTGCACTAGTTTTGCCCTTGATCCTTTTTCCGATCAACGGCCACGTGGAATGCGCCACGCTGTCCGCCGGCAAACGCGCTCGCCCCGTATGGTAGACGCCCTGCTCTTCGCTCACGCCGGTGTGCGAACTGCGCGTCAGGCTGAGCCTCTGCGATTCCACCTGGCGGATGATCTCTCGCACCGCGCGCGCGTCGCCGAAGATGGCGTTCCCCAGCAGCGATAGCGTGTGGTCGGCTAGCTCGGCGTCATGGCTGGCGGTCACCACATCGCCATGAGCTACGATCATGTCGATCAGCTGGTTGAGCGTATCGACCTGCTCAAGGGTCATGCCGAAGAGGTAGCGGCCGCCCGCGTCGCTGGGCATCGCCTCCGCAGCTTCAGGCTTTGCATCGGCCGCAGGCGCCGCCTCGCTTTCGGAGCGGTAGGCCGGAAACGAGAGGTCGTCCAGCACGAGGCCTACCTGCTCCGCCAACAATTCCAGACAGATCGCGACCTGCCCCACATGGATCTCGGGGATCCATTCCTGCGCCACGTCCGCCGTGCGCGGTTGCGCTATATGCGAGAGGAACTCGGCGTACTGGCGCAGCTTCTTCAGCCGGAGCTGGCTGTCCTCCGGCAGAAAATAACCCATCGTTTCCCGATCATCCGAATCGAACGTTGACATGGTCGCCTCCTGATTCCATCGCAGTGCCCGTCCACGGCATGACGCCGGACGGGAAGTCGGGAGGCTAGAAACCGCTAAGAGCCGGCGGGCGTATTCCCCTTGCGGGTGTTGTATTAGCCGCCCTCCCGACGCAGGCATCGCGTCGGTTGTACCTACAACACACGTAGGCACAAAAAACCCACCGGTTTGTCGGAGGTGGGTACCGCTCTTAGAGGAGTTTCTAGGCTCCTTGGAAATGAGTCTGCTACTGCAATGGAGGGGAGTCAAGGCCGGGGGTGGACAAGTGAACCTAATCCCCCCTAGTACGGCGGCCTATTCACCAACTAACTCGTCGAGCAGGTCGAAGACCTTTGGCAGCTCTTCTTTATATGACGCTATATAGTTCAAGGTGACCACTCTTCGCATAGTATTTGGGAGATCAAGCTTCATGATTCTTTCGCGATGCACCTCCCAATACTCTATCAACCGCTCTATGTTCAAACCGCCGGGTAAATCTCTCTTCGTCGGAACATAGCCGTCTTCATATTCTCCAGAAAAAAAGCCGCTACTCAGGTGGGATAGACAATGGTTCGCAAAGTGATAGATGTTGTCCTCTTCGACGTTGGGATTAAAACAAACATCAAACACATAGTCGTTCATCAACTGTCCGATACCACTGGAGTCCCCTTTTCCTCTCTGATCATAAAAGCCGCACCCTACACCTGAACCTGTGGGCCCAAGCGAATTGGCAAGTTGATAAATGACGAAGCTTTTTACTAGAGACCGCGTAGCAGCCAGCCGATCCTCCATCGTCAAGTGCCCTGCGACATCGTCGCTTACGTTTTCCTCCCTCAAATGAGCTGTTCTTCCACCGAGGAAGTCGGCGGAGGAAGTCATGTCTACCTCAGCGAGAAAATTGCGACTAGGGGCGATAAATACTGAACGGAATAGCTCAAATACTTCTTGAGACAAATGCCTCATCCCATACAAAGCCAGATCGCGAGTCGAGCCGGTTGTCGGCGCATTAACGTCCTGATGGAGAATGAGCGCGTTATGAAGATTGAAAAGTTGTCCGGCCCGATCCGCCGAGCACTGCAATCTGAAAAGCATTAGGTCGTTCCATCCCAATACGCCACGATCAATCGCCGCCAGCTGACGAATGAGGCCATTGCCCTCGTACTTCTCTTCCCCAAAGATTCGATGCGCAATTTCTAATATGTTATGTGGGCTATTAGGCAAACGCCGCCCATTAGTTCGTCCCCATCCAGCTCGATCCAAGAGTCGCAAAAGGGCGTAAATTGAACGGCTTCGCAGCGCTCGGTCGGAAACATCTACCGATGAATATTGGGGCAGATAGTCGACTAGCGTGCTAATGGCGTCCTCCGCAGTCGAGCTCTTGATGTCATGAGACTGATTGACGAAAACGCTCCAAAATTGATCATGCGCACGCTCATCATCCGTCAAACGGAAGTCTTTTCCTTCAAGCACAGTCTTGATCGCGGCACCTTCTCTCACGCGTCTTACCGCATCTTGATATAACGCGAAGGTGGCACGAGGCTCGGGCGTCACAAATCGAACAATGAGCTTGAGGTAGCCCTCTAGATTCCTGTTTCGACTTTGATTGAAACAAGCACGCGATCGCAGTGCGGCCTCTTCAATTCTGGTGGCACCGTCAAGCTTAAGTTCCGTCACATCAAAGAGTTGTCCAAGTAGAAATTTGGCGTTCGGTTCCTGCTCCAGCCAAATGCTTGCGAATTCTTCCGAATTGGAGAATTCAGAATTTTCCGAGCTACGCCTTACATGGAAGATTCCCGAGCGCCCTTCTGTTTCTTCAACATAGATATGTCTGAACAATCCTGGATAGTTCAGATGCAAAAGCATCAAGTTAAGGAGATCACGTCGACTAAAGTCTGTGCGGCCTAAGTTTGTACGCTCTATCTGCATGAGTAGCACTGCGTTAACAAAACGCTTCACCTTGCGCAGGTCACCAAGCAAAGGCATGTACTTTGCTGCTAATTCGCTACCCAGCATTTCGCCTAGCTCGCCAAGAACGGAAGTTAGCTTGAGCATGCTGTCGGACGGCACGGTTAAAAGCGGGGTTTCTTCGCCACTCCAATCACGTTCCAGATAATTCTTGATGGCTGAGCTGTCAACGAAAAGACTAAGCTTTACCATGACAAATTTTTCTAGAAACTCTCTAGCGTTTTCTTTGTCATCAGCGGTGCCAACAAGATTTTCCGTGTCATAACAAAGAATGTAGGTCGCCTGAGAAAGTTTGAAGGTCCGACGCACAGTAAAAAGGACGTTATTCACGGCTTTTGCCTCAAGCCGATCCAGATCATCGATAACCACAATGATGCGTCTTCCAATGCGCTTTAATACGTCGTCGACGTCCTCTAGCATGTCGTCGATCGTCTCGTCAGTTGGCTCAAATGAAAGCTTCATGCCAAAAAACGAAAACTCGGCTTTACCCTTGAGCATCCGAGAGTACCGCGTGACAACCGGCTTAAACTCAGGCACGAAAACTTGCTTTTGGATTGCCGCCGAAAGCTCTTTTATAAACCGCTGAGATAAATCTGGTTCAGAGGCGTATCTGAGGGGTTCAAACCTGAATACGATGGGCGTGTCACCAGCGACCTTCGCCCAATGGAGCTGGGCAAGGTTGATGAAACTCGTTTTGCCAACTCCCCATGGGCCGTCTACACCGAAGACCAGCCCCGAATGAGCGCCACTCGCCAGTACGGCATCCGCGAATGACTTCGCCTGAACATTGCTAGCAAATACATCTTCGTCCGGCCTTTTAATTTCTTCGTCTTCAAGAAAATACAATTGCGGCTGCGGTCTCTTCTTTCGCGGCCAGTAAGCGCTAAAGAGCGGAGACAAGAGCAGAACGAGCAACAAAACCACTATAGCCGGTGCACTTTGCGCGAAAGCTTGCTTCAGGAACTTGTGCGAAACAGCAAGCCACGGCTGAATGATTACGTTCGACCAAACGCCGATCAAAACAGTTATCAGAAGATCGACACGTAAACTCTTTAGGAGTCGAGCTGCCGATGCGTACGCATCGCGCCGCCAGATATAAATGCAAACAACCACGAGACATACAACTATTAGCAGGACTTGATAGAGCCAAGCAAGCTCTGAAAGAGTAGTCGTTAAACTATTTCCAATGTAGAACGCGATGCGAAACACTTCAGTGCAAACGATGCCAAAAACAAATGCTCTAGCGAACACCATGAGCTCAGGCATCTTTACCTCGGGTCGAGGTTCCATCATCGTCCCCTTAACTTGATGCCGCTACTCGGCAGCGTTCAAAGTCCAACGGCCTGTTACTGAAGCAAAGACATCTTTGCCTCTGGCAACGGAGATAGAGATATGGTGTCAGGGACAGTTTGAGCTTTCCGCTGACCGTCCAAAAAAATTGCCCCCGACGCCTTTTACGTTCACTAGAGCTACTGGTGAACTTTATCTTGAACAAACTTCCGTATTTCAGAGAGTTGACTGGCGCAATTCCATCGCAGGTCTTCCGCCTTAAAATCTGGAAATTTTAAAGCATGCTGCATCATGACAACTTTGTTTTTCCACAGGCTTCGTCCACAAGACTTCCCTTTAGCATCGACGATGTCAAGCGACTTCAGGTACTCCTCTATTTTTTCGTCAAATGAATCGTACTGAGCCACGTCAAGATCGTTCGCCTCAATGATCGCCAATTGTTCTTTCGACGGCTTCCACACACTTGTCATTGCGTACTTAATGGCAGCATTTGGCAAATAGTTTTCAATCTCTCTTCCCCCTGTGATGAGAAAGCGCCCTGCATTCGGACGTTCTTTATTAACTTTTTCTATCCCATCGTACATTTTCTGAGCTCCTGTTTTTAAGAGTTCGCGGACAGGCGTGGTCCCAGCATCGGAATCATGATCCCAGTCAACTAACACAATTGGGTGTCGGCAGACGCTCAATAAATCAAACGTCGACTCAAATTGCCCATCATCCGCTACAGATAAGTAGTTGATTAGTGCACCACCATATTGCATGAAGGCATAATGGAACCCTTCATAAAGATTGAGCGCAGTGAGGTGAGGTGTCAACCAGTGTCGGTAAAAAAGGAGTTCAGTTGGCCCCTCAACCCAAATAACTACGTTGGCCGTGAAAAGTGTTCTAGCTGGATCCACTCCGAGTAGTTCCAGTGTTGCGAACGCGTCGCGACGATCGGCGATATGCGTGACACTCAAAATGACATTGCTCTTGCTATTGTCGAATGAGGAGCTACAACGAAATACGCGTCCTTCGTCGCTAAATACCGGCGCAAATTCTGGCGAGTGGCTAGCAATGAAAAACTGCCTTGAGTCATCGAACATCATTTCGAGTAATCGATGTCTGCGAGTTGGATGCAGCCCATTTTCGGGTTCGTCCCAAAGCACGATTCCGTTGGGATCATCGAGCGTGGTAACGCTATAAAACGACAGTGTTGCGACGGTACCAGTCGAAGCTTTCGCGTGATCAATGTCATTAACCGTCAAATTGTTTTTAACTTGGCCTTCAAAGACGTCGACATGAGCTTGAAGTATGTGTTTTAGTTTTTCGATTGCATTAATGTATTTATTGTGTTCTCGCCAGTTACCTTTCTTTTGGGTAAAAAGATGCTCAATAAGGCCCTGAATATGCGCGTCATGGTTTGCGTTCGTACTGATATAGCGGGCTGCTGGAAATCCAATGCTCCGCAGGAGATTGTCAGCCTGATCGCGCTTGAATTCTTGAGTAGAAACTGGATTTGTGAATTCAAATTCGATTTGATTCAGCTTCTTTAAATACGCTTTTGCGCTTTCCAAATTCGCATTTAGTTCTGGTATGTCTTGTCGCCACTTGCTGACTTGGACATGCATATTCTGCGATTGCTGGTGCTGCATAATATTAGCTTCGTTTTTTGCAATTTCATTGACTCTTTTACTTATCTCTTCCTCAGCCTTAATTAGATCTTCCTTTGTTGAAACGGAAGGCGGAGCAAGTATTGAAATGTCGCCTATCGTTAGCGACTGAATAAGATAATTTTTGTCGTCGCAAGTAATAGTTACCGCGAGCTTAGTTGCTTGCCCAGGAAATAAATCCGTAATTTCTTTTTTCGTAAATGGCTCACTTTTAGTGAATGTAAGAGTAGCTTTTGTGAAGTGATCCCAGGCTTCGTGTTCGGGTAAAGCATTGCAGAATGTGCCGAGCTTGAGAATCTCAAGAGCCATGCGAATCACTCGCAAGACGGTGCTTTTCCCACCTCCATTTGGCCCGATGAACGTAGTGACGGTTTTCAAGTCTGACAAATGAAGCTCTGAAAATCCGGCTAAACCATCGAAGGTACAATCGATCAGACGAAGCATGTCCACCCCTCAATTTTGCCTATCGTTTTCCCATCAACAAACGGGGTCAGGTTCATTTAACAATCCACTGTAGATGAACCTGATTCCGTTTTTCCTTGGAGGGAATTAATTCTATTAATTAGCCTATGCCGACGTTGCCTCGATGCAGGCTAACCCGAGTCGCGCCACCCGCCTAGCCAGTACAACTCGGATAAGGCATCTGTTCCCCAGGAACCATCGGACACAGTTTGATGGGTTGAAGACCTTGGAGTCGGGCTCGCCAGGCCGCCTCGTCCAACGCGATGGGCTGCGCCGAGGCCGGGCCGCGCACCGCCCACTGCACGCTGTAATCGTCGCTGCTGCCTCTGATTTCCAGAATCAGCGTGGACTCGCTGTGGGTGGAGCCGTCGGCAGTGACGGTGCCGCAGCTCGCCACCATGGCGTAACCGTAGGCACCGCTGAGTTGGACCTCGCCCAGATTGAGGTCACTAAACGAGGCAGGACAGGCCGTGTCGAAGCGCTTGGCCAGATCGGCCGCCAGAAACTGCGGCGTGATGTTGAGCCTGGAGGCCAGGCCCTTGACGCCGGTTACGGTGATCATCTGCGTCCACTGCGCCGTGCTCTCGCCCTCGGGCACCGACTCGTGGATGTAGGACAGGCCGCTGTTATTGAGGTGTTCGAATACCGGCCGGAAATTGCTCGGCGGGCTGACAAGCACGAGCTGGCTGAAGATCGGCGCGATCTGTTTCATCGAACCGTGGGTGTGAACGTACTTATTAAGGTCATCCGACGACGCGGGCCGCCATTGCGACGACTGCGCCGATACCAAACCACCCACCGTGAACGACCCTACGTACAGCATTCCCACTGCAACCCACGCCATCGTTTTCATGTGCTTCCCCTGTGTTTGATACTCCGATATCAACGTGGTTACGCCCCACCCCGGAGCGTAACCACGTGTCCTTTCGACGGCCGAGCGATGCTCACACCATCGGCAACTTCAACCCCTGCTCCTTCGCACACGCAATAGCATCCTCATACCCCGCATCCGCATGCCGCATCACGCCGGTACCGGGATCGTTCCACAGCACGCGCGCAATGCGCTTGTCCGCTTCTGGCGTGCCGTCGCAGACGATGACCACGCCGGAGTGCTGCGAGTAGCCCATGCCTACGCCGCCGCCGTGATGCAGCGACACCCAGGTGGCGCCGCCGGCGGTGTTGAGCATGGCGTTGAGCAGCGGCCAGTCGCTGACGGCGTCGCTACCGTCCTTCATCGCTTCAGTTTCGCGGTTGGGTGAGGCGACGCTGCCGCTGTCCAGATGATCGCGGCCGATCACCACCGGCGCTTTCAGCTCGCCGTTGCGCACCATCTCGTTGAAGGCGAGGCCGAGCTTGTGGCGCTGGCCGAGGCCGACCCAGCAGATGCGCGCCGGCAGGCCCTGGAAGCTGATGCGCTCCTTCGCCATGTCGAGCCAGTTGTGCAGGTGCTTATCGTCGGGGATGAGTTCCTTGACCTTGGCGTCGGTCTTGTAGATGTCTTCCGGATCGCCGGACAGCGCCACCCAGCGGAACGGGCCGATGCCGCGGCAGAACAGCGGGCGCACATAGGCAGGCACGAAGCCGGGGAACGCGAACGCGTTGGCGAGGCCTTCGTCCTTGGCCATCTGGCGGATGTTGTTGCCGTAGTCGAACGTAGGGATGCCTTGCGCGTGGAACGCGAGCATCGCCTCGACATGGGTGCGCATGGAGTGCTTGGCAGCGTCGCGCGTGCCGTCGGGATCGCTCTTGCGGCGCTCGAACCACTGCTCCACCGTCCAGCCCTGCGGCAGGTAACCATTGACCGGATCGTGTGCGCTGGTCTGGTCGGTAACGGCATCGGGACGCACGCCGCGCTTGACCAGTTCTGGCAGGATGTCAGCCGCGTTGCCGAGCAGCGCGATCGATTTGGCCTGCCCTGCTTTCGTGTATTTCTCGATGCGCGCCAGCGCGTCATCCAGATCGGTGGCTTGCTCGTCGACGTAGCGGGTCTTGAGGCGCATATCGATGCGGCTCTGCTGGCATTCGATATTGAGCGAGCACGCACCGGCCAGCGACGCGGCCAGCGGCTGCGCGCCGCCCATGCCGCCGAGACCGGCGGTGAGGATCCACTTGCCTTTCAGGCTGCCGTTGTAATGCTGGCGGCCCATCTCGACAAAGGTTTCGTAGGTGCCCTGCACGATGCCCTGCGAGCCGATGTAGATCCAGGAGCCGGCCGTCATCTGGCCGTACATCATCAGGCCTTTCTTATCGAGCTCGTTGAAGTGCTCCCAGGTCGCCCACGCCGGCACCAGATTGGAGTTGGCGATAAGCACACGGGGCGCGTTCTCGTGTGTGGGAAACACACCAACCGGCTTGCCGGACTGCACCAGCAATGTCTCGTCGTCGTTCAACTCGCGCAGTGCACGCAGAATCGCGTCGAAGCACTCCCAGTTACGCGCCGCACGACCGATACCGCCGTACACCACCAGCTCCGCCGGGTTCTCCGCCACCTCCGGATCGAGGTTGTTCTGCAACATGCGAAACGGCGCCTCGCTCAGCCAGCTCTTGCAGCTGAGTTCGGTGCCGCGCGGTGCGCGGATGACGCGGGTGGTGTCGATACGGGTCGGTGCGGTCATGGGCAACGGGCTCAGGTGGAGGACTCCCTGAAGTATAGGTCAGCCGCCAATGCGTGGTTGCCGGTTGATCGGCGCCCGGGTCAAAGCGGGGCCTCCCCGTCCAGCATCGCGCACGACCCTATGGGAGTCGCCTGATCCTGCTTGCTGCCTGGTCGTCGCCAACGCCCCAGCAACGCGCTGTCCGACACAATGCCAGCGCTCCGCCTCATAAAAAAAGAGGCCGCGACTGAGGGATCGCGGCCTATCGGAGGGTATCGTTGTGCCTTGGGGGGTAAGCTCGGGCAAAGCTCAGGCACTTGTTATTGGTATGCGAAATATTGACCGCGGCAGTGATTAGAAGTCGTAGTTCACACCAAAGCGCACGTATCGCGGCGTGCTCCAGTAGGTGACCCGGTCGTAATTGGTATTAAGAGCGGTTGAGCTGCCATAGATGGCATAGGTTGACGTCGGTACCGAGTTATTGAACAAGTTGTAGACCATCACATTGAAACCAAGTTTCTGGCCAGCCCACATCGGACGGTATTCGGCGGACAGCGAGAAGATGTGCTGCCACGGTTCGCGGCCCGCAGCGCCTGGCGGCGAAGCGACACCACCGCAATAGTGGTAGTAGCTGCCGTAACCGATCGGGTTGGTTTCGTCCGCCCCGTAATAGCCAAGGCAGGTCTTGGGCGTACCCGAGGCGATGAAGATGTTGCCCGAGAGCATCCACTCCGGCGCCAGCTGGTAAGAGCCGTAGATCTTCAGCTGATGCTTGCGATCGTTGGCCAGCGTGCCGTTGGAGTGCTCCATCACCTGGCCGTAATCCCAGTCGACCGTCGCCGAGACGTCACTCTGGCCGATATCCGAACGCACCTGGCCTTCGGTATCGCCGTAGCTGCGCGAAAAGACGTAATCGATCTTGCCCTGCCACTTGCCATCGAACGGATGCTCGAGAAAGGTTTCCAGGCCGTAGTAACTGCGCTTGGCCTGGGGATCGCCGAACTCGGCCGCGGACACCGTGACATCGTCGTAGCCACCGGCGGTATTCTTCAACACGTAGGTGTTGCTGCGACCCGGGTTGGACAAGTAGCAGCCGTTCATCGCGCTGGTATCGATGCTGTAACCCAGCGACTCGGCCTTGGTCAGAATCGTACTGGTGTCGCAGATATCGTCCAGGATGTTGCGCAGTTTGCGTACCTGAGCCTTCATGCCCCATACGTAACTCGTATTGATCTGTTGCGCAAAGCCCAGCAGGAATTCGTCCTGGTACTCGGACTTGATGTTGGCCGCAGCAACGGTCTTGGCATCCGGCGACTGGCCGTACTCGTCATTGGCCGATACCGCACCGCCCGTGGATGAAGCGAGCTGCGTCAGGCCCGTCGGATATCCGTTGGCATCGATACCGGTATAGGTGTAGTACTCGTTGGTGTACAGCGACCCCGCCGCCGCGCGCAAAGCCACCGAGGCCGGCATGGCGAGATAATAACGACCGGCATTGCCATAGACCTTCAACGAGGAATCGCCGTTGACGTCCCAGCTGAAGCCGAGGCGTGGCGCCCATTGTGGTTTGGTCACGCGCAGAAAGGCTTCACCGTTCGGGTTGTAGTTGGTGAACTGGTCGTTGCGCAGGCCGAGCTTGACGAGCCAGCGATCGTCGACCTGCCAGCTGTCCTCCACATACTGCGCACGCTGTGCGACGCGTACCGAGGCCGACGTGTCGTAGATGTACTTGGACACGTAGTAACCCGTCGAACCACCGGCGCCAGTCGCCGGTGCGGCGACATAGGGGCTGTCGCTGATCGCCGTGTTGGCATCCCCGTAGCCATAGACCCACATGGTCGACGTCGTGCCATCGTCAACATCGTGCGAGTTGAGGTTGTCGATACCGGCCGTAATGGTGTGATTGCCCAGCTTGTACGCCAGATCCAGACGCAGGTTGTTGGTGGTTGCCGTGTGGTCGGGATCAGCCTGAGAGGAGACGGTCTGGCTATTGGTTATTGGCGTGCCACCCGTAATGGCGGGGTTCTCGTTTTCCGAATCGTCGATGTAGATCAGGTCGCTGGATGATCCGGGTGTCTCGTTGTAATACGTCATCTTCTGCTTGCCATACAGGGCAGTAAGCGTCAGATCGTCGGTGATGTAGCTGGTGTACTTGGCGATGTAGACCTGCGCATTGTTCTTGATCGATGTGTCCGAGCTATTGAACGCACCCGTCTTGCCGGTGGTGTAATCGTAGGTGTACTCGTTGCCCTGATAGGAATGCGTGGTCGACGCGCCGGTCAGCTCGAGGATATTGCTGTCGTTGATATTCCAGTCGATTTTCGAATACCACTTCGGGTTGTGATACTCGTAATTCGTGTTGTAAGACGAGGTCGTGCTGCCGATGTTGTTACCCGACTGCTTCTGACCTTCGACGGCGGCGAAGAAGAACAGCTTGTCCTTGATCAGCGGGCCACCGATATAGGCGCTCTCGGTGGCGAGCCACGATTTGTCGTCCGAATTGCGACGGTAGATTTGGCCGGCGTTGGAACCGGTCACGTAGTACGTGTCGGGCGTTGTTTCATTGGCAAATGCCGGCGTCCACTGCACCTGGGCACCAAAGTGCCAGTCGTTGGTGCCGCGCTTGCCACTCTGACTGATGACGCCGCCATCGGAACGACCGAAGGCCGCGCCGTAGCCGCCGCTGAGAATCTCTTCCTGATCGATCGCGCCATATGGCAGGCTGATACCGCCAAAACCACTGAGGGGATCGGTCGTGTTGAAACCGTTGAGATAGTAAGCGTTCTCCGTAACCGATGAGCCGCTGAAAGAAACCAGCGAGCCACCCGTGGTGCCACTGGTGAAACCGCTATAACCGGGAACCACGCCAGGGGCAAGCAAGGCGATGGCTTCGGCACTGCGAGCCAGCGGCAACCTGACGAGATCCTGTGCGGTAATCACCGTGCGTGCGTCTACGCTCGTTACGTCGATGGGCGGCAGCGAACTGGCCGATACGCTGACCGTGTCCAGGCTCTTGGCGGCAACGGCAACGAACGACACTTCCGTACCCGAACCCACTCGCAGGTTCACGTCGGCGCGTGAGTCGATGGCACTACCGTCCTTTATCAGCGATACCGTGTAGGTACCCAGCGGCAGCGAACCAACGGTATAGCGACCGTTCGCATCGACCGGCACTTCGCGACTGATGCCTGTCGTGTTTTTTACCTGCACAGACTCACCCTTGGCGACGGGCGCCTGACCAAAGATGCTGCCAGTGGTCGACTGCGCCAGTGCGTTTGTGCTGCCGATGGCCAGAGCCAGCGCGAGACTGAGCTGGCTGAGGTGCATTATTTGCAATCTGTTTATAAGCACAACGAGAAACCCCTTGGTTAATTGAATTGCAGCACTGCAGAAACACACGCATGCGATGCGGCGTTCCTGCGACCAGCTTGGTCGGCAGTGGGGAAAAGGGAACGAGAACGGCGTCCTGACGACGATCTGCCAATGGAGGATTGATACCCTCACCTTTTGCGCTGGCTGTATCGAAGCAATTTCAATTTAACGTTAAAGTCACGTGACAGAATGACAAAAAATAGGG
>Ga0302304_10001480_pt1 | contig 12223 bp, 9 predicted proteins | sample III_Palsa_E2_2_FD_198769 | JGI IMG/M metagenome (GOLD analysis project Ga0302304, IMG submission 198769) | Peat permafrost microbial communities from Stordalen Mire near Abisko, Sweden - III_Palsa_E2_2 | ecosystem: Environmental > Terrestrial > Soil > Palsa > Peat permafrost | place: Sweden...
TGGCGCGCGTGATCGCTGTTGAGGGCTGAGGATGACCGTTCGCCGCAGCAAGCCTTAGCGCGGTTTGCGGGGCCGATCGCCGCCCGCGACCGCCGGCGGCGACTGCCTACCCGACCGAAAGGTACCCGGGGGGAAAAATTCGCACAAGTGCCCTCGACTCAGCTATAGGTTCGCAAGGGGCTCACCGCGCCTCAACCTGTCGAGCCAGGCGCCGCCATGGGCCGATTTTGCAATCCATCAGGGGGTCACGATGTCTGCAATTTCACAGCTCGATTCCAACTTTGCCTTCCTCGGGGCGGCTGAGCCCGCTGCAGCGACACCGCAAACCGGGGATCCACTCGGCCCGCTCGCGGACCTTCCGGGCCCTGGCGACACCCCCGGCACCTGGGTCGGCCATGGCTTCAATGCGATCTGGCGTCCGCACCGTCTGACATCAGGGCAGGATCGCTTCCTCGAGCTGAACCTCACCGATGACAAGCTCGTGTTCACAAGGATCAATGGGGACATCCCGAACCGCGGGCTGGACATGCCCGACATGAATATGCACGGTGTCACCTACATGCAGCAGATCAACGAGGCCGGGAACCCGGCCGCGGGGCTGCACGTCGAACCCGGCATCTGGGCGCTGGTACCCCAGACAAGCAACCCGGCTGAGCCTCAGACCGTTGTACGGACGGCGTCGATCCCACACGGGACCGTGATCAATGCACAGGGCGTCTTCCAAGTGATCCCGGGCGGACCTCAGAACATCCCCAACAACAACATCCTGCCCTTCTTCTTCAACACGCCTGCCCCCACCAACGCCCAGTTCGACCAGGTAGCGCTGACGTTCCCCGAGCTCGACCTGTCGATCCCGACGCAGTTTCGCCAGGAGCCCTCCGGCATCACACAGGCCGATCTGCAGAACATCGTCAAGAACCCCAACAGCGTCCTTCAAAATGCGCTGCACGAATCGCTCCCGGGGACGACCAGCATGAAGAGCAGGACTTTCCTGCACATCTCGACCACCAACAGCGTGATCAAGGGGGGCGGCGGGACCGCGAATACCGCTTTTCTGACTTCGAGCACCAATCCGGAGGTCGGCAACGCCCGGGCCACACAGGTCCAAGCCACCTTGTGGATCGAGACGATCGCCGGCACCGGCGGCCAGCCCGACAAGCTCCAGCTCCAGTACTCGCAGCTGGTGATGCTCGACTTCAACGGCATCCACTGGCCTCACGTGACGGTTGGAACCTTGGTGAAGCAGTAGGAAGGGCTCGAACACTCGGTGCTCGGCCGCCCGCAGCGCTGACTTGCTCGGAGCCCCGGCGGCGACGCCGAGCAATGCTGCGCTTGTCGCGGCGGCTCCGGTTAGCCATGTGACCGACTCGAAGCTCCGGAAGCGGAACGCCGCTGATCCGGCAGCCAGGAGATCGCAACTCGATCGGCTTGGCTTGCGCACGTACACAGGCGACAGCCTCCCGCTGATGCGGTCCTCTCACCCGACCGCGTGAGAGCGCGCATGCGCCGGGAATCCGTCGACGAGAGCCGCACGGTTAGGCGCGACGAACAAGAGCCGGTGACAGCGGAGCGCCCGCGACGCCACGACTGGGCACGCACGCGCCGAAGGCCGCCCATGTATCGCCGGGGTACTGCACGCCGCACGCGAGCCCGCCATCGGCGACCCGAGGGGCCACGGCTGCCACGGCGCGTGTAGCGCTGTCGCCGGTCGTCCGTTGCGAGCCTGCGGGGGAGCGGCTGGTGATGCCCGCATCCGTCCCGAAAGCGAGTGTGCTCGCTTCGTCGAATCGCCGCACTCTCCCGTCCCGCCACGAGCCTGTGGCTTTCGAGTCCTCGTTCAGACGCGACGGGGGTCGTTCTTTAGTTCGTAGGATGCATCGTCATGGCAGCGCTACTACCACGCGTTCGGCGAGCTGGCCGATCCCGTTGACGCCCGGCGATTCATCACCCGCGCGGGCGTAATGGGCGACCACCTCATCGTCCTTCACTCTGCGGTGCGGGCCTGCGCGGGCTACAGCCGCCACGACGCTCCCTCGATTCTGTTGGACGGCTCATCGTTGGCGCGCGACACGGAGCACGGCGGCGCGATCACCGCGCAGCTGACGCGCCGCCACGGAACGCTCGAGGAGGCGATCGCTGCTGCGGTCTTTGCGCTCGGCGCCGCGGGGTTGTCAAAGAGCATCCGCCGCCAGGCGCGCGCGGCGTGCGAGGACTACTTCTACAGCCGGCTCGACCTGACGCCGAGCCACGAGTTGGGCGGAGGGGGAGAGATCGTCGAAACGCTCGAGCTGATGCCCGAGCCGATGTGCCGGGCACTGGAGGACGTCGTCGGCCTCGTCGTCGACGGCGACTACGAGGAGCTCCGCGTCGCGTCTGGCGATCGGCTCAGAGTCGAGGACCTGCGCCGTCGCGTCGAGGACGACTGCCCCGAGTCGCTGGTGCTGCCGCCGCGCGAGATCTACCAGGTCGAGGCGATCGCCAAGTCCGACGATCCGGACCTGCCAGGCTGGGCCTACTTCCTCGACCTGTGGACCGAGACCGGCCCGGCACGCCTGCACATCGAGGGCGAGCTCGAGGAGTCGGGCGAGCGGTTCACGGCGACGCTGAACGACATCCTGCCCTGATCCGCCGCCTGCCGGCACCGCTTTCGCGCTCGTCGAGTCCGTGATGGAGGGGCTCGACGGACTGATGCTCCGCAAGGCGCGGGCCGTCCTCCAGAGACACCCCACCTCGAGCGTCGATTGGCAAGGTTCGCGTCGCTTCCGAGGAGTATCGAGCTGGGCGGGCCGGCGTGTGAGGGCTGGACAGGCGCCGCGCAACAAGGGTCTACTGCGGCCTGTTAACGCGGAAAGCCCACCCGTAGGTGGACTCTCGGCCATCAGAAGATCAGGCGGCTTTCGCGGGAAGGGGACGTTCAGATGAAGGTCTCGCCCTCTCGTTGCCCTCGCTATCTGACCCTACCAGCGTAGCGCACCCGCCTGCGAGCATCACCCCGGCGCCCGAACTGACGTGGCCGCATCACCGCTGGCGCACCCGCTACCCAGGGCCGGTCATCGTCCCCCGAGGCCCCGGACCCAACCGCAGGCCGGACGCCCTTCGAAACCGATGAGTCTCATGAACGACGACGGTCCGCCCGTCGGCGCTCTGGTCGGAGGGAACGAGGTGATACTGCACCACGCACCCGAGACTCCCGGCACACCGCTCGACCGTCGAGACCTTCGCGTCGGCCGCCGTGGTCTTCACACGCGCGACGAACGACTGCGACCTGGCCATGGCTGCGGCGACGCAGTCTGCATCTGATTCTGCTCCTCGCGACGCTCCGCGAGCGTGCGCAGCAACTCCCGCCGCGCCACCTATTCGGGCAGCGGAATCCCACCATCGCGGTTCCACGCATCGCAGACGTTCCCCCGGAGGACGAAGCGGCTACGCGCCCGGGTGGGGGAACACCAACCTGGACGTCGGCCGGATCTCCGGGAAATCTGGAGCTGCGACGTCTAGCGGGTTTGGCGCGGGTGGAGTAGGTCGTCGAGCCAGCCGAACGATCGTGCGTGGTAGAGCGCTCGTGCTCCCTGTTCGCAGTGGTCTCCGGCGCCGTCGGCGGTGGTGAACCGGACGAAGGTCTTGGGGCTGGTCAGGGCGTTGACGAGTTCTGGGGCGGATGCTCCAATGTCGTCCTCTTCGGCGTTGCAGACCCAGGTGGGGCATGTGATCCGCTCCGCGTGTCCGCGGAGCGTGAAGTCGCGCAGAGAGTCGAGGTACGCCAGCGGGCTTGAGACGCCGTGAACGAGCATCCCGCGGCGCAGCGCCCACCCGGCCGTCGGCTTGGCCGCGAGCACCCTGAGTACCGGACGGATCACGAGCCGCGCCCACAGCCTGCTCTCGCGGAGCCCTTGCGCGAGCGGTGGGGGCATCCGGTGGAGCGCAGCGGCGTAGAGGTCATAGCTGCCGCAGTCCGCGATGCACGCGGCAAGACGCCGCTCCCCGCTCGCGGCGCGGGGCGCCAGGTGCGCACCGAGGCTCAGTCCGATCACGGCGATCCGATCCGGATCGACCTCGGGGCGCGCGATGAGGTGATCGATCATCGGCGCGATGACGTTTTCCCAGTCGGCCCGAAGCGTCATTCCGTGGTCGATCAGTGCTGATCCCTGGCCGGGCCCGTCGACGGCGAGGACGTTGTATCCGCGCTGCAGCGCTGCAGCTCCGGTGAGGAAGTAGAGCTCCTCGCAGGTGCCGTCATAGCCGCCGATCAGGATCACGGTCGCTCGACGTCCCGCAGCCGTGGTCGGGCGAAAGAAATACCCCGGCAGGTGCACGCCCTCGAACGGGATCTCGACGGCCTCGACCGGCAGCGGCGTCAGTCGCATCGCGGCCCGGAACGCCGCCGTCTGCGCGCGATGAGCGCGCACCACGTGCCGGTGGATCGGAGAGCCGAGCAACATCACCGCAGAGGTGCGGTGGTAGCTGGAGGCGCGCAGGTATGCGAGCCGTGCGGTCTCGGTCCGGCCGGCGGCTTCCTCGTCGCGAGCGAGCGTGTCGACCCGGTCACCGAGCGCGCGCCAGACGTTGTGCCAGCTATCGAGGTCGTCTTCTCGAACGTGGCGCGCGGCTTCGAGACACTCGCCGATATCCGCGCCACCGTGCGCAGTGGATCCGAGTAAGCGCAGCAGCTGAGCATCGAGGAGCTCATCCCGGAACAGCACCCGCGTCATCGAGCCCGCAGCCTACCTCCAAGCACGAAGCGAACGCGGTTGCGTCGCATCGCCGCGAACGGGTGGCGTGCGCGAGCCGACGATCGAGCCCCGCGAGCAGTTCCTGCCGCCCGGCCTGGTGATCGACGCTGCCGCGCTGTTCACCCCCTGCGATCGCCTTCGCTCGGGTCGACCGGCGCGACCCGCAGTTCGGCCTTTCACCAAGCTGCCGGCAACGCGGCCGAGCGTGCAGGATCCCTGATTACGTAGCCAAAGTTCGGGCCGAGGACTGAACAGGATTGGCCGCCACGATCACCGCCTGCGGGCGCGAGCCACGAAACGCTGCTGGATCACGCTGTTCCGGCAGCGCCACGTCTCCGCCACGCGTGGCCGCTGCAGCGTGCAAAGAGGCCACGTCGGTGCGCGACGAGGATCTTCCGCTTGTCAGCCCGAAGCGGCAGCGATGCCGGTCCTGCCACTCGCGAGCTGCAATAGCGCCATGCCCGTGCTGGTCGCGAGATCCAGAGGCGCGGCTGCGTGAAATCATTCTCCCCGTGCGGGTCCCGCCAAGTTATGTCGCCCACAAAAGGACCGACTGTCTGTAGCTACAGGTAGGCGGGACCGATGTCGAGACCAACGACGAAACGCGAGAACATGCCACTGCTGGACGAGTTCACGAGAGGCTTGGCAAGGTCCGCGGCTGTCTTGACGATCGGCGGCAACGCCGAGGATCGCGACGAACAGCTCCGCGATCAGGACTTACCCCAAGACCTAACCCCACATCCCAGTCGGTCAGACACGGCCAGGGTCACTGCTTCGATGCCGACGCGAGGGCTGGCGCTCGGTCGTGCCCGACTGATGTTGACCGCGGTCGCGCTCGTGGCAGGACTCTTGGGCGGCGCGATGGCAATCGACACACCTATGGCAGCCGCTGTTAGCGCGGGGCCGCTGTGTGAAGGCTACAGCGCTTGCAGCGCCGCCCCGTATACAACCCACAACTACCAGAGTAACCTGTCTATCTCGTATTGGGGCGCGAACACCGGCGTCGAGTGCACCAACTACGTGGCCTTCGTCGAATCTTTGGACGGTGCCCCCACCCCGAACTACAATCTGGGTAACGCAACGAACTGGGCGAAGGCCGCTAGAGACCACGGGGTCACAGTCAACCAAACCCCGACCGTGGGATCGGTAGCACAGTGGTACAACACCGACCATGGCATCAGCTCCGACGGACATGTCGCGATCGTCGAGCAGGTCGGACCGAATGACAGCTACATCGTCGTATCCCAAGATAACTGGACCAGCGACTATCAGGGATACGGCTGGGCGTTGATCTTGGCGAATGCACCCAACCAGGGGGAGCCCTGGCCAAATAACTTCATCCACTTCCCTATCAGGCTCCCTACCACGCTCTCCCACACACAGCCCGCCCGTCTGATCCAGTCCACCGGCAACCTGTACTGGACAGCAAACCAAACCGTCGACGGCAGTTCGCAGGCCGACGTCTTCCGCGCCTCGAAGGACAACGAGCCCGGCCAGGAGCAAATCCTGTATCAGGAGTCGACTTCGACGCCGGTCGACTTCGAAGCGATCACCTACGCCAACGTAGGTGGCACCTATTACGGCTACTTCGTCGCCAACTATCCGTCGCAGAACGAGTCCCAGATCAAGCGAGTGCCGCTCACTGGTGGTGCCGCCGTCGTGCTCGCCACCTCCCCGGCGGTCATCGGCAACCGCGATCTCGTGACCGACGGGTCGTTCCTCTACTGGGCCGACGCGGACGGAATCCGCAAGATGGCGATCGCCGGTGGCACGGTCCAGACGCTCGTCTCCGGTGAGACATTCGCGCACCTCGGACTCGACGGACCGGTGCTCTACTACTCGTCCGGAAACAGCATCCTGCACGTCCCGACCAGCGGCGGCGCGTCCACTACGGTCGTGTCCGCGGCAAGCACGATCACGGCGATGTACCCGCCCTCGGCGACCTTCGGCATCGTCGTCTGGGGCGAGGCCAACGGCTCGGTCAATCTGTTCCCCGACCTGACCGACTCGGTTGGCCAGCTGCAAGCTCCGGGCGCCGATGTCAGCATCACCAGCGTATCGGTCACAGACAACTACATTCTCTGGAGCGAATGCCTCCCCCAAAGCTGCACGGTCGATGGAGACAACGGCAACATCGTGTCCGTGCCCACGACCGGTCCTCCGGTGGACGTCCAGGGTGACGCCAGCGCGTGGTACTGGGGCGACTCCGAACTGGAGAAGTACACGCCCTCCGCTGCTCCCCCGCATGGCTTCTCGCTCACCGCCAAAGGCAACATCCTCGCGCAGCTGCGCAAGCCGCGGACGCTCGTGCTCCTGGTGTACCCGACAGCCAAGCCGTCCGCGCAGCACCTGGAGCTGCTCGGCCGTGTGGCGCTCGGCCACCACCACGAGGGTCTGTCCCGGATCACGTGGGGCCTGCGCGTCCACGGCCACCGCTTGGGCGCAGGCCATTACCTCGCCGAGCTCGAGGCGCGGATCGACGGCGCGTTGACCGCGGGCGGACCCACCGTCCACTTCGACGTCGGAAAGAGTGGCAAGCTGACGATCGTCGCCCAGAGTTGCCCGGCGCGTGCTCGCGCCGATGCGACGACCGCGACCGCCTGCTGAACAACCACCATCGTTGATGCTCCGCTGTATTGCGCCGCAGTTTCGCGGCGCGGCCGCGCTTGTGCCCCGGCCCCCCCGGGCATTAGCGGGGCTTTCCTCCGAAGCGGCTGAAGGGACTCGAACCCTCGACCTTCTGCGTGGGCAATTGTTGGTCCGACCATTGATCCCCGACGAAATCGGAGGAAAGCCTATACCTACGGCTACTTTGGAGGCCGAAAATCGGGCCGGAGTGCGTGCTCGCCGCCGCTGAGCAGGGCGAGTTCGAGCTCGTTGCGTGTGATCGGATTCTCGCGGAGTTCCAGCGGACGCTTCGTGGGCGATATTTCCAGGCGCGCGTTCCGGCCGAGGAGGGGATGAGACTCGAAATGCCCGGCCGGTCCTGTCCAGAGCTAGAAGCGTCACGAGCTCGCCAGAACAGTCCCGAGAGTGCTGCTCGTGCGTGAATCGGGCAGTCTGACTTTGAGGGCGCGGGTCAGCGCGGTGTGAGGCCGACGCGGAGCAGCTGTCCGTTTCGGCTGATCGCCCAGAGCGCGTGAGGGGTGACGGCCGTGAGCTGCGCTGCCTCGGGTCCGTGGAGGATCTGGAGGCGGTGCGGTGGGGTGAGCGCAAGCAGCCGCCCGTCGTTGTCGTCGCCGACGTACGCGCCGCCGTTGCCGAGCACCATGGTGACGGCTTCGGGCGAGACTCGCCACTGATGCATGATCCTGCCGGTGCGAGGGTCGAGTGTTGTGAGGACTCCGACAGTGGGCGGGTCGGTCAAGCTCGTCGAAAAGTTGGTCTCTGTGCCGAGGGCCCAGATCAGTCCTGCCCCGTAGCCGACGGTCCCGACGTCGACTGGTTGGCCGGCCCACGAGACGTAGTGGATCGCGACATGGTCGCTGCCGGCTGCAAACGTCCCGACGCCGTCAAGCTCGTCTGCGACCCACGTCACACCGGCCGCGGTCGTCGAGCTCGCGGCCTCACTGGAGGTGAACACCAATCGTTCCAGTCGGGCGGTGCGCGGGTTGATCTCGGCAACGTAGCCGAATCCGTCAGACGCCCAGACGCGCCCGGCACCGAAGCTGATCGCCGACGGCTCGAAACGCCGCCAACCACGTGTCGCAAACCCTTTGGGGAGCTGTACGTGGGTCGCCGCGGTCGTCATCCCCGTCTGCGGGTTGATCCGTGAGACCTCGCCCGTGTCGAAGTGCGCGACCCAGAGCGCACGATCACCACCCGTGAGCACGGTCGGGTCAGCGACCGGGAACCGCCTGACCGGTCGGCCGTTGGCCGCGAGCTCGATCAGCTGCCCGGCGCTGGCGGCTGAAAACGGTTGTCAGCAGCGCCGCAGACAGGTCAGCACCCACACATTGCCGCCCAGCGTCGTCGTGTCCTGCACGACCCCGCCGAGGTGCAGCTGCTCGACGGTCCCAACCGTGACGGGCGGCTCCGTTGGCGCGTGACGGGACCAGTCGTTGCGGGTGATCACCCAGCCGACAGCCACGACCAGCAGCAGTACGGCCGCGACCGCGAGGATCCGGCGATGGCGTCGTCGCTGGCGACGCCGGGCGTCCTTGATGACCGCCCACCGCGATGGTGCCCAAGACCGTTCGATCGCCTCCAACATGACGCTAGTATCACTAGCACGATGTTGGATGTCAAGATCGACCGGGACCGACCCATCCTGCTACACGACCAGGTCGCGGGCGAGATCCGCCGCGCGATTGCGGAGGGCGAGGCAGCCCCCGGAGAACGACTACCGCCCGCTCGCGACCTCGCTGCCGTGCTCCAGGTCAACACCAACACCGTGCTGCGAGCACTACGACAGCTACGCGACGAGGGACTGCTCGAGTTCCGCCGCGGTCGCGGCGTCCACGTCGCCGGCACCGCCCAGCGCGGTGCCGTGCTCGCCAAAGCCAGAGAGTTCGTGCAGTTCGGACGCCGACACGGCTACGACCGCTCAGCCCCTAGCAACCCCAAGCAGCACCCGCCTCTGTGGACTTGCCCCGGTTTGCGTGACACGGGGTTTGTCTGTTGATTGTTGTTGTTCGATCGGTTGATCTCAACCTGGTAGCGGCGAGAGTCGTAGTTGTTCGTAGGCGACTGGCGAGAGCATCCCGAGGGTGGAGTGGCGGCGGCGGCGGTTGGCCCGATCACTTCTATGCTGGAGATGTACCGCGCCGGCGCGGATATCGCACAGGTCGAGCTGCGCTTCGCCAACGGGGTCACGTTGAGCGACGACGCAGACGCGGACGTAGCCCTATTCATCACTGAGAGCTCGTTGCAGCTGCCGGCGACTGCTGTGCTGCTTGACCCGGCGGGGAACGAGATCCGCAGCGAGACGGCGTTCCGGTAGCGCCTTATCAGCGCATTTCGCAACTCTAGATGTGTCCTCGGGATGTACGGCTGACGTGAAAGCGGGTCACGCCGGTTTCCTGATCGGGGCGACCGCCCGGTGTCGGCATCGGTTGACTGCGGTGAGCAGAAAGGCTCGCTTGGATCGCTAGATGCTGCTGGTGCTGGGGGCGGGTCGCAGGCCGGCCGCGATCGTAAGGACCTGGTCTCGCGTGAGGTTGTCGGACATGAGGTGCACGAACGTGCCGTCAAGTTCGAGTTCTACCTGTGCCTGACCCCATCGTGCGGGTCGGGTGTTCATCTCGATACCGGCGCGTGTGACGGTCTCCCAGCCCTCGCCATCGCCCAGCTCTCTGTACGGATTGGACCCGCCAGCGGGGAACTGGCTGAGCGAGATGCTTTCGTGTCCATCGGTCGAGTGGTAGATCAGTCCGATCTGCATTGGCGAGGGGGGGCGCTCGGAGGGCCGGATGAGCCTGCATTGCACCTGCCAGTTGGAAGGAACCGTGTCGGGCATCAGCACCGTGAAGGGGGCCCGTTGTTGCGCCTCAACGAGCGTGACGTGCTCAACACGCTCCTCACCCCACCTCGATTGGATCTGTTCACCGGCCGGTGGCTCAAACCGAAATGTCTCATTCGGGATCGGCTGGTCGAACGCGGCCGCGAGCGTCGTGATCCTGTGGAACGGCTGCTTATCCCGGATAGCGGTCACAGCGAGCAGAACACCAAGCTGCCGATCGACCTCTAACTCGTAGAAGTCGGCACCGGTGCCGAGCTCGTGGAGCTCGAACGCCCGCCCATGACGGGTGTCTTGCGGGCGCGGGATGCCCTGCGCGCTGATCGTCGGCCTGCCAGCAACCTCGGAGCTCCCCGTCGGCTGAAACCGCAGCGAACTCAGCAGCGCTACCGGGTTCAGCATGATCTGAAGCTCCTCGCCGATTCCACTCCCCACGCTGGGATCGTCCTGGTTGCTGTGGGCACCGCTTCGCTCGTCCCAGATCCACCACAGCGGTCCGTCAGTGACGGCGTAGTAGCCATCCCGCCCGCCGCCGTGATGCTCAACACGAACCCGCTCACCAGCACGCCAGATCCGCACCGTCTCCTCGGACTCGGCCGGCTCAGGCTCCGCCTTCCCCGGCCCGTACGACGTGATCGATGCACCCCGACGCTTCTGCTCCTCAGCATCGGCCAAGAACGCCGCCTGCGCGCGCTCGCGGTGCCGCCAAAGCCGGTAGATCACCTCGACCGTGTCTACCGGTGCCTCGGCACCATGAACGAGCACAAGCAGAGCTCCAAGCTCGACCGCATCAGCGCTCGCATCATGAGACGGTGCGGTCATCGCCGCAGCGTAACCGGATACCGGAACGCTCGACTTCAGCGTGTGCCGGGTTCCGCGCGTAGGAGGCAACCGGTTCGCCGGACTCAGATGTGCGTGCTGCGAGAAGAGCAGGGCCCGTTGTCGACCGATTGTCCCACCCCCTAGGTGACGTGCTTCGGGAGCTTCCGAACGTGAGGTAGTGCTGTCCGGGCTGAGACGGAGAGTTGTGGTCCTTCCACGGATCACGTCTCTCGGAGGTCTCAGCCCGGATGCAGGAGAAGCGTAGGTGGCTGCCCGGTTGGTAGCGTCAAGAGTTGGTGTCGTTGTGCTTGGAGCAGGGGTTCACGCGTCGCCAGGCCGCGGCCTGGCGACGCGTGAGCGTGTCGACGGTGCAGTACTGGGTCGCTCGATGGCAGTAGGCCAGCGAGGAGGAACGGCGGGGCGGCCAGTGGGCGAAGGACCGTCCTTCCACCCCGCACCGCCAGCCCGCCCGGGTCAGCGACGAGGTCCATGACCGGGTCTGCGAAGCGCGGCAGCGCACCGGGTGGGGGCCCAGGCTGATCGCGTCCGAGCTCGGGATGGCGCACGCTACGGTCAGCCGCTGCCTGCAGCGGCGTGGGCTCTCGAGGATGCCCGCGGCCGCCCGAGACGAGGTACGGCGGTTCGAGTGGCCTTGTCCCGGCGATCTGCTGCAAATGGACACCAAACGCCTAGCGAGGTTCCCGCCCCGGCCATCGCGTGACCGGCGTCCGGGACCGCACCGGTGCCGAGCAGCGCTCCGGAGTGGGCTGGGAGTTCTGCTACTCGATCATTGATGACCACACCCGGATCGCCTACACCGAGATCCATCCCGACGAACTCGCCGAGACCGTCACCGCGTTCACCGCCCGCGCGCTCGCGTTCTACGACCGTCTCGGGATCACCCCCAAACGCTTGCAGACCGACACGCGTGGGCTTACGTGAAGAACAACACGCTCCGAGAACTACTCGAGCTCCACCACATCCAGCACCGCCGGATCCCGCCCCACACCCCAAACGCAACGGCAAGATCGAGCGCTACCAACAAACCCTCGCCCGCGAACGGGCCTACGGACAGCGCTACCGCACCTCAGACGCCCGCGCGGCAGCGCTCCCGTTCTGGCTCAAGCACTACAACTACACCCGCAACCACAGCTCACTCTCAAACCGGCCACCCATCAGCCGCGTTCGGAACAACCCGAAGCACAACACCTAG
>Ga0302304_10001484_pt1 | contig 12207 bp, 8 predicted proteins | sample III_Palsa_E2_2_FD_198769 | JGI IMG/M metagenome (GOLD analysis project Ga0302304, IMG submission 198769) | Peat permafrost microbial communities from Stordalen Mire near Abisko, Sweden - III_Palsa_E2_2 | ecosystem: Environmental > Terrestrial > Soil > Palsa > Peat permafrost | place: Sweden...
CAATAAAATTATTCTTATCTATGCTTTCATCAAAGTCCTACAAACATAGGATGACACCCTATTTAACTCCCCGCCCGTTCAAGTGTCGACACTTGAACGTACCACAATTTAAGCGTCGACGCTTAAATTGGCGGTTCAACAAAAAAGCCAACACTCATTACAAGCATTGGCCTTCATTTATAAATCCGAAATCGAACATCCCAAATCCGAAATTCCTAGTACTTAATCTCCTTCTCCAAAAAATCCTGTACAATAGGTATAGCGCCATCAACAGCATCACCCAGACTAACAATAAACGATCCCGGCCTGGCTTTGCTAATAGCGTAAGCCACCGAATCTGCATTACCGCTTTCCACTATCTCGTACGATTTATTGGGGTCAACTTCTTTAATACCTTCGGTTACCAGCCTTATCAGCTCCTCTTTAGTACGCCCGCGCAGGTGGTTTTCCTGCCGTATCATAATATGGTCGAACATGGTGGCGGCAATGCGGCCATTTTCGCGGATATCATCATCGCGCCTGTCGCCGGTGCCTGCTATCAAACCTATTTTGTAGGGCGAGTCAACATGGCTTAAAAATTCCTTTATACCGTTATAGCCATCGGGGTTGTGCGCAAAATCAATCATGAATTTAAAATCCTTAAAATCAAAAATATTCATGCGCCCCGGTGTTTGCGCCGCCGATGGGATAAAGGTTTCCAGCGAAGTTTTGATATCCTCCGTCCTGAAACCCCATAAATAGGTTGCCAGCGTTGCGGCCAGCACATTCTCAATCATAAATTGCACTGTGCCGCCAAAAGTTAAGGGTATTAGCGCCGTACGATGCACGCGCAGTTTCCAATCGCCTTTTAATATGGTGATAAAACCATTTTCGGCTACACAGGCAATGCCGCCTTTTTTGATGTGCGATTTAATGATGGGGTTGTTCTCGTTCCTGCTAAAATAGGTAACGTTACACTCCGCCTTTTTGCCAATACGCACGCAGTATTCATTATCGGCGTTCAACACAGCCCAGCCGTTTTTCTTAACCGAATTAATGATAACACTCTTTACCCGCGCGAGATCGTCCAAAGTATGTATATCGGCAAGGCCCAGGTGGTCCTCCTGTATATTGGTAATTACGCCGATATCGCAAAAGCCAAAACCCAGTCCTGAGCGCAATATGCCGCCCCTCGCTGTTTCCAGCACCGCAAATTCAACGGTCGGGTCCTTCAAAATAAACTCGCTGCTCACCGGGCCGGTGGTATCGCCCTTTAGCATCATGGTATTTTGCACGTATATGCCATCGCTGGTGGTAAAGCCTACGCGGTAACCGTTGTTTTTTATAATGTGGGCTATCAGGCGGGTGGTTGTGGTTTTACCGTTGGTGCCGGTAACCGCAATAATAGGTATCCGTGCCGATTTGCCATACGGGTACAGCATATCTATCACATGCCCCGCCACATTGCGCGGCAAACCCTCGCTGGGCGCAATATGCATCCTGAAACCCGGTGCGGCGTTTACTTCCAGTATCACACCGCCTGTTTCGGTAAGCGGCTCGCTCAGGTTTTCGGCCATAATATCAATGCCGCATATATCCAGCCCAATAATTTTTGATATGCGTTCGCAGATAAAAACATTTTGCGGGTGCACGTGGTCAGTTACATCAATGGATGTGCCACCGGTGCTCAGGTTAGCGGTCGATTTTACAAATACCTTTTCGCCTTTTTCCGGCACGGTGCCAAGTGTGTAACGTTTCTTTTCCAGCAAATCCAGCGTATCGCGGTCAATATCTATCAGTGTAAGCACATTTTCGTGCCCATAACCACGGCGCGGGTCGGTGTTTTCTTTGTCGATGAGTTGCTGAATGGTTAGTTCGCCGTCGCCAATCACATGCGCGGGGTCGCGCAGGGCAGCGGCTACCATTTTATTATCTATCACCAATACCCTGAAATCGTAACCTGTTATAAAACGCTCCACAATTACCTTGCGCGATATGCGTGCGGCAAACTCATAGCCGGCAATGGCATCCTCGCGGGTTCGGATATTTATGGATATACCCCTGCCGTGGTTACCATCCAGCGGTTTAAAAACCAGCGGGAAACCCACCTTGCGTATGGCCTCATCCACCCCCTCCAGCGATGATATGGTGATGCCCTTGGCAACCGGTATGGCCTGTTCCTGTAAAAGGCGCTTGGTTTCGTCCTTATTACTGGCAATATCAACGGCTATGCTGCTGGTTTTCTCGGTCATGGTAGCGCGAAAGCGCACCTGGTTTTTACCGTAACCCAGTTGCACCAGCGACTGGTTGTTCAGCCGTATCCAGGGAATATCCCTGGCAATAGCCTCTTCCACTATCGATCCCGTGCTTGGCCCCAGGCGGGTGGCCTCGCGTATTTCGCGCATTTGCTGTATATCGTGCTCCAAATCGTAAGCTTCGCCTGCTATCAAAGCCTCGGCAATACGTACCGATGCTTCGGCGGCGTAAATGCCCACTTTTTCTTCTAAATAAGTAAAAACAACATTGTATACGCCCGGCGATTTGGTTTCGCGCGTGCGGCCAAAGCCTGTATCCATCCCCGCAAGCGACTGTATTTCCAGCGCTATGTGCTCAATTACATGCCCCATCCAGGTGCCCGCAACCACCCTCTGAAAAAATCCCCCCGGTACGCCCGGTGAGCAGCGGTGCTCATACAAGCTGGGTATAAGGACTTTAAGGCGCTCATAAAAACCGTCAATCTGGTTAGTTGGCTTATGTTCAAGCTCCTGCAGGTCCAGGCGCATTTGTATCAGTTTTTTTCGGTTAACGCTCCAAATGTTCGGGCCACGCAAAACTTGTATGTTCTCAATCTTCATATAATCCAACAAAATTAAACAGCTTAAATTTATCAAAATCTAAACGAGTAACAATCTATTTATTTTTTTGATGATAAAAAGCTCATTATTATTTAATATCCTCAACCTTTATCCGCAATTTTCTTTTAATTTGTGTAAAGGTTAATTTATATTGATGTATGAGGAAAATCCAAAATCAATAACTCAATAAATCAATAATTCAATAAATAAAAAATATGGCCCCAAAAGGAAAACTAATCATAATTGGAGGCGCTGTTGATATGGGCAGCAATATAGGTACGCAGGAAAATATACCACAACCCAATTATATCAAGTTTTTTGAGCAGGGCATTTTAAAGCGCATCATCACCGAAACCGACAAACACGAAGGCGCCAAAGTTGAGGTTATTACCACCGCATCGCAAATACCCGAACTGGTTGGCGAGGAATACAAAAAAGCATTTAACCAGCTTAACGTAACGCACATTAACGTACTGGATATACGCACCCGCGAGGATACCGCCAATAAGGAATATTTACGGCGCATACGCGAAGCCGATGTAGTTATGTTTAGCGGCGGCGACCAGCTGCGCCTGAGCGCCATTTTTGGCGGAACGGAGTTTTTACAGATATTAAAACAGCGCTATCAAAAAGAAAATTTTGTTATCGCAGGCACCTCGGCAGGCGCGGCGGCGGCATCGGCGCACATGATATACCGCGGCAGCAGCAACGAGGCGCTGATAAAAGGCCACGTACAAATTACCGCCGGTCTGGGTTTTATCGATTCTGTTTTTGTTGATACCCACTTTGTGCAGCGTGGCCGCATTGGCCGACTGCTATACGCTGTAGCCAGCAACCCCGGTATTTTAGGCATAGGTTTAGGCGAAGATGCCGGCCTGCTCATCACCGAAGGCAGCATGATGGAAGCCATAGGCTCGGGATTAATTATTTTGGTAGATGGCCGCCACATGGTGGAAACTAATATTTATGATGTAGAAATGGGCGCGCCCGTATCCATCGAAAACCTAAAGGTGCATGTAATGTCGATATTTGATAAATACGATTTAAAACAACACAAACTGCTCATCAAAAAAGTCGTTAAAGTAGAAGAAGGCGTGTTTATAAAAGCCGGTGACAGCGATTTGAAGCAGTAAATTAATTGCCACATCAAAGCTCCGGCCTCGTGCGATTCCCTCCCATCGGGAGGGGCAGGGAGGTTTAACAAACTATCCTAAATTACACCGCCTTTTTTCTTGAACGCTAAAACAAACATCCTATGAAACTCATCATCCACGGCGGCTTTTTCAGCGAATCAAATACCAACCGCGAAATTAAAAAAGCCAAGCAGGAGGCTTTAACCGAAATTGCGGCGCTGGGCCATAAATACCTGGAAAGCCATACCGCGCTCGAAACCGTAGTGTATACCGTTTGCCTGCTGGAAAATTGCGACCTGTTTAACGCCGGCACCGGCTCACAAATACAAAGCGACGGCAAAATACGCCTCAGCGCATCGCTGATGGATGGCAAAACCATGCGCTTTTCGGGCGTAATAAATATTGAGGATGTAAAAAACCCCATCTGCATTGCCGAAAAACTGCTGAACTACGAGGATAAGGTTTTAAGCGGCAACGGCGCGCAGGTTTTTGCCCGCGAAAACGGGTTCGACTACTACAATCCCGAAACCCCGCAGCGCCGCAAGGAATATGACCAAAAACTGAGTGATTCCATTCGCCTGGGCACAGTAGGTTGCGTGGCGCTGGATGTTTTTGGCGATTTGGCGGCGGCAACCTCCACCGGCGGTAAGGGCTTTGAAATCCCCGGCAGGGTAAGCGATTCGGCTACCACGGCGGGTAATTATGCCAATAGTTTTGCCGGCATATCCTGCACCGGCGTAGGCGAAGATATTGTGAGCGGCGCCGTGGCCGCCAAAATTGTTACCCGCGTAACCGATGGCATGCCCCTGCACCTCGCCACCGAAAAAACCCTTAACGAATTAAAACCCTTTGATGGTTTTGCCGGCATCATCGGCATATCCGCCACCGGGGAAATTTACCACGATGATACCCACCCCTATATGGTTTGGGCTTTACATGATGGGGTGGCGGAAGTGTTTGGATAAGATTATTAAGTTAAAACAGTAAGGATTAAATTAATATCGAACACCGAATGTCCAATATCGAATAATGAAGGAAAAAAACTTCGGTGTTGGACATTCGAAATTCATTATTCGATATTATTTATGCTTTCTTAACTTAATGACTTTGGTGGCGGGGGAAGGTGAGTTGCCCCCCCCTTGCAATTTCTACAAAAAAATTACATATATTGCTTCGTATTAATCCGTACATTTGCGTTCAGATTAATTTATTAAACCCAAACAAGAATAAATGAGAATTGCCCTGGTTATCCTGTTCTGCACAGCTATCAGTTTTTCAGCCTCAGCCCAATGGTTGCATATCGATTTTAAAAAACATCCCCGTTACCCGCAAATAGCAATGGCCCAAAACCATTCGGTGGCAATGCTGCCAACTAAATTAATGGCCTGCAATAAAATACCCCCTTTTAAATTTCAGCAAAACGATTATAACCTGGAAGTAGCCGAAGAAGCGGTAATGAAATTGGCCCAGCACAACATGCGTTTCAGGATATACGATGTGGCCAGCTATAATTTCAGCGATCTGGCAACTTTATACTTACAACAAAACAGGCTATCCGAAGCTAAATGGTACTTTTTGCAAAGCAATGCTATATCCCGCCAGGAAAACGACGACAAACATACCATCACCAATTTAATGGCGCTGGCCATGATAAAGGCAAACATGGGCGATGTAACTTTAGCCCAGCAGGACCTTACCGAAGCACGCGCCCTTGCCTTAGCAAAAACCTGGACTGCTGATGTTGCCGGTATTGATAAGGAAGTAAAATTTATACAACAAAACAGGTCATCTGCCTCAAAAACAGAACTGCGTTACGCCGACGCGTTAACAATAGCGGATAAGAAAACTGATTAATTTCCGTTCTATTGCAACCTTACAGTAAAATACTATGGGTTGATTTAAATAAAATCAAACATTATTGTAATATTGCTATTCATTAATTTGGAGACAGCTTATCAACTGTCTCTTTTTATTTACATTAGCACACTAATTAGGCACGAGGATTGATGTTTTATTTTAATACAGATTTAAAGACGGTAAAAGATATGTTAAAGAAGTTATGTGTTGTTTTGGTGCTTGGTGCCGCTATGGCCTGCCACGCTGCCCCATCAAAACCTATTAAAGTTGTTGGCTCAAATGATTTACAGCCCGATATGAGGCAAAGCGTTGTTGCAAAGGAAGTTTCGATGTTCATATCAAAATACAATTATAAAAAAGTCGACCTGAATGATTCGCTATCGGTAGTAATTTATAACCGCTACCTTAAACAGTTAGACCCCGATCATAATTACCTGCTGGCATCGGATGTTGCCGATTTCGACCAGTATAAAACCAAACTGTCCGACGACCTGCAAAGCGGTAATTTGAACGACGCGTTTTATATTTTTAACGTTTTTCAAAAAAGGTATCTTGATCGCATACAGTTTTCCATCAACCACATCAACGATAACTTTGATTATACCAAAGACGAAAGCTTTACTTACGACCGTGAAGACCTGCCATGGGTAACTACCCAAAGCGCTATGGACAGCCTGTGGATTAAGCACGTAAAATACGATTTGCTTAGCCTTAAACTGGCAAAACCCGATATGGTAGAAAACAGGAAAACGCTTAAAGATCGTTACCAAAACTTGCTGTCGCAATCAAATAAACTAACCAACCAGGAAGTTTTCCAGGCATTTATGGATGCCTTTACCGAATCGGTTGACCCGCACACCAACTACTTTAATCCTTTTAACGCCGCGCAGTTTAATATGGAAATGTCGCGCTCTTTAGAAGGTATTGGCGCATCACTGCAACAGGTAAATGAATTTATTACCATCATGTCGGTAGTGCCGGGCAGCCCTGCTGATAAGAGCCACCAGGTAAATATTAACGACCGTATTGTAGGTGTAGCCCAGGGCAAAACCGGCGAATTTCAGAACGTAATTGGCTGGCGCATTGATAATGCTATCGCTTTAATACGTGGCACTAAAGGCACCACTGTAAGGCTACAGTTATTGCCTGCGGGTGCAGCCCCCGGCAGCAAGCCAAAGGTGGTTGAGATGGTACGCGAAAAAATTGTGATACAGGACCAATTAGCTAAAGAAGAGGTGCGTACTTACCAGCAAAATGGCAAAACCATAAAAATAGGTATCATTAACGTACCTCAGTTTTATGTTGATAATGAAGGACAACAAGCCGGCGACCCTAACTACCATAGTACCACCCGTGATGTGAAGAAAATATTAGATACTTTAGAAAACGAGCATGTTGATGGTATTATAATGGACCTGCGCGAAGATGGCGGTGGCGCATTGCCCGAAGCTATTTCGCTTACCGGTTTGTTTATTAAACAAGGCCCGGTAGTACAGGTACGTGATACCCGCGACCAAACAGAGGTTGACGCCGATAACGATCCATCTATTGCCTACAGCGGCCCATTGGCCATATTAGTCGACCGCGCCAGCGCATCGGCATCCGAAATTTTTGCAGGCGCTATACAGGATTATGGGCGCGGTTTAATTATCGGTTCGCAAACTTATGGTAAGGGTTCGGTACAGCAGGAAATCCCGCTGGACCAGGTGATAAGCCCAACCCTGGCCGATATGGTATCAAAAGTAATGGGTAAAAATGACCAGGTTGTTGGAAACGGCGAAAGTAAATTCGGCCAGTTAAACTTAACCATTGCAAAATTCTATCGCGTTAGCGGTAACTCAACCCAGCGCCATGGAGTTACGCCGGACGTTTCGTTCCCGTCGACCATCCCATTAGATAAATATGGCGAGGATAACGAACCTTCGGCTATGCCTTTTGATGTGATTGCAAAAAGCAATTACACTAAGTTTGGCGATTTTACCGCCGTTATACCTCAACTGAAAAAATTACACGAACAGCGTATGGCAACCAGCGACAGCTATAAATACCTGTTAGATGATATTGCCGATTTTAAAACACATGATGCCGAAAGAACAGTTAACTTAAACGAAGCCGCATTGAAGAAACAACGCGACGACGATGAGCAAAAAACTTTCGACCGCGATAATGCGCGCCGTGTAGCCCTCGGCCTAAAACCGCTTAAAAAAGGCGAGCCAAAACCAAAAAATGAAGACCTGGACTTTGTGAAAATTGAAGCCGGCCAGGTACTGATAGATTATATTAATCTTGACCATAAAGTAGCCAACGTTAGTCCGACATATTAATCTTAATACTACATAACATGAAGCCCTGCAATAAAATGCGGGGCTTTATTTGTTTAAAGAGAATGCGTACAGGCCTTTCTTTGCTAATCTTGCTACTGTATGCGCCATTTCTCAAACATAAACCCCATCGGGGTTAAACGTTGGTAGAATATATATAAGAGAAAGATATGTGCCGTAGGTACATAACCTATGATGCAATACCCACCGTTCAAGAAGAGATTTATAGGGGCTCAAACCAATTCCCACTTCACAGGTTTATTAGTAAATGGCTAAAAAACCACTCCTCGAATTTACCGACCGCGGCATCTACTGCGCCAAAGGTGAGTTTTATATCGATCCCTGGAAACCGGTTGATGATGCCGTAATTACCCATGCCCATGCCGACCATGCCTATTGGGGCCACAAGCATTATTTAGCCCATCATTTATCGCGCGAGGTTTTGCTTTATCGCCTGGGTGATATTCAACTACAAACCGTTGAATATGGCGAAAAAGTGATGAAAAACGGCGTAGAAATATCTTTATTCCCCGCAGGCCATGTTATCGGTTCGGCACAAATACGGGTGGAGTATAAAGGCGAGGTTTGGGTGGTATCCGGCGATTACAAAACGGAGGACGATGGTATATCCACCCCATTCGAGCCGGTACACTGTCACCATTTTATATCCGAGTGTACCTTTGGCATGCCGGTTTACCAATGGCAGCCGCAGGTGCAACTATTTGAGGATATCAACAACTGGTGGCGTACCAACCTGCATAACGGCGTGGCTACGGTATTGGTGGGTTACTCGCTGGGCAAGGCACAGCGCATCCTCCAAAACCTCGACCTGTTTAATGGCAAAGTCTACACGCACGGTGTAATTGAAAACACCAACGAAGCCCTGCGCCGCAACGGTGTACAATTAAACCCTACCGAACGCATAACTGCTGATACACCGAAAGATGAGGTACGCAAAGGCATTGTACTGGCGCCGCCATCATCGGTAGGTACACCATGGATGCGCAAGTTTGGCCCGTATAGTTTTGGTTATTGCTCCGGCTGGATGGCCATACGCGGCGCCAAACGCCGCCGCGCTGCCGACCGCGGCTTTGTATTATCGGATCATGCAGACTGGGACGGCCTCATCAGCGCTATTGACGCCACCGGCTGCGAGTGCGTTTACCTTACCCACGGCTATACCGCAACTTTTACCAGATATTTAAACGAAATAGGATTCAATGCCCGCGAAGTGCATACTTTATATGGAGGCGAAGAAGAGGACAATCCAACCGATGTAGCTGCCGAGGAACAATTAAGTGAAAATAAGGAGACTGCTATATGAAAGCTTTTGCCCAACTTTTTCTATCCCTCGATGAAACCAACAAAACCAACGAAAAGGTTAAGGTTTTAAAAGATTATTTTAACAGCGTACCCGATACTGATAAAATGAATATGCTGGCGTTGTTTACAGGCCGCAAGCCAAAGCGCATCATCAATTCTACCTTTATACGTAACTGGGCGGTTGAAGCATCAAATATTCCTGCCTGGCTTTTCGAGGAAAGTTATCACGTAGTCGGCGATTTGGCCGAAACCATGGCACTGCTTATGCCAGCAAATGAAAACAGCAGCAACAAAACGCTTACCGAATGGATTGCCGAACTCAATTTATTGGGCGATAAAACCGAAGAAGAGCGCAAACTTTGGCTCATGGAATCATGGGCGATGCTGGATAGCCAGGAGCGCTTTGTGTTTAATAAATTGCTTACCGGCAGTTTTAGGGTTGGTGTTTCGCAAAACCTGGTTATAAAGGCTTTGGCCGATATTACCAGTTTAGATGCCGCTACGCTAACCCACCGCATTATGGGTAACTGGCTGCCCGAAACTTATACCTACGAGCAACTGGTACAGGAACAGGGCGCTGCCGATGATATATCGCGGCCCTATCCTTTCTTTTTGGCTTACCCTATACAGGAAACATCCGACAGGCAAAAAAGCACCGATGAAATACAGGTTGCCTTAGGCGATGCCGCGCAATGGCAGGCCGAGTGGAAATGGGACGGCATACGCGCCCAAATGATAAAACGTGAGGGAAAAATATTTATCTGGAGTCGTGGTGAAGATTTGGCGACCGAGAAATTCCCCGAGCTGCACCCGTTTTTAAATACCCTGCCCAATGGTACGGTGATTGACGGCGAGATACTCAGCTTTCAAAACGGTTTGCCCATGCCATTTAATGTATTGCAAACACGCATCGGCCGCAAAAACCTCAGCAAAAAAATACTGGAAGAAAGTCCTGTTGCCGTTATTGCTTATGATTGCCTGGAATTTAAAGGCGAGGATATCCGCGATAAAACACAATCGGAACGGCGGGAAATACTGGAGCAATTGCAGGCTGCAACTCCCTATCCCGAAACGTTCCGCATATCGGCATTAATTGCTTTTAATAACTGGGAGCAACTGGGCGAAATTCGCGGGCAATCGCGCGCCATGATAGCCGAAGGTATTATGCTGAAACGCAAAAGCGCCACCTACCAGGTTGGCCGCCGCCGCGGCGATTGGTGGAAATGGAAGATTGACCCGTTATCAGTTGATGCCGTAATGATATACGCCCAAAAAGGCCACGGTCGCCGCGCCGATTTATATACCGATTACACCTTTGCAGTTTGGGATGGCGACAAGCTCGTGCCCTTTGCCAAGGCCTATTCGGGTTTAACCGATGCCGAGATAAACAAGGTAGATTACTTTATCAAACGCAACACCCTCGAAAAATTCGGCCCCGTGCGCACCGTAAAACCCGAACTGGTTTTTGAGATAGGCTTTGAGGGCATCAATAAATCAAACCGTCATAAATCGGGCATTGCCCTGCGTTTTCCAAGAATATTGCGCTGGCGCCACGATAAACCTAAAGAAGAAGCCGATACACTTGAAAATTTAAAGGCGTTGTTAGGGAACCAGGATTAAGGGATTTGAAAGATTTGCAGGATGCAAGCAAACCCCACGCTATTAACTTCCGAAGTTTTAAAAACTTCGGAAGTTTGTTTATACCCAGTATTGTCATTTCGACGAGCATGCACGGGACTAAGCGCCGGCGCGAGGAGAAAACTTAACCAACATACCAGGCGGTGATGCACGATTCGAAAAGATTTCTCGCTATCGCTCGAAATGACATCAGACAAGAATCAAGTAATATTCCCGCTACAATATGCTAATTATCCCTTTACTTTGTTGTAAAAGCATACACCCAATAAAATGGAAACCATACTCCACATATTAAACGGCGATGATACGCTGCGAGGTTTTGAACAAACAGGCTTTGAAGGCGATACCATGGTTTGGCGCGAAGTACTATCCGAAGGCCCACTGGAAGAAAACATCGCGTCCGGCAGTTTTTGGCGCAAGCGCGAAGAATGGATAAGCCCAACCTTTGGCGGAACGCCGGATGATTACGAAGAAAAAGTGCTTAATCACCTAAGCAAATTAAACGAGCCTTATAAAGAAATAAACCTATGGTTTGAGTTTGATTTGCACTGCCAAATAAACATGCTGGGCGTTATTATGATGCTGAACAAGCAAACCAACCTTTCCGACAGGGCAATTTACCTCATTTGCCCCGATAGTTATCCCGGCATTGATGATTTCAGGGGAATGGGTGAGTTAGATGGCGACCAATTGGAATACCTGTACGATAACATCCGTGTGCAATTAGGCGAACCTGATTTTTTCATCGCCGCCGAAGCCTGGAAAGTTTACACCAGCAACAACGCCACCGAACTAAGCGCCTGGTTAAACCAAAACAATTATTGGGGCAACTTGCATTGCCTTAAACCCGCTATGCAAGCCCAGCTTAAACGCTTGCAAATTAACGCGCAAGGCCTCAACACCATCGAACAGCAATTGCTGGATATCTATAACCTCGGCTTAAAAACCAAAGCCGATATATACGCCACTTTCTGGCAAACCGAAAAAATATACGGCATGGGCGATAAGGAAATTGATATTTATTTGGAAAGATTGAAGGAAAAGGGGTTGATAGAACTATAATCCATCTTGTCATTCTGAGCGCCAGCGAAGAATCTGTCT